>R19__coassemble_250_pt1 | contig 28379 bp, 25 predicted proteins | sample R19__metabat2_high_PE_014 | metagenome-assembled genome bin R19 | reverse complement strand
CATGAAATACTTATCATTTTAAAGTTATGATGACTGTCAGCGTATACTAAAAAACGATTGACATTTTGTCACAGGCTCTGTCAGCTTGTAAATCGCATACTGTGCAGATAAAAAGAAGTTAGTTGACAATAAGCAGGGAGTCTGATATATTAAGTTTAGAATCTAAACCAATCAAAAAGGAAGTGTTCACATGACGGAGAATGAATTCATACAGACCGGTTTACGCATGGTTGGTTTGCTGTCCTCCCGTACGAATGCACCGCACGCGTTTCAATGCGGTGTTTCACTCTGCACAGCTGAAACGCACATGATTGAACTGATTGGGGAAGCTGACGGAATATCCTCCACCGGGCTGTGCGAAGCGCTTGGCGTAACAAAGGGAGCCGTTTCGCAGATATTGAAAAAGCTGACCGAAAAACAGCTGGTGCAGCGGGCAGTAGAGAGAGAAAACGGCTATATTGCCCTGAAGCTGACATCGCTGGGAACACAGATATTCGAAGAACATCGAAAAATGCATATCAGCCTGATGCGGGAGCTATATCAGACGATTGAAACTCTTCCGCACGAGCAAAGGGAAGCAATTCATTGGTTTATCGAGCAGGAGGAAAAAATGACCGAAAGGATAGCCGGCAGATGAATATAAAGGTAGATTATTCCGAGTACGGATTTGACGGGATACTTTATCCGGCGAGAGACCGCAGGGATAAGGCAATAATTATTGTTACCGGAAGCGAGGGCGGACTGGGACACACGAAAAAAATCGCATCCTGGTTTCAGCAGAGCGGAGTTCCCGCTTTGGCTGTGGGCTATTTCAGCACAAAGCATACCGGAAAATATCTGGAAAGCGTGCCGATTGAGTACATTGACTGCGCGGTATCTTATCTGAAACAGCAGGGATACCGGAAGATCGGCATTCAGGGCCTATCGAAGGGTACGGAGTACGCTGTCCTGGCTGCGGCGGAAAATCCGGACATCAGCTGTGTCATTCTGAAAACGCCCTCGTGGTTCGTCAGCGAAGGGCTCAGCAAAAAGCAGCCCTCCGAATGCTCCTGCTGGAGCAGAGGCGGAAAAGAGATTCCATATACTCCATATAAGGTAAGGGAATTCAATCTGCTCCAATACATGAAGGAGACGGGTGAATTCAATCTACTGAAAGTTAACAGCGGAAAGGATGTCACAGAGGAATCTGTTCTGCCTGTTGAAAAAATAAGCGGTCCTGTTTTGATATTTACAACAGAAGCGGACAATGTCTGGCCTTCAAAGGAATCCGGAGAAAAGCTTATGGCTCGTCTTGAGACTTCCGGCTTTGCCTATCCGCATCGCTGCATCTGCTATCAGCGCATGTGCCATTTTATGATGGAGAATGCCAACAGCATGACACGACTGATTTCCAAATCAGAAAAGCAATATCCCGGGGAGTGCGCTGCCGAACGGAAGAACATGGGTGAGGAAACATTGAACTGGGTGGAAAATATCTGGTGATACCAGCAGCTGCGTTATAGGCAGCATAGGCATATTTTAAGCCGGTACGCCAAAAGGGAACAATGAAAAGGATCGTCCGAGATGATGCGGACGGTCCTTTTGCGCTTTCAGATAAAAATATTCTTGACAAACGGTTTCAGGTAAGACGAAAAACCGGTATTAATTTACAAACAGGCATTCCGGTTTGTTCCGCTGAGCCTTCTGTGATATAATGCCGGCAGAGAAACGATCCGCCGGTTTAGGCGGAGAAAGGATGAGAAAATGATCGGTGCCGCGGATTTTCGGGAGATCGTGAGGACGCTGCAGACGGAATATGCCGGAGCGGAGGAGTTGAAGGAACCCGAGGCAGGGCGGGTATTTGCTGCCGTGATTGGGATGCTGGAGGAAATGCACCTGCTGGAAGACGATATGTTCTGCGGTCTGATCCGGGTATATCTGACCGTGCAGGGGGCGCACAAGGTGCGCTTTACTGCCGGCGGAGGCCACAGCTGCGGCTTTACCGCCCGCGGCATAGGAGAGTCGCTTTATGTGGAATCGGTCGGACGTGAGGACCGGGTTCGTCCGGGAGATCGGATCCTGACCATGAACGGGGACTCCCCGGCAGATTATCGGGCAAAGCTTTCTCAGCGCACCGCACCGCTGCCGATCTCCGAGCGGGACAGCTGGGATGCTTTCCTCAATTACGCCAATCAAATCGAGATCCTGCATGCGGACGGAACAAAGGAAGCGCTGCGTCTGCGGAAGTTTCCGGCGGAAGAGCAGACGCCGGTGCGGGAACTGCGGCGGCTTTCCGACGGGGCGCTTTACGCGCGCCTAGACCGGGTGGATGATTCGGAAGAGACCGCGGACTTTCTGCGGCAATACCGGGAGCAGGCAGCGGAGGCCCGGACAGTGGTGCTGGATCTGCGGCATCAGCGCGGGGAAGGCCTGACTGGCTACCGTGCCTTTGTCGAAACGGTGATCCCGGAGCCGATGTCGGCGGCGGAATTCTGGGGGCGGAAAGACCTGTGGACCCGTTATTCCGAGACCAACACCGACCGGCTGATCGAAGGTCTGCAGCGTATGCGGACCGATGCCGACGGTGAGCTGACGGCTTATCTGGATGAAATGCTGGCGGAGCTGCGGGAAGAGCGAGGCAGAGGCTTCGTGCCCGAACCGGAGGAGGATCCGGAGGAAGATGACTATATACCCGGTCCGCGGCCGGAGCGGGTAATTCTGCTGCTGGATACGCAGACTGCCGATGACGCGGAATGGTTTGCCGCGCGGGCAGCCCGTTTTGATCGGGTCACGACCATCGGCAGAGAGACTTCCGGCGATTACTGCTACGATTACCCGGTGGTGCTGCGCTTCTTCCGGGGCGTGGAGCTGAGCTATCCCATCGCCAAAAGCGCGGCAATGCGGCAGGCAGGCGAGTGCCGCGGCGTAAAGCCGATGACGGAGATTCCCTGGACACCGGAGGAACTGCTGCGGGATGAGCTGCCGGAGCAGGCGCTGCGTCTGTGAAAGCTTGGAAAATCTTTTGTGTATTTTGAATCGGCTATTGAAGCAGAATGATAAAAAGAGTATAATTCAATTATGTTCTAAAATTAACAATCAGGAAGAATAGCAAATAAACAAAATGAATGAAAGGAACGAAAACAGATGAAAAAAATTTCCCGCAGAGATTTCCTTCGCGGCGCCGCAGCAGGCGCTGTCAGCATTGCCGCTTCCGGCGCTCTGAGCGCGGTCTCTTTTGCCGATGATGCCGCACCGGTGGAAGAGCAGGTCACCGTGCAGGGTCACGGCGACGGCAAATACACCACCAAGGCCCGCGGCCATGAAGACTATGTCTATGTGGTGACCGAGCTGTGGGACGGCGCAATCAAATCCTGCCAGGTCGTCAGCCATAAAGAGACCATCGGTATCGGCAACTGGGCCTGCGCGCAGATTCCTGCCGCCATCGTTGCCAACCAGAGCATCAACGTACCCAACCTCCGCGGCTGCTCCATGACCTCCCGCGCCATTAAGGCTGCCGTCAAGGAAGCTCTGGAACTGGCCGGCTACGATGTGGAAAAATTCAACACTCCGGTGGCGGATCCCGTGCCCGAAGTGATGGAAGAGACCATTGACACCGATGTGGTCGTGGTCGGCGCCGGCACCGCCGGTCTGGTGGCAGCCGCCAAGCTGCTGGATCAGGGTTATACAGTCACCGTAGTGGAAAAGAAGGGCATTCCCGGCGGTTCCATGCCGATGACCTATTCCGGCATTGCGGCCATCAACACCCCGACTCTGAACAACTACAACGTGGACGGTTCCGTGCCCGCTTACTGGACCAGCCTTGACGGTTACATGGCCATTATGGCGAATTATCTGAACACTGCCGCCTGCAAGGACCGCGAAGACATCTACAACGCAACCTTCCCGTTTGAAAGAGCCGCTTACACTGCGCTGGGCGAGGCAGCCGAATGGATGAAGAGCATCGGCGTCGGCTTCATGTCCCTGGGCTCCTTCCCCGGTGAAGTGCAGTACGGTCAGAACTATTACCTGGCCCCCGGCTGCTACATGGGCGGCGCAGGCTACGCTGCCATGTTCCTGGCGGATTACATCACCCGTCATCCCAACGGCCAGATCAAATATATGACGAAGTTTGACGGCTTCCTGCAGGATGCCCCCGGCGCGGAAGTCAAGGGCATTACCGCCCACGGCCTCAATTCCGATGACAGCGAAAACGGCTATACGCTGACCGTAAACGCCAAGGCCACCCTGATGGCCACCGGCGGCTTTGCCCGCAACACCGAAATGCTGGCCCAGTATGAGCCCACTTATAAGGACTACTTCTTCAACTGCTGCTCCTCCAGCACCGGCGAGGGCATTCAGGCCGCAGTCGCTGCCGGCTCCAAGGTGGAATGCGACGGCTCCACCCGTCATCCTGCCTACCTCTCCAGCGCAAACTCCATGTTCGAGCTGGCCTTCATTTATGCCTCTACGCCCGGCATCCTGGTCAACAAGAAGGGCGATACCTGCTGCAACGTTACCAAGTCCTTCCACCAGACCATGGCGGCCGCTCTGCTGGATGCCAACAACGAAGGCGAGTTCTGGTATGTGTTCGATGAGAACGCCGTACCCTCCACCAAAAACTTCCTGACCTACGGCTTCAACACCTATGAGGCCATGTTCAACTGCGATGAAGTGAAAAAATTTGCCACCGTGGAAGAGGCTGCCGAAGCACTGAATCTGCCCGGTCTGGCCGCCTCCATTGAAGCCAACAACAACTCCTATCTGACCGGTGAGGCAGACGCCTTCGGCCGCAACTGCCCCTACATGGACATTGCCAACGGCGTTTACCTGCTGAAGGTCGTGCCTACCTTCTATCTGACTGCCTCCGGTATCTGCGTGGATCCCGAAGGCCACGTGCTGACCGACACCTACCGGATGGAAGGCGATACGGTCGCAAGCGGTGAGAAGATCTCCGGCCTGTTCGGCGCCGGCGACTTCTGCGGTTCCATTGAGGTGAAAGACTCCAAGCAGTACGGCATGGGCTTTGACATGGCAGTCGGCTTCGGCTATGCCGTTGCCAATACCATTGCCGGCGAGCTGGCATAAGATCGTTCGGCGGCCAAAGCCGAAAAACAAAACGATTCCGAGCACCGATAAAGAATTCCGACTGACCCCGGCGGGTCAGCCGGAATTCTTTCTGTCTGGCTTTTTCCGGACAATGCTTCTTGACCCACATTAGAACGGCTGCTGCAGCCGGCTCAAGCTCATGGCCGGGTCTTAACGCTGCAGGCATGGATCGGCCGATTGTACGCAGAAGCGGACTTGCGCAGCCGACGAAGGACATTGTATAATGGAATGTAAAATTGTACGGAGATTCGCCGGCCTTTTCCCAAAGACGGGCGCTCCGGAAGCATCGGGAGGAAGGTTCCATGCCGAAAAGATCGACGCGCGCCAATAAAAACCTGTATCTGCAGACCAGAGAAGAGAAAAGCCTTTCCCGGGAGGAAGCCAGCGCCCGCATGGCGACTCTTTCACCGGAAAAAATCGAACGCATTGAGAACGAGCGCATGATTCCCTCACCGGAAGACATTGTGGAGATGGCGGACGGTTACGGAAGACCGGGACTGTGCAATTACTTCTGCGCCAATCAGTGCGCCATCGGGCAGAAATATGTGCCGGAGATTCAATCTCAGGAGCTGGCTCCCATTATTCTGGAAATGGTTGCGGCACTGAACAGCGTGCACCAGAAGCGGGACCGCCTAATCGAGATTTCCGCAGACGGCCGCATCGATGACAGTGAGATTCGGGATTTTATCGAGATCCGGGACCAGCTGGAGCGGATCTCCCGCACGGTGAGCGCGCTGCAGCTTTGGACCGAGCAGATGCTGCGGGATAACCGTATTGATAAAGACCGCTATAACGCCATCAAAGAAGCAATGAAAAAGTGAAATAAGATAGAAACACAGAGGCAGCCCCGGATGAGGCTGCCTCTGCGTGTTTACATTGTATTGAGATTTAAAATGAGGTTGGACTTGAATCAGACATTGGGGACCAGGATGACCTGACCCGGATAGATCTTATCGGGGTTGGAGATCTTGTCGCGGTTGAGGTTGTAGAGGAACTGCCAGGTGGTGTTGTAGCGCTGGGCAATGCCCCACAGGGTGTCGCCGCTCTTGATGGTGTAGTTGATGTAAGCGCCGGATGCGCCGCCTGCGACTTCGTTCAGTTCTGCGTCTTTGATTTCTTCAATAGCCATAATATTTCTTCCTTTCTTCTGCCGGAGGCAGAAATCAAATTTAAATCCTTTTTCTTCGGTAAGCTTTGCTTTCTGCTTACACTCATTGATACGAGATCTTTTGCGGGTGGGCTAATTTTTTGAAAAAATATTTTTGACGAGGAAGGAAAATCGTTCTGATTCCGATCAGATGGCAAGCAGGTCGCTGAAGACCTTCAGGGCGCCGTCGGTTTCATGGGCGAGCACGCGCTTGGCAAGGATCTTGCCCAGCTGAACGCCTTCCTGGTCAAAGCTGTTGATGTTCCACGCGAAGCCCTGGAACATGACCTTGTTTTCAAAGTGAGCCAGCAGAGCGCCGAGGGTGGCGGGAGTCAGCTGATCGCCGGTGATGATGCTGGATGGACGGTTGCCGGCGAAGTTTTTGTTGCTGTTTTCATCCTTCTTGCCGCAGGCAAAGGCCATGATCTGGGCGGCAACGTTGGCGCAGAGCTTCTGCTGGCTGGTGCTGCCCTGAATGACAACATCGGTGCCGATCTGGCTGGCGCGGAAGCCGACAAACTGCAGAGGAACGATGTTGGTGCCCTGATGCAGGAGCTGATAGAAGCTGTGCTGGCCGTTGGTGCCCGGTTCACCGAAGATGATGGGGCCGGTGACATAGTTGACGGGCTCGCCGAAGCGGTTGACGGACTTGCCGTTGGATTCCATATCCAGCTGCTGCAGATGAGCGGGGAAGCGGCTGAGCGCCTGGGAATAAGGCAGAACGGCAGTGGCTTCATAGCCGAGAATGTTGCGCTCGTACACGCCGATGAGAGCATCGAGCATGGCGGGGTTCTCTTTCAGGTTGGGGTTGAGCGCCAGTTTATCCGCTTCGGCTGCGCCGTTGAGGAAGTCGGCAAAGACTTCGGGACCGAAGGCAAGGCTGAGCACGGCACCGCCGACGGAGCTGCAGGAAGAGTAACGGCCGCCAATGTAATCATCCATAAAGAAAGCGGTGAGATAATCGCTGCTCTTGGCCAGAGGAGAGGTCTCGCTGGTGACGGCGATCATATGCTTGGAAGCATCAAGACCGGCGTTCTTCAGGGCGTCCTTCACGAAGGATTCGTTGGTGAGCGTCTCGAGTGTGGTGCCGGATTTGGAGACGAGAATGAAGAGAGAGTGGGGCAGATCGATGGAGCGCAGGACAGCCGCAGCGTCATCGGGGTCAACGTTGCTGATGAAGCGGGCTTCCATTTTGCAGGTGCCGACGGTCTTGGCCCAGTTTTCCAGAGCGAGATACATGGCGCGGGGACCGAGGTCACTGCCGCCGATGCCGATCTGAACCACGGTGGTGAACTTTTCACCGGCTGCGTTGCAGATCTCACCGCTGTGGACCTTGTTGGCGAAAGCGGCGATCTTTGCCTGTTCGCCGGCATAGAACTCGCGCTTGTTGACGCCGTTATCGATCACATCGCCGTTGAGCTGACCGCGGGTGAGCTGATGGAGCACACGGCGCTTTTCACCGGTGTTGACGACTTCGCCGGCCAGAAGAGCCTTATACTTTTCGACCAGCTGAGATTCTTCCGCCAGATCGGCCAGATCGGCCAGAATGGCGTCATCGACCTGCTTTGCGGCGTAGTTGTAGACCAAACCGCAGCCCATGGGAACGGTATAGGTCTTCGCGCGCTGCGCACCGGATTCGCCGGCCATGACCTCGGTCAGGTCAACGCGGTCGGCAGAAGCGGCAAGCTTTTTATAGGAAGCCAGAGTATCGAGATTGTTCCAGGAAATCATCGGGGGTGCCCTCCTTAAAAATGTAAATTGGATACGAGTTTACATAAAATGCATACTGTATAAAATATAACAAAACGGAGCCTGTTTTTCAACACCATCTGCGGGAAAAGACAAAAATTCGGAAGCCGACCGGCGGGAAGAGAAAAGCCGGCACGGACGGCACCGCTTTCCGTTGCGCGGGACTCTTAAAATGTGATATACTAATTTATTCCGAAAAATAATCTGCGGAGGTATGCGCAGTGAGTGTGAAAATTCTTGCCGTCGGCGATGTCTGCGGCGAGCCCGGGCTCGATTTTCTCGAGCGGCGGCTGAAGAACTGGCGAAAGGAAAACAACATCGATTTTGTGGTGGTCAACGGAGAAAACGCCAACGTGGTCGGCGTGACGCCCCAGCAGTGCGACCGTATGCTGCGCGCGGGCGCCGATGTGATTACTTTGGGCAACCACACATGGGTACGCACCGAGCTGCGGCCCTATCTGGCGGAGCGCCGGCGTGTCCTGCGCCCGGCCAATTTCGGACCCCAGTGCCCGGGCAAGGGGATCGATGTTTACCATACATCCTTCGGCGATGTCTGCGTGCTGAACCTGATGGGCCGCTTCACGCTGGATGCCAACACCGACAATCCCTTCGTAATTGCCGACGGGTTTATGAGTGAGATCACGGAGAAGATCATTCTGGTGGATTTTCATGCCGAGGGCACCAGCGAAAAGCGTGCCATGGGCTATATGCTGGATGGGCGCGTCAGCGCGGTCTGGGGTACCCATACCCATGTGCAGACCTCCGATGCCTGTGTGCTGCCCAAAGGCACCGGCTATATTACCGACCTGGGCATGACGGGACCGGAACAGTCCGTGCTCGGCATTGACCCGGAGCAGAGCATCGGAAAGTTCCTGGGCGACCCGCCCCAGCGCTATAACTCCGCCAAAGGCCCGTCAAAGCTGGAGGGCTGCCTCTTCGAAATTGATCCGGAGAGCGGCCGCTGCCTGAGCGCGGAGGGGGTAAGGCTGAGATGAAAACGCTGAAATTTCTGCATGCGGCCGACCTGCATCTGGACGCGCCCTTTCGCTCCCTGCCGGGGGAAAAGGCAGCCGTCTGCCGGGGCGAACAGCGTCTGCTGCTCAACCGGCTGGCAAAGCTGGCGGAGGAGGAAGCAGTGGACTTCGTGCTGCTCAGCGGTGATCTGCTGGATGGCGAAAACCTTTATTTTGAGACCGGGCAGCAGCTGCTGCGCTGCCTGCGGGATATGACGGTGCCGGTCTACATCGCGCCGGGCAGTCATGATCCTTACACGGTCTCCGGCTTTTATGCACGCGCCGCTCTGCCGGATAACGTGCACGTCTTTCCCACGCAGGAGATCACCTGCGTGGAAGAGGAACGAACCGGCACCCTGATTTACGGCGCGGCCTTTACCGGACCGAGCTGCCCGCCGCTGCTGCGGGGTTTTCATGCCCGACCGGAAACCGATCGGCGGCAGATCATGTGCCTTTACGGGGATGCCGAACACCCGAACTCCGCCAAAAACCCGATTACGGAAGACGAGATCGCCGACACGGGACTGGATTACCTGGCTCTGGGGCACGGGCACACCGCATCCGGTCTGCGGAAGGCGGAAAAGACCTTTTATGCCTGGCCCGGCTGCGCCGAAGGGCACAGCTTTGCGGAGAGCGGCGAAAAAACAGTCTCCGTCATAACCCTCAACGGGGAAGAATGCACGGAAGAGCGGTACTGCGTCAGCAGCCGCCGTTACATGAAAATGAGCGTGGATGTGACGGGAACCGACCCCCTGCTCGCGGTCAACACGGCTCTGCCGGAAGACCCGGCCCGGGATATTTACCGCATTACATTGACCGGACAGACGGCACAGGCACCGAAGACCGGTCTGCTGCGGGCAGCGCTGGAAGACCTGTTTTTCGAGCTGCAGCTGAAAGACGCCACCGGTCTCAGCGAGGACCTGTGGCAGAAAGCATCGGAAGACTCTCTGCGCGGACGCTTCCTGAGAACCATGCGGAAGCAGTATGAGCAGGCAAGAGATGAGGCGGCCCGCCGGCGGGTTGAAAGCGCGGCCCGCTGGGGCCTTGCCGCCCTGGACGGAAAGGAGGAAGTGAACCCACATGAAGATCAACCGACTTAACGCTTCCTTCGGCAGTCTGAAAAACGAGAGCCTCAGCTTTCATAAGGGCCTGAATGTGATCTGCCTGCAGGAAGAGAGCGAGCGGAGCAGCTGGTGCGCCTTTACCGAGACCATGCTCTACGGACCCGCGGGACCGATTCGCGGGCAGGATCCGGATCTGCCGCCGGAGGGCAGCATGGAAGTGACCGCCAACGGCTGTGACCTGACCCTGCGGCGTACGACCCGTCTCAAAAATGCCCCCATGGGCGAATTAAATACCGTCTACACCGGCTCTGCGGATCCGGTAAAGGACATTACGGCGCAAAACGCGGGGGAACGCATTACCGGGCTGAACCGGGATGCTTTTTGCCGCTGCGCGATGATCGGGCAGGAGAACGGCGCGGTCACCGATCCCACGGAGCTGGAAAAACGGATCCGCGCTTTGGCCGACAGCGGCGAAGAAGGCGTCAGTTTCGCGGAAACGGAAAAGCGTCTGCGCAGCTGGCAGCACAAACGACGTTATGAAAACCGCGGAATGATCCCCGCGCTGGATGCCAAAGCCAATGAGCTGCGCGACGCTCTGCACGAGATCGACGCCTGCGCGGAAGAATCGCAGGCCCTGGAAGCGCAGCTGACCGAAGCGGAAGAACGCTGCGCGGCACTGGAAAACGCGGTAGCGGAAAGCCGCCGCCTGCAGCGGCGCAGCGCCCTGAAGACACTGGGCAGCGCCCGTTCCCACGCCGGCCTGCTGGAAGAGAAGCACGAAGAAGATTTCACCCGTCTGGCCGACGCACGGAAAGCTCTGCGGGAAGGCCCCTTCGGAGAGCTTACCCTGGAGGAAGCCGAGGCAAAAACACAGGATTCGCTGGAACGGCTCCGGGAGCTTGCGGTGCGCAAAGCGCCGCGGCGGTTCGGGCTGCCGGCAGTGCTGTTTCTGCTGCTGGCGGCGATCGGAGCGGCCTGCAGCCGAATGATGGACCCAACGGTCTGGAGCTATCTGGTGGCGGCTGCGGCGGCCGTTGCCTGCGGCGCGTCGATCACTCTTTTCCTGAAAATGTTCCGCCTCGGCCGGGAGAACCGGACCGCGGAAGAAGAAAGCGCGCGGATCCTGGCCGGCTATCACGCGGATGCCCCGGAAGGGATCACCGCGCAGATGGAAGAACACTGCAGTCTTTGGGAGGCGGTGAATTCCGCCGAACTGGCCGAGCGCCGCAGCCGCACTGCCTATGAAGCGGCTGCCGCCTCGCTGACGCAGACGGAAGAGACTGCCGTGGCCGCCCTGAATTTCAGTACAGGCGATTCCGAGGCGGCAAAATACGGAAGGGAACTGGCACAGGCCCGCCGCGAGACCGCTGAACTGAGCCGGCGCGCCGCCCTGCTCTCGGCGCAGCTGGCAGCGGCCGGCGACCCCGTCGTGCTGCGCAGCAGTCTGGCGGAGCTGGAGGAACGCAGAGAACAGCTGACGGCGGAATATGATGCCATTGCCCTGGCGGAGGACACCCTGCGGGAGGCAGACAGCACTCTGCAGAGCGAGTATCTGCCGGAGCTGAGCCGCACCGCCGCCGAATACATGCGGCTGATGACGGACGGACATTATTCCGACCTTTTCCTGAGCCGCAATTTCTCGGCGGTCTCTGCCGCGGCACAGGAAACGGAAGAAGACGGCACGGTTGTGCAGCTGCTTTATCTGGCGGTCCGCTTGGCGGCCAGCGAGCTTGCCCAGCCGCAGGAAGAGAGCTGCCCCCTTATTTTAAACGATGCCCTGGCCAGCCTGAGCCCGGAACAGTTTGCCCGCGCCATGGAGCTTCTGCGGGAAATTTCCAAAGAGCGTCAGGTGATCCTTTTTACCTGCCGCGAAGTATAACCGCGCAAAAAAAACAGACAGCACCACCCATCCGGGCGGCGCTGTCTGTCAATTTATAATAAGAAGAATACGATCAAAGGGAAACGGTGAAGATGGAGTCGTCGTTCTCGATCCAGTCACTGACGGGGATGGTGCGGTATTCGGTATCGGTGATGCGGATGACGACGCGGTCGATGCCGGCGTTGATGATCTGGCGCTTGCACATGGAGCAGCTGTTGGCATCGGGCAGCAGCTGATCGGTCAGCGCGTCGCGCCCGACCAGGTAGAGCGTGGCGCCGATCATATCGCGGCGGCTGGCTGAGATGATGGCGTTGGCTTCCGCGTGCACGCTGCGGCAGAGCTCATAGCGCTCACCGGAGGGAATGCGCAGGTTTTCGCGGGTGCACATGCCGAGATCGGTGCAGTTGCGGCGGCCGCGCGGGGCACCGTTGTAACCGGTGGAGATGATCTCATCGTTGCGGACGATGATGGCGCCGTATTTGCGGCGCAGGCAGGTGGAACGCTCGAGCACGGAATCGGCGATGTTCAGGTAATAATTCTGCTTGTTGGTGCGGTTATCCATTGTGCGGCCCTCCCGTTACGGATGATAGCAACACTATACATGAAACGCCGGCTTTTTTCAATAAAATATGGCTTTTTTTCACAGCCGGTGATAGAATGACCCCACTATGAAAAACAATACAACGATCGAAAAAAGAAATTACGAAAAAGAGCTGGACGGCGTCATTGCCGCGGCGGCGGGTTCCCGGCCCCGTGTGCTGCTGCACAGCTGCTGCGGTCCCTGCTCGAGCAGCGTGCTGGAATATCTGACGCAGTATTTTGACATCACCCTGCTCTGGTATAACCCCAACCTTTATCCGCAGGAGGAGTTTGACCGGCGTCTGGCGGCGCAGCTGGAGCTCATTGAAAAAATGGGCCTGAAGGAGCGGGTGTCGGTGCGCATTCTGCCCCGCAGGGAAGAAGATTATTACAGCCGCATCGGCGGACTGGAAGGGGAACGGGAAGGCGGTGCCCGCTGCGAAGTCTGCTTCCGCGTCCGTCTGGAGGAAGCGGCAAAGATCGCCGCTGTGGAAGGCTATGATTATTTCTGCTCCACGCTGACACTCTCCCGTCATAAAAACGCGGTGCTGATCAATGCCATCGGCGAAGAACTGGCGGAGCGGACCGGCGCGAAATGGCTGCCCTCCGAGTTTAAAAAACGGGGCAGGGAGCTGCGATCCACCCAGCTGTGCAGTCAATACGGAATTTACCGGCAGAATTACTGCGGCTGCGAGTTTTCCATGCGACCGGAGGAAGCCGACAAAAATAAATAATTTTGTTGACACAGTGGTGTCAATTAGGTTATAATTCCAAATCGGCGGTATATCCGCCCTTGTAAAACCATGTCAACTGCTTCGGGGCCCGGCCCGATGTTGAGTATTATTTCCGAAAGGAGTGCATTGGAATGTTCCGTACTTATCAGCCCAAAAAAAGACAGCGCAAAAAAGAACACGGTTTCCGTAAAAGAATGGCAACCGCAAACGGCCGCAAGGTTCTTGCCCGCCGCAGAGCAAAAGGCAGAGCAAAGCTCAGCGCCTGATGCACCACCGCAGCACCTTATGGACAAAGTCTGACGAATAATGTTTACAGGGCGGAGCAATCCGCCCTTTAGGTGTTTACGGAGAAATTCACAGGAGGCGCTTTTCGTTGAACGCAAGAGGCACCATTAAGAAAAACAGCGATTTCCGGCGCCTTTACGCAAAAGGGAAGAGCGCGGTAAATCCTTATCTGGTCCTTTACTGCCGCAAAAACCGGCAGGGGGTCAGCCGTGTGGGTTACACGGTCTCGGCGAAGCTTGGCCACGCAGTGGTCCGCAACCGGGTGCGCCGCCGTTACCGTGAAATTTACCGGCTCAATCTGCCGCAGCTTCGACCCGGTTACGATCTGATCCTGGTTGCGCGCAGCCGTTCCGCAGACAAAAAAGCAAAATACGCCGCGATGGAGCGGGCTTTTCTGGAAGCCTGCCGCAGGCTTGACCTTCTGAAGGAGGACTGAGCCCGTGAAGACCTTTATGCTGGCGCTGATCCGCTTTTACCGTAAATATATCTCGCCCAACCGTCCTCCCTGCTGCATCTTTATTCCGACATGCTCGCAATACGCTATTGAGGCCATTGAAAAATACGGCGCGCTGAAAGGCGGCTGGCTGACCGTGAAGCGTCTTGCCCGCTGTCACCCTTTCCACGGAAAAGATTTTCAGGTCTACGACCCTGTACCCTGACCGTGACCGAAGGAAAAAAATTTTATACCTTTAAGGAGTTCCTATGTGGGCAACAATCGTTAAACCCTTCGCGTGGCTGATGCTCTGGCTGTATAAAATCACCAGCAACTACGGCATCGCCATTCTCCTGTTTGCTCTGGTCGTCAACGTAGTTCTGACTCCGTTCCAGGCAAAGAGCAAAAAGGGCATGATGCGCGTTTCGCGCCTGCAGCCGAGAATGCAGGAGATCCAGCGCCGCCACGAGGGCAACCCCCAGAAGCTTCAGCAGGAAATGCAGAAGCTTTATAAGGAAGAGGGTGCCAGCCCCACCGGCGGCTGCATCTGGTCGCTGATCCCCTTCCCGATCCTGATCGCTCTTTACAGTGTCATCCGCCAGCCGCTGACCCGCATGATGTATGTCGCGGCCGACAAGGTGACCGAACTGACCACCTACTGCACCGAAGCGCTCGGCTATATCGCTCCCACCAGCTCCAGAGCCGCTGCTTACGCTGAGATCAATCTGGCCGATTTTATCCACCAGAACTGGGATGCCGTCATAGCGCATTTCGGCAGTGTGGACCATCTGGTCAACATCGATTTCGGCTTCCTCGGTATGAATCTGGGTGATCAGCCGGATTGGCAGTTCCTCTGGTCCGGCAACTGGTCCTGGGCAGGCTTCGGCCTGTTTCTGATCCCCTTTATCTCCGCCGGCATGTCCTGGGCTTCCATGAAGATCAGCCAGGCAAGCAACCCGCAGGGCGATCCTCAGCAGGCTGCTTCCATGAAGAGCATGAACCTCATGATGCCTCTGATGTCCGTCTGGATCTGCTTCATTATGCCCGGCGCCATGGGTATTTACTGGATCGGCAACAGCCTGTTCGCCATGATCCGCGATTATATCCTGACCAAGGTCTATACCAAGCAGCTCGATAAGGAAGATGCCGAACGCATCGCCGCCCGCAGCGCACGTGAAAAGGAGCTGGAAGAAAAGCGCCTTGAGACCGAGCGCCTGCGTGCCGAAGGCAAAACCGAAAAGAACAACAACACCAGCAAGAAAAAGATTCAGGCCAACGAAAAGCAGAAGAGCGATGAGCGCAAGGCTGCTCTCGATAAAGCAGACCGTGCTGCCCGCCGCGAGCGTCTCGGCATCAAAGAAAACGAGCTGCCGCCCTCTCAGGTCGGCAACCGCCGCTATGCCAGAGGCCGCGCTTATGTACCCGATCGTTTCACCAACCCCGAGAACGCCGAGGCAGCCACCGAACTGGCCGCAGCCGAATCGGAGGACATGCCTTCCATCGATGAGACCATGGAAGAAGTGCCTGTGACCGCAGAGATCGCGGAAGCAGCGGAAGAGACCGTCGAGACCGTGACTGCCGCAGCGGAAGAGACCGCTGAGACGGTGACCGCCGCCGCGGAAGAAGCTTCCGAAGAAACGACCGACGCGCCTGAAGCTTCAGACTGATTGGAAGAAAGGTACAAAGAATGCTGAAATCAATCGAGAAGACCGGCCGTACTGAGGATGACGCAGTCAACGCTGCGCTTGCCGAACTCGGCCTTTCGAGGGATGATGTTTCCGTAGAGATCATCACCCGTGCAAAATCCGGTTTCCTCGGCATCGGCGCCGTGCAGGCGAAAGTACGCGTCTCTTATGAGGCACCCGATGAACCTGCCCCCGCCCCGAAACCGGCAGCTCCCGCGGCACCTGCCGCAAAAGCTGAGCCGAAAGCAAAACCGGCTGCCAAGGCAGCTTCCGCTCCCGTCAAGGCCGCAGCGCCCAAAGCGGAAGCACCGGCCGAAAAGAAGGCAGCTCCCGCCGATGGCGATGAACCTGCCGATTACGCCGCAATCCGTTCCTTCCTGACAGGCCTGCTGGAGCGCATGAACGTGGAAGCCGAGATCGAGATCACCCCGCGTGAAAACGACGGCGTGAATGTCAACCTGACCGGCAGCGGCATGGGCGCCATCATCGGCCGCCGCGGCGAAACGCTGGACGCCATCCAGCACCTGACCAACTATGTGGTCAATCGCGGCAACGAAAAGCATCTGCACATCAGTGTGGATGCGGAAGCCTACCGCAGCAAGCGGGAGGAATCCCTGACCCGTCTGGCGGAAAAAATGGCAGAGAAGGCCATCAAATATAAACGCAGCATGGCCCTTGAACCCATGAATTCCTATGAGCGTCATGTGATTCACACCGCTCTGCAGAACTATGAAGGCGTAACCACCAGCTCCACCGGCGTTGAGCCGAATCGCCGCGTGGTCGTCTCCTATGTGAAACCGGAAACCTCGAAACCGACCAGCCGTGAGTGGGCCTGAACCCTTGTCATTTCTTATCTTACATTCTAAATCTGGAGGAAAGTTCCATGTTTGAAAAAGTACAGAAGATTCTGGCAGAACAGTTCGAAGTCAGCGAAGACAGCATCACCATGAACACCAATATCATTGATGATCTGGGTGCCGATTCCCTGGATGTGGTGGAGCTCATTATGGCCCTGGAAGACGAATACGGTACTTCCATTTCCGATGATGAGGCAGCCAACCTGACTACCGTCGGCCGCATCGTGGATTATCTTGAGCATCTGAACTGAGTCGATTTACCGCGAAAAGAAGACCCGGAGAAATTTCCGGGTCTTCTTTTTTTGCTCTTTTTTCTTCTTTTCGAAGAGAAAAAGTGTGATATAATAAACAGATAAGTCATTTGCGTTTAATTTTCGGATGAGAGGGGATTTTGCCTATGCTGCAGTGGCAGCATCATTTCGCCAACGCTACGCTTGCCCGCGGACGTGAATATTTCCGCAGCGGCCGCGTGAAGGAACTGGAGAAGATCGACTCCACCTATTTTGCTCAGGTTTACGGAAGCTACAAATACAGCGTCATCATTACCCTGCGCGGCAGCACGGTGAGCAATATGGAATGCAGCTGCCCCTATGCGGAGGGCGGCGAAAACTGCAAGCATATGGCGGCGGTGCTTTACGCCATTCAGGCGGAAAACGGGCCGATGGTGCGGCCGGCCTCCGCCATGGCAGCCGAAAAGAAGGCCGCGGCGGAAAAACGAAAAAAGGTGATGCCGTTTTATCAGCCGGCAGCGGGAGAATACCGTTATTTTGACCTGAGCCGGATCCTTTCGGAATACGCGGTTTATGATGACACTCTGCAGAAAGCGCAGCGGCTGCTGGCATCGGGCATTGACCGCTTCAATCCGCATACCGGTTACCTGAATACCGAGACCGGCCGGGGCATGGTATGTACGGCGAGCGTAAAATTTCCCTCCCTGAAGGGGGACGCTCTGTTTTCCGCCGCGGTGGATCACAGTGAAGTGGTGCGCTGCTCCTGCGGGCAGATCAACTGCAAGGCCTATTATTATGGATTTATCCGCAGAGACGATGGCAAGGCCGAGCTGTGTGAACACATGACCGCCCTCTTCCTGCTGATGGATGAATATCTGAAGAAAAACGATGACGGTGACGCGACGGACTATGACGCCATGCGCATGTTCCGCACCTTCCGGGGCCGCGCAAGACAGAACCTGCGCAGCCTTGCGGCGGAGAGTGAAGATAAGGCCGAAGAGGCCGGGAAGAATATCCGCCTGGAGCCGCGGCTCAGCCTGACCGACAGCGGTCTGGCGCTCAGCTTCCGCACCGGTTATGACAAGCTCTATGTGGTGCGCAACATGACGGAGCTGGTGAACGCGGCGGAAAACGGAGAAAAACTGGAGCTGGGCAAGCTCTGCACTCTGGATTTTTCCAAAGACGCTTATCGTGACAATGACCGAAATTATTACCGCCTGATGCGGGGCCTGGTGCGCGATGAGCAGTTCCGCCAGGAATATAAGGATTACCGGGAAGGCGGCACCGTGCGCAGCGAGATGCTGCTTTTCGGCAGCAGCCTGGACCGCCTGTATGAAATCGCGGCCGGGACCCGCATCCCTTTCGCCAACAAAAGAAAGCAGGGGCCGCGGGGCGATTCGATCCTGCTGGAGGCGGGAGAACCGGAGATCACCTTTTATGTGGAAGAGGATGTGGACCGAAACGGCGTGTTTCAGGGCGTCCGGCTGAGCGGTGATTTTCCCGAGTTTTTTGACGGTGTGCAGCATAAATATTTCTTCGGCTCAGACAGCCTGCTGCGTGTCAGCGCGGATAAACTGAGCTGGCTCGATGAGATCGCCGAACTTTTCAATCGGCGGGAGGAACTCTGCATCGGCCGCAACATGCTGACGGAGTTTTACCACAACGTACTGCCGGAACTGAAAAAGCACGCGGACGTAGTGGAACGCGGTCGGGAAACGGTGGATATCTATCTGCCGCCGGAAGTCAGCTTCCGCTTTTATCTGGACGCGGAAGAGGGTGTACCCCGCTGCCGTGCCGTTGCCGCTTACGGCGAAACGGAATGCAGCCTGACCGAATGGCTGCTGCCGGGCTACCGGCCGGAGCGCATGCGCGACAGCCTGCGGGAACAGGCAGTGCTGGAGACCGTGCAGCAGTATTTCTCACAGGTGGACCCGAAAACCGACGAATTCACTGCTCCCGAGGGCGATGACGCCATGTACCGCGTGGTAACGGAGGGCGTGGATGAGCTGCGGGAATACGGTGAAGTGCTGTGTACCAACCGCTTCAATGCCCTGAATATCCGTCGGCATGTGCCGATCAAGGTGGGCGTTTCGGTGGAGAGTGACCTGATGAATCTGCAGATCAGCAGTGAGCTTTCCGACCGGGAACTGATCGAACTGCTTCAGAGTTACCGGCAGAAGAAAAAATATCATCGGCTCAAGAGCGGCGAATTTATCGCGGTGGATGACAGCGTGGCGGAGCTGAGCGCCTTGATGGAGGAGCTGCATGTCAGCCTGAAGGATTTTGTCGCCGGCCACACGGAAGTGCCGGCCTACCGGGCGCTTTACCTTGATAAGATGCTGGAGGAAACGGAGGAGCTGAAGGCCAACCGCGACCGCACCTACCGCAATCTGATCAAGGGCTTTAAAACGGTGAGTGAATCCGATTTTGAGGCGCCGGAAGAGCTGGCGGAGATCCTGCGCCCCTATCAGCTCTTTGGCTATAAATGGCTGCGAACCCTTTCCGCCGCGGGCTTTTGCGGCATTCTGGCGGATGACATGGGCCTCGGCAAGACCCTGCAGGTCATTGCGCTTCTGTTGGCGGAAAAACAGGAGGGGAGCGATGGCACCTCGCTGGTCGTCTGCCCCGCTTCCCTGGTTTATAACTGGAACGCGGAGCTGACCCGTTTTGCGCCCGAGCTGCGGGTCGGCATTGCGGCAGGCAGCAAGGCGGAGCGCAAGGAGCTGTTGACCCATGCAGCCCGTTACGATGTGCTGCTGACCTCCTATGATCTGCTTAAGCGTGACTGCGCGGAATATGACGGGCGGCTCTTCCAATATCTGATTCTGGATGAGGCCCAGTTTATCAAGAACCACTCCACCGGCGCGGCAAAATCCGTAAAGGTTCTGAAGAGCCGCCACCGTATTGCCCTGACCGGTACTCCCATCGAAAACCGACTCAGCGAGCTCTGGAGCATCTTCGATTTCCTGATGCCGGGCTTCCTTTACGGCTATGAGGAATTCCGCAGTGAACTGGAACTGCCGATCACCCGCAAAAAGGATGAGGAGGCGTCCGCCCGGCTGCGCCGGATGGTTTCTCCTTTTATTCTGCGGCGTCTGAAGGAAGATGTGCTGCGGGATCTGCCGCCCAAGCTGGAAGAAGTCCATTACGTGCACATGGAAGAGGAGCAGCAGAAGCTCTATGACGCCCAGGTGGCGCATATGAAGGCTTCGCTGGAGGAAAAGAGCGACGCGGAATTCAACACCGGCAAGATCCAACTGCTGGCGGAACTGACCCGGATCCGGCAGATCTGCTGTGACCCCGGGCTGATCTTTGAGGATTACGCCGGCGGCTCAGCCAAGCGGGAAGCCTGTATTGAGCTGATCCGTTCGGCCATGGACGGCGGTCACCGCCTGCTGGTCTTTTCCCAGTTTACTTCTTTGCTGGCTCTGCTGGAAAAGGATCTGACAGCGGAAGGAATCGAATATTACAAAATTACCGGGGCGACGCCGAAGAAGGAGCGCGTGGACCTGGTCAGCCGCTTCAATGAGGGCAGCACGCCCGTTTTCCTGATCTCACTGAAGGCGGGCGGCACCGGCCTGAACCTGACCGGCGCGGACGTTGTAGTCCATTATGACCCCTGGTGGAACCTTGCCGCCCAGAATCAGGCGACCGACCGTGCCCACCGCATCGGACAGACGAAGGTGGTGACGGTCTATCAGCTGCTGGCGGAAAACAGCGTGGAAGAGAATATCCGCAAGCTGCAGGAGACGAAAAAGGATCTGGCGGATGAGATCCTGACCGGAGAGGGAACCTCTTTCTCCTCACTCAGCCGGGAAGAGCTGCTCGATCTGCTGCGCTGAAAACGGAAAAAGCTCCCTGCCCTCGGGCTTTGAACCGACTCAGCGCAGGGGAAGGTCTTTACTTATAACGGGAAATATGTTATGATAACCCTAACTAAACAGATTCTTTTATGAGTCTGCGGTCAACTTTTCATTGAAAAAGGTGAATCTGATGAAAAAAACAGGAAGAATTCTTGCAGCCTGCCTCGCTCTCTGCCTGATGCTCAGCATGGCAGCCTGCGGCAGCGGCTCCGACTCCACGCTGACCAGCGCACAGGCGGGCCTTTATTACGAAACCGCGGCTGACGGCAGCAAATCTGTCGTCACTCTCTACGGCAGCGCGGCCGATTCCTATTCGGTCGATAAAAACGGCAACATTGTCGACAGCAACAACAAGATCTATATCAAGGCAGAAAACGCGGTCGAGTTCTCCCGCATCACGGCTCTGGCAGCCGACACCGGCGATATTGCGACCTTTGAACTCTGGTTCAATGTGATCGTTCCGGCAACGGAAGACCGCGCCGCGACCGTGGAACCGATCGAGACCAAGTTCACGATGAACGTGAGCATTACTCCGTTTGACGCGACCTGCCAGGTCCTTACCGCTACGATCGACGATCCGAGCGTCATTGCCTTCGACGAAACCAACAATAACATTCCCTCCTACGGCAGTATCGCCACCGATGAATACGGTCGTCAGACCATTGTGGTCTCCTCCAACGGCACCGGTACCGTGCAGCTGGGTCTGGTTGCTTCCAAGGAAGGCTCCACCAACATCCGTGTTGCCACTTTGGACGGCACCGTCAGCTTCTGGGTCAGCGCCAACGTTGTGCTGAACGCTCCGGGCGCAACCTCGCCGACCGGCGGCGATATCCAGATCGGCGGCAGTGACAGCACCACCACCGTAAACGATGACGGCTCCACTTCCACCACCACGACCAACGCGGACGGTTCCACCACCACCACGACCGTGGACACGGAAGGCAACACGACCACCACCGTCAACAATGCGGTCGTTTCCGATGAAGAAGCAGGTCTTACCGCTTACGATGAGACGGTTGTGATGTATGTTCTCGGCACCAACGGCGTCAACGTCCGCTTCGGCCCGGGCACCGGCTATGACAAGGTCGGCGCAATCGGCAGCGGTGAAGCTGTCACGGCTCTCGGCGTCGCCAACACCGGCTGGATCAAGATCCGCTACGGCAACATGGTCGGCTACATGAGCCAGAACTATCTGAGCACCACCGCGCCGGTCATCACCAACACCACGAACACCAACGTGGTCATCACAACAACTACTACGACCAATACCGAACCGGTCTATTACGAGGTAGAGGAAACTCCCACCATTGAGATCGGCGGACAGAGCAGCCAGGACGGCGCAACCGTCACCATCGGCTGATGCGGCGCCTCGGTTTTATCGGGACCGGCAACATGGGCGGCGCCCTGATCCGTGCCGCCTCCAAAGATCCCGAAAATGAGCTGATCCTTGCCAACCGCCACCCGGAAAAGGCACAGACCCTGCTGACGGAATTGAACACCGCCGGCTGCGTGACCGATAACGCCGGAGCGGCTTCGGAGGCCGATTATCTTTTCCTTGGCGTAAAGCCGCAGATGTTTGCGGAAATGACGGAAAGTATCCGCGCAGCGCTTGCCGGGCGCAGCCGCCGCGTGATCCTGGTTACTATGGCGGCCGGGATTTCTCTGACAAAGCTTGCCCAACTGCTGGGCGCCGATTATCCTGCCATCCGCATTATGCCGAATACGCCGGCCTCGATCGGCGAAGGAATGATCCTTTATACCTGCACCGCCGATGTGACGGCGGAGGAAGAGGCGGAATTCCTGCAGGCCATGCGCCATGCCGGACGTTTTTCCCGTCTGACCGAAAATCAGATCGACGCGGGTTCCGCGGTCTCCGGCTGCGGCCCTGCTTTCGTAGACCTGTTCATTGAAGCGCTGGCGGACGGCGGCGTTGCCTGCGGGCTGCCCCGCAGACAGGCGCTGGAGTTTGCCGCCCAGATGGTGGCAGGCTCTGCCCGGCTGGTGCTGGAAAGCGGCAAACACCCCGCCGAGCTGAAAGACGCCGTCTGCAGCCCGGGCGGCACCACCATTCAGGGCGTTCGTAAGCTGGAAGAAAACGGCTTCCGCGGCACGGTGATGGACGCGGTGATCGCGGCCTACGAAAAGAACTTTCATCTTTGAATTGGAATTCACTCCGAAGGAGTAAAAATAAGAAAGAGGTACAATACCATGTCTGATTACAATTGGACTGCCGGCAACCCCAAAAGAATTCCGGAACAGATGCCGCCCAAAGAGTACACGATGGGCAATCTGCATATCGTTGACCTGACCAAGGTCCTCGATCCGAATAATGAGTCCCGCCGCTGCAGACTGTGGCGCTTCAACACCGGCGGCTCCATCCCCGACTTCCACACCATCATGGACCTGACCAGCCATCTCGGCACCCACTGCGAATGCCCCTATCACCACAGCGAAGACTGGCCCAGCGTGGCAGAACTGCCCCTGACCAACTTCATGGGCCGTGCCCGCCTCATCAACATCAAGAATGTTCCCGCAAAGAGCCTGATTTCCGCAGCCGTTCTCGATGAACAGGCAAAGGACATTCAGCCGGGCGACACCGTGATCTTTGATTCCGATTACAAGATCCCGCCCTTCACCCCGCTGACCAACACCGAGAAGGACCAGCGTCTCTGGGTCAACGGTGAGACCGCACAGTGGCTTATCGATCGCGGCGTCAAGTGCGTCGGCTTCGGCGACGGCGTCTCCATTGAAGACTGCGAAGAGCATGTCAAGCCCTTCCACGACATCATCATGGTCAAGAACGGCACCTTCCTCGAAGTTCTGCAGAACCTCGACCTGCTCAAGACCGACACCTTCTTCATCAGCTTTGCTCCGCTGCCCATCATCGGCCTGGATTCCTGCCCGGTCAGAGTCTATGCCATTGAAGGTCTCTCCGAGTTCAGCAAATAAAAGTGAAACAACGATAAAGTAAAAGAGCTGTCCCAAAATCGGTTTTTGGGACAGCTCTTTTGACATTTCCGATTTTGCTGTCAAGGGTAATGCCGTTTTGACTTTGAGCCGGAGTGTATAGGGGCGAGACCGCAGCAAAAATCCATCGAAGTTTTGACAAGAGTTCTGCGGCAGGATATAATTGAAGCCAAATTAATTTTTCCATATTTCCACGGAGGAAAAACGATGAATTACTGCCCGGATTGCGGCACAAAGCTGCAGCTGAAATATCACCCGCGGGAACGGAAGGAGCTGCCCTTCTGCGAGGGCTGCGAGCGTTATAAATACCCTCAATATAACACAGCGGTCAGCATGATCGTGACCGATGAGAGCGGAGAACAGATCCTGCTGATCCGCCAATACGGCGGCACGGAATGTATTCTGACCGCGGGTTATGTGAATCTGGGTGAGAGCGCGGAAAACGCGGCTGCCCGCGAAATAAAAGAAGAGCTGGATCTGGAAGTCGTCTCGCTGTGTTTTAATCGCAGCAGTTACTTTGCGCGCAGCAACACATTGATGCTGAATTTTACCGCCGTGGTGAAGGATCTTGCGGCAAGGCCCAATGAAGAGATCGACAGCTGGGTCATCTGCAGCCGGAAAGAGGCAAAGCAGCTCATCCGGCACGGCAGTCTGGCCGAGCAGTTTCTGCTGGGCTGGCTGAAAGACACGGAACCTGCCGAAACAACGCAGTAAGCACCCGGATCGAACGCAGAAAAAAGCCCCGAAGGAGTACCGCAGTGACAGCGGAAGCCTTCGGGGCTTTGCGTATTTTATTCAATACTCAGAGCAGATCGATCAGCTGCTCCACCGTCTCGGACCGGGTAGCCCAACTGGTAGCAAAGCGGATAACGGTACGGTCGGGTGCGGATTTTTCCCAGAAAGAATATTCGATATGTTCCGACAGGCGGCGCAGCGTTTCATCCGGCATTTCCACAAAGACCTGATTGGTGGGGGAGCGCTGCGGCAGAGCATAGCCCTTGGCAAGAAGGGCATCCTGCAGCTTCGCGGCCAGCGCCACGGCCGAATCGCCGATATGAAGGTAGAGCGGTTCACCGTCTGTGTCGGCAAAGAGCGCTTCAAACTGAATGCCCGTGATGCGTCCCTTGGCAAGCAGAGCGCCGCGCTGTTTGATGAGCGTGAAAAAATGGGGAATACGTTCCGGATCCGGCAGCACGACCGCTTCGCCGAAAAGGGCGCCGCACTTGGTGCCCCCAATATAAAAGGCATCGGCCAGGCGGGCAAGATCGGCAAGCGAAACGTCGTTCTGCGGCGCGGAGAGGGCATAGGCAAGCCGCGCGCCATCCACATACAGGGGCAGCTCATAGCGGCGGCAGACTTCGCTCAAGGCGGTCAGCTCCGCCAGAGAATAGAGCGTGCCGGATTCGGTGGGCTGGGAGATATAGACCATGCCGGGCATGACCATGTGGTTATGGTTGGCGTCATTCCGCCAGGTCAGGCAGGCGGCTTCCACATCCGCGGCAGTCAGTTTGCCGTGGGTCTGCGGAAGAGGGAGCACCTTATGCCCGGTAAACTCAATGGCGCCTGCCTCATGGGTGGCGATATGACCGCTCTGCGCGGCAAGCACGCCCTGCCAGGGACGCAGCAGCCCGGCAATCACGACGGCGTTGGTCTGGGTGCCGCCGACCAGAAACTGAATCCCGGCATTGGGACAGGCACAGACCCTGCAGATCGCCGCGCGGGCGGCTTCGGAATGGGGATCGAGCCCGTAGCCGGCGGTCTGCTCCAGATTCGTCTCTGCCAGCCGGCGTAGAATTTCGGGATGCGCGCCTTCCATATAATCGGAAGCGAAGGAAAGTTTATCCTGCGTCATGATGATTACCTCAATCAAACACCCCAAAGGGTGAAAATAGCAAACTCAGCGGATTTCAGTATATCCGAAAGCCGCTGAGTTGTAAACGTAAAATCTCCACCGCCGAGGGGGCGATGGAGATTGGGTCTTCATTTTCCGTATCTGCGCTTAAGACGATTTCCGCGGGATCCTGCAGATACGGCTCTCGCAGCCCGCGGATCGCCTTTTGCCGCTTCTGTTCCGATGTGCTTGCGGATTATTCCGCCGTTTCGGCTGCGAGCTGGCACAGCGCGTCAATGTTTATCTTCGGTACAAGAACGGTGGGACTGCCATCCAGCGTGACGAGGCAGTCATCCTCGCTGTAGGGATAGAAGACCAGCTCAACGGTCGGGAAGTTCTCATTGTTCCGATGGATCACCAGGCGCAGGAGTTCCTCTCCTTCGGGAGTCAGATCCAAAGCATAGCCGCTGAAATAGAGCTTATCGATGGCGGCGGTGACTTCATGGAAGTTGGTCTCTTCTTCTCCGCGGAACCAGCGCAGGGCAAGCTCCTCTTCGGGCTCGGTGTCCGCTTCGGCATTGTCCGCGGTCCCGCTGTCGGTCTCCGTTTCCACGGGGACGCTGACCTGCTTTGGCAGCAGGGTGACGGCATTTCCGCCGTTCAGGCTCAGATCGACGGAGGTGACTTCTTCCCAATCCATCACCAGGATCTCATCCGGGGCAAGGTCGGCGTAACCGGTGTTGAGCATGGTATCCACCATGGCGGAGTTGACATAATAGACCATGCTGCTGCCGGCCAGACGGGAATAATAGGCTTCGCCGCTGCCGTAGGCGCTTCCGATCTCCAGCGTGAAGGTGTTTTCCCTGTATTCGGTCTGTGTGATGGCAAGCCCGTCGGAATCGGTCAAGCCGGTGTCAACGCTTTCTCCTTCCAGATAGGTCACGGTTATGACGGCAGTGGGGTCATCGAAGCCGTAGGCGCTAAGCTCTTCGGCGTCCGCGTAATAATCCGCGCAGCTGCCCCAGACCAGATAGCGCACTGTGTCGGTAAAGGTATCGGCAAGGTCGTTATCGATGACGGTGTAAGCGTCGCCGTCCTTCAGGAACCATTTGTATTCATCGCTGTAGGCAAGACCGCTGTTTTCCAGATAATCGACCTCATAGTCGCCGTTGACGGTCTGCGCCTGCAGGCTCACAAACTTTGCCATGTTGGGGATGGCTTCCTTCTGCACAACGTCATAAAGGCCGTAATTGAAGGCTTCCTCCAGATCCGGGTCCACCAGGCAGACGTGTCCGTCGCCGCAGGTAAAATACTGAAGGTCATCGACTTCCGTGTCATCGCCGAAAAGCAGAGTATATTCTTTGCCGCCGGCGGTGAGAATAACGGAGCAGTGGGGATCCGTGAGACCGTAGACGGAAAGGTCCTCCGGCTCCGTGATCACCTTGCTGCTTTCGATGGAAGCGACCGTTTTGAGCATGGTGTCGATGTAATCATGGTTCAGAGGGAAGCGTGCGTCTTTATCATAGACCCAGCTGTCGCCCTCACGGGTGAAGGAGCAGGTCTGGCTTAAATACTGCCAGGTAATGGCGGTGACATCGTCTTTTTCCATCTGAAAGACGATGTCGGAGGCGCTTTCGTCCGCGCTGCCGGTCTCGGGGTTCAGCTTTCGCACCAACAGGACGGCACCGGAAAGCAGGATCAGCACGCCCAGCAGGGCGATCAGTTTCGTGCCCCGCTTCATCTGCGTTTCCTCCGCACAACGATCACAATGCCGATGCTCAGGAAGAGCAGCGGGATCAGGAAGATGATGAGGACGGTGTAAAGGGAAGCAGCGGAGCTGCTCATGGTGAGGTATTCGGTGCTGACGCTCTTGGCATGGATGGAGAGGGAATCCTCCTGCCCGGCCATCCAGCTCAGGCAGTTAAGGAAAAGATCCTGGTTGCCGCCGGAAACGTAGCTGTTGGCGGTGTCATCTACCAGAGCGGCGGAGCTGACCCACACGGCGCGGGCGCCGGTGTTTTCATCCTCAATGGCGGCCGCCAGGGTGAAAGGACCGTCCTTATCTCCGTCTTCCTTTTCATAAGTAGTGGCGGCATAGCCGTCTGTCTTCAGGAAGGCGGAATCCGAGGTACTGAGCAGGGGAGAAACGCTGACGCCCTCCGGTAGAGTCTCATCAACGGTGAGACCATCCGCAATGGGCAGCAGTACGTAATAATTGCCGGAAGTCAGCGGCTCGGTGATCTCATGGGAATCGATCTTCGGCAGAAGATAATAAGGATAACCGAGACCGTAGTAGTAATTCTGATCGCCCTCAATGACGATGCCGCCGGCAGAACGGACACCGTAGGCGTTGAGCAGAGCTTCCAGACGGGTGAGATCGCTGCCTTCCGCAAGCGGGTCGGTAATGAGGAACAGATGCCCGCCGCCGTCCAGATAGGCTTGCAGCATGTCGGCCTCGTCGGCGGAGATATCGCCGGTGGGGTTGTAGATCAGGATGCAGTCGGCGTCCTCGGGCACGGCGCTCATGGTCAGCAGGGAAAGACTTTCCACTTCCATGTTCTGCTTTTCAATCGCATTTTGGAAGGTGGAGGAAAGGGTGCCCTCACCGTGACCGGTCAGCGTATAGAGACGGCCCAGACTGCCGCTGGTGATGTAGGCAATGGCGGAAGTGATCTCCGCCTCACCGTTGAAGCTGACATCGTAGCTGCCGGTGGTGTAATAATTGCTGTAATCGTAGACAAAAATATCCGAATAATTGATGGCGCGGCTGCGGCCGTTGGCGCCCACCACGACCAGACTGTTGTTGTAGATGCCGCCGCTGAAATACTGCTGCACAAAGGTGGGACTGACATCCGGGTCCTTCTTCGTGACGGTGATGTGGCTGCCGGAACCGGCATAACGGTCAAGCAGCAGACCCAGCGTGTCGCTCTCTTGGGAGCCCTGCACGACCCAGTAAATGTCAATATCCTCATTCAGAC
>R19__coassemble_221_pt1 | contig 30562 bp, 18 predicted proteins | sample R19__metabat2_high_PE_014 | metagenome-assembled genome bin R19 | reverse complement strand
CCACCGAGATCGAGCCCTTCGGCGGCGCGGCCACCTGCATCGGCGGCGCCATCCGCGACCCGCTCTCCGGCCGTTCCTATGTTTACGGCGCCATGCGTCTGACCGGCGCCGGCGACCCGCTTAAGCCGGTCAGCGAGACCATTCCCGGCAAGCTGCCCCAGCGCAAGCTGGTCTCCACCGCGGCCGCCGGCTACTCCTCCTACGGCAACCAGATCGGTCTTGCCACCGGCATTGTGGATGAGATCTATCACCCCGGCTATGTGGCCAAGCATATGGAAGTGGGCGCCGTCATTGCCGCGGCTCCCGCCGAAAACGTGCGCCGTGAGCGCCCCGCCCCCGGCGACATCATCATTCTGCTCGGCGGCCGCACCGGCCGTGACGGCATCGGCGGCGCCACCGGCTCCTCCAAAGCCCATACCGTGCAGTCCCTTGAGACCTGCGGCGCGGAAGTGCAGAAGGGCAACGCCCCCGAAGAACGTAAGCTGCAGCGTCTGTTCCGCAGCCGTGAAGCCTGCCGCATGATCAAGCGCTGCAACGACTTCGGCGCCGGCGGCGTTTCCGTCGCCGTGGGCGAGCTGGCCGACGGACTCGATATCATTCTCGACCGCGTCCCCAAAAAATATGAAGGTCTCGACGGCACCGAGCTTGCCATCAGCGAATCTCAGGAACGCATGGCAGTTGTGGTGGAACCCGAAAATGTGGACCGCTTCATGGCCCTTGCCGCGGCGGAAAACCTGGAGGCGACCGTGATTGCGGAAGTCACCGAGAGCCCCCGCCTGGTCATGCACTGGAACGGCAAGGTCATTGCCGATATCAGCCGCGCCTTCCTTGACACCAACGGTGCCGAAAAGCACATGGAAGTCAAAGTCACCGCGCCGCAGGACTGGGCAAAGAAGCTTCCCGCCGATTTTGCCTCCGGCATGCCGGCCACTGCCGCCGACCTGAACGTCTGCAGCAAGCGCGGCCTTTCCGAGCGTTTTGACAGCACCATCGGTGCCGGCACCGTGCTCATGCCCTTCGGCGGCGAAAAACAGCTGACTCCCATTCAGGCCATGGCGCAGAAGATCTCCGTGGAGCAGAAGCACACGGACAGCTGCTCTCTCATGGCCTGGGGCTTCAACCCGGATATCTGCGAAAAGAGCCCCTATCACGGCGCTTATCTCTCCGTCATTGAGAGCGTCTGCAAGCTGATCGCCACCGGCGCGAAGTTTGAAGATGTCTATCTCAGCTTCCAGGAATATTTCGAGCGTCTCGGCGGCCCCGAAAGCTGGGGCAAGCCGACGGCCGCCCTGCTCGGCGCCTTCCGTGCCCAGATGGAGTTGGGCATCGGCTCCATCGGCGGCAAGGACTCCATGTCCGGCACCTTTGAGAACATTCACGTTCCGCCCACGCTGATCTCCTTCGCCGTCACGGTGGAAAAGACCGGAAACGTGGTCTCCAACGAATTCAAGCAGGCCGGCCACCGTGTAGTGGTCCTTGACCCCGAGACCGGCGCCGACGGCCTGCCCACGGCGGAAAGCCTGATGAAGAACTTTGAGACCGTGCACGAGCTGCTCAGCAGCGGCAAAGCGCTGGCCTGCTGGACGCCCGGCTACGGCGGCGTGGCGGAAGCCGTCATGAAGATGGGCTTCGGCAGCGGCATCGGCTTTGTGTTTGCCAACCGGATCAGCCTGCAGGAGATCTTCGGCTACCGTTACGGCAGCTTCGTGCTGGAGCTTTCCGACGGCGCCGACCCGGTCGGTACGCTCCTCGGCACCACCTCCGCCGACGGCAGCTTCCGCCGGAACGGAGAGGCTCTGAGCGGGGAAGACCTCCGCGCCGCCTGGGAAGATAAGCTGGAGAGCGTTTATCCCTGCAACATTCCCACCGATCCCGATCGTCCCGAGACCTTTACCTATACCGCCGAACAGCGCTGCGCGCCCGTGGTGAAGGCCGCCCGCCCCAAGGTGGTCATTCCCGTCTTCCCCGGCACCAACTGCGAATATGACAGCGCCAAGGTCATGCGGGATGCCGGCGCGGAGCCTGAGATCATCGTTATCAACAACATGAGCGCCGAAAACATTGCCCGCAGCGCCGAACAGGTGGCGGCCGCCATCCGTGCCGGTCAGATGATTTTCATCCCCGGCGGCTTCTCCGGCGGCGATGAGCCGGACGGTTCCGGCAAATTCATCACGGCCTTCTTCCGCAACGCGCAGGTCAAGGACGCCGTCACCGATCTGCTGGATGCCCGCGGCGGCCTTGTCTGCGGCATCTGCAACGGCTTCCAGGCCCTCATCAAGCTGGGTCTGGTGCCTTACGGAAAGATCATTGACCCGGCGGAAGACACGCCGACCCTTTCCTTCAACACCATTTCCCGCCACCAGTCCCGTGTGGTGCGGGTGCGCGTGGCTTCCGATAAGAGTCCCTGGCTGGCCGGCACAAAGCCGGGCGAGATTTACAATGTGCCCATCTCCCACGGTGAGGGCCGCATTCTGATTGACGAAGCCTTTGCCCGTCAGCTGGCCGCCAACGGTCAGATCGCCACCCAGTATGTGGATATGGAAGGTCTTGCCACCCACGATATTCACTTCAACCCCAATAACTCCGTGCTGGCCATTGAGGGCCTCACCTCTCCCGACGGCCGTGTCTTCGGCAAGATGGGACACGCGGAGCGTATCGGCAGCGGCCTTTACCGCAACGTGCCCGGCGAATATGACATGCATATGTTTGAATCCGCCGTGCGCTATTTCCGCGGCTGATGTCTGTTTTTTCTCCCCTGCTCCGGCAGGGGAGATTTTTTGTCCGCTCCCGGGGTTTCGGCGCGCAGCTGATATATCAGTCAACGGAAAAAATTGTGCTTGACTTTATTCCGTTCAAGTGCTTTAATACAGTCAATTCCAAAAGCGTTAAACCTTTGAGGGAGAATAGTAATCTTACAGGTCCCCTTGTTCAGAGAGCTGCGGGCGGTGCGATCGCAGTCATGTCGGCGTAAGATGAATGGCCTCCTGAGGGCGGCTCGAACAGGCTTTGGCCTCAGTAGATGTCGACGGGTTCCCACCCGTTATCCATCGGGGCGCGTATGATGGTACGCGTTAGCGAGCGGACATTGTTCAAAGCAATGTCAATTTGGGTGGTATCGCAGGAGTAAGCTCTTGTCCCATTATGTTGGGGCAGGGGTTCTTTTTTTATCTCTCCAAACCAGGCCGCAGGCAAACGGCCCCGCCATCAACCACCGCAAACTTATTTTAAAATGGCCGAATCGGCCGGAAAGAGGTAGAAAAATGAAAAAGATCCTTGCTCTTGCTCTCGCGCTTGTCATGCTGCTTGCCCTTGCCGCCTGCGGCAGCTCTTCCACCGCCGCAAGCACCGCTGCCACCGCAGCCCCCACCGAAGCTCCCGCGGCCGAGGCAGCCGAACCCGCTGCCGAACCCGCCGCGCAGACCGTCTATAAAGTCGGCATCTGCAACTATGTGGATGACGCTTCCCTCAACCAGATCGTTGAGAATGTGGAAGCTCAGCTGGAAGCCATCGGCGCCGAGAAGGGCGTCAGCTTTGAGATCAGCTACGATAACTGCAACGCCGACTCCGCTGTGCTCGAACAGATCATTGCCAACTTCATTGCCGATCAGGTCGACCTGATGGTCGGTATTGCCACTCCGGTCGCCATGAGCATGCAGGCAGCCACCGAAGATAACGGCATCCCCGTGGTCTTCGCCGCGGTTTCCGATCCGCTCAGCTGCGGTCTGGTGGAAAGCCTGGAAGCTCCGGGCGCCAACATCACCGGCACCTCCGATTACCTTGACACCAACGCCGTCATGAACCTGATCTTTGCCGCCGACCCCGACGCCTCCACCATCGGCCTTCTCTATGACGCCGGTCAGGATTCCTCCACCACCGCCATCAACGATGCCAAAGCTTACCTTGACAGCAAGGGCATTGCTTATGTTGAGCACAACGGCACCAACACCACCGAAGTCATTCAGGCCGCGGAAGCCATGGTCGCCGACGGGGTAGACGCCGTCTTCACTCCTTCCGACAACACCATCATGACCGCCGAGCTTTCCATTTATGAGACCCTTGCCGAAGCAGGCATTCCTCACTACACCGGCGCCGACTCCTTCGCGCTCAACGGCGCTTTCCTCGGCTACGGCGTCGATTACGCCAACCTGGGCAAAGAGACCGCCAACATGGCCGCCGACATTCTGCTCAACGGCGCGGCTCCCGCTTCTCTCTCCGTCATGACCTTCGATAACGGCACTGCCACCGTCAACACCGAGATCTGCGCAAAGCTCGGCCTTGATTACGACACCGTCGCCGCTGCCTTTGCTCCTTACTGCACGCAGGTGCAGTCCATCGTCACCGCCGAAAGCTTCGGCGATGTGGGCTGAGGTTTGCGCAGCCGGCTTTTCTTCCAAACAAGCTTGTCGGGCTGTCTGATCAGACAGCCCGACCTTTCCCGTTGATTCCGATCTTTCTGATTCTGAGGTGACCGCCATGACCTTTTCCACCGCGCTGGGCCTGGGGCAGACCGCTCTGGAGCTCGGCCTTACCTGTTCTCTGACTGTGCTGGCCCTTTTTCTCAGCTATTCCATGCTGAATGTCTGCGACCTTTCCACCGATGGCTGCTTTACCCTCGGCGCCGCGATCGGCGCGGTGGTGGCCATTGCGGGGCATCCTTACCTTTCCCTGCCGGCCGCCATGGGCATCGGCGCTTTCTCCGGTTTTGTGACCGCCCTGCTGCAGACCCGTCTGGGCATCGACAGTCTGCTCTCCGGCATCATTGTCAACACCGGGCTTTATTCCGTCAACATCGCGGTGATGGGCGGCGCTTCTCTGCTCAACATGAACAAGACCGAGACCGTCTTTACCCGCATGAAGACCCTGCTGGCCAACACGCCGCTGGCCGGGCAGTATAAGCTGATCGTCTCCGGTCTGGCCGTCATCCTGGTGGTGGCTTTTCTCTGCCTTTTCCTCCGCACCCGGCTGGGGCTTGCCATCCGCGCCACCGGCAACAACCCGGATATGGTCCGTTCCTCCTCCATTGACCCCCGCTTCACGACCACGGTGGGTCTCTGCGTGGCCAACTCCTTTACCGCCCTTTCCGGCTGTCTGATGGCTCAGGCGCAGAAATCCGTCAGCATCGATATCGGCACCGGCATGGTCACCATTGCGCTGGCCTCTCTGCTGATCGGCGGCACGGTCATGGGCCGCGGCAGCATTCTGAAGCGGGCGATCGGCGTGGTGCTGGGCTCCTTCCTTTTCCGCCTGGTCTACACCATCGCGCTGCGCTTCCATATGCCGGCCTACATGCTGAAGCTGGTCTCCTCCGTCATCGTCATTCTCGCCATCTCTCTGCCTTATCTGAAGCAGAATAAAGACACCATCCTGCGCCGCCTCGGCGGCAGCCGCAAAGGAGGCCGCTGATATGCTGATCCTCGACCATGTTTCCAAAACCTTCAACCCCGGCACGCCGGATGCTAAGCTCGCCATGGATGACCTGAGCCTGCACATTTACCCCGGCGATTTTGTCACCATCATCGGCGCCAACGGCGCCGGCAAATCCACGCTTTTCAACGCCATCTGCGGCAGCTTTCTGACCGACAGCGGCAGCATCACCCTGGCCGGCAAAGACATTACCTTTACCCCGGCGCATGCCCGTGCCCGCAGCATCGGCTGCCTGTTTCAGGACCCCATGCGCGGCACCGCGCCCGGTATGACGGTGGAAGAAAACCTTGCCCTTGCCGCCGGCGGCGGAGGCTGGCTCAGCCATGTCAGCCGTGCCCAGAAGCAGGAATTCAAAGATAAGGTCGCCCAGCTCGGCATGGGGCTGGAAGATCGCATGCAGCAGCCCGTGGGTCTGCTCAGTGGCGGTCAGCGTCAGGCGCTGACTCTGGTCATGGCCACCATGGTGCCGCCCCAGCTGCTTCTGCTGGATGAGCACACCGCGGCTCTGGACCCCGGCACTGCCGAAAAGGTCCTCACCCTGACCCGCAATGTGGTGGCGGAGCATAAGCTCACCTGCCTCATGATCACCCACAATATGAGCTCCGCGCTGGAGCTGGGCAACCGCACCCTGATGATGGATCAGGGCCATGTGGTGCTGGACCTGAACGAGGAGCAGCGCCGCGGCATGACCGTGGAAGACCTGCTGCAGAAATTCCGCGCCGGCACCGGCAAGGCGCTGGATAACGACCGCATGCTGCTCTCCTGAGTTTTCTCTCAGCCGAGCGCTTTAAAAGATAAAAAATATCGCCGTTCCGTTGGAACGACGATATTTTTTTATTTCTTTGTTTTCGGCAGGCGTTTCTTTCTTTGTTTTCGGCAGAAGGATCCGCCCCCCGCGTTTACGTACTCAGTTCTTTTTGGTCTTCCGGCGCAGAAGAAAGAGTACCGCGGCAGCGCCGACCGCCAGCACGCTCATGCCGCTCCAGAGCAGGATGTTGGAGCTGTCGCCGGTAGCGGGGCTGGAGCCGGAATAGATGACGAACTGTACCGTAACGGTGGAGCCGGCCGGCACATCGGTCAGGTTATCGTAATCGTAGTGGTAGGTGTAGACCTTGCCGCTCTTTTTCAGGCCGGTGGTGCCGGTATGCACGGTGGCGCTGCCGACCTTCACCACAACGGAGCCCACATAATAGCTGGAGCTGGAGACCTCGCACTTGCAGTCCACGCCGCTGCCGTATTCCAGCGTGACCGTGGTCTTGCTCGGGCTGGTGATCGTGGAACGGTAGCTGTTGGAGGTGGTGGTCTTCAGGCTGATGGAAGCGGTCCACTTGGCGTAGAGGGTGAGGTCACCGGTAACGGGGGTGTTGAAATCGTAGGCATTCGTGCCGTCCTTATCGGTGTACCAGCCTTTAAAGACATAGCCCTTGGCGGTCGGGTCACTCGGACTTTCGGCCGTGTCGCCGGAGAGGACCTCCTGATCGATGATCTCGGTAGTGCACTTGGAGTTGTTGACATCAAACTTCACAACGCAGGCTTTTTCCAACTTGGCGGTGACGGTCTGGCTGTTGGCGCCGATCTCCACAAAGGTCGTGGTGCTCGTATCGGCGGTTTCCTGACCGTTGATCACCCATTCACGCAGCAGATAGCCCTCGCTCAGGGTCACCATGGCGCTGACCTGCGTGCCCTGCTTGTAATAATAGGTGTCGCCGCTCTTGCTTGCGGGATCCGGGCTGCAGGAAATGGTGCCGCCCTCGGTCGGCTGCGTGACGGTCAGCACGCCGTAGGCCAGAAATTCCGCGTCAATGGTAAGGTCCCGTTCTACCTCATAGTCTTTGATCTCATTGACGCTGCCGCCGTTGAGATTCAGGGTATAGAGGTAGCAGCCGGAATTCGGCGTCGCAAGCACGGAGATCTTCGTGCCGGGATTGTAGACATAAGTCACGGTGCCGTCTTCTTCGGTCACGGAATTGGGCTCCGGAGAAAGCTCCAGTCTGCCGTTGCCGCTCACAGTCACCTGGACCCGGAAGGTGTTCATGGTCTTCAGGCCGGTGCAGGCGCTGATATCGTTTACGCAGACCGGGCAGTTGCTGTTGGTGTTTTCCGCGGTGCAGGCTTCGGTGCAGGTGCACTCCGCCTCAGCGGAAAGCTGGGGTTCGCTGCCGGCGCAGGCGCTGATATCAGCCGCGCAGACCGGGCATTCACTGTTGACAGCGTCTTCCGCGCACTTGGTGCCGCAGGTACAGACCGCGGGAGCCTCCGGTTCGCTGCCGGCGCAGGCGCTGCTGTCGTTGGCGCAGACCGGGCATTCACTGTTCACCGTGTCGGTGCATTTCACGCTGCAGACACAGGTTGCGGGAACCTCCTCCGCCAGCGCGCCGGCGGGCAGCAGACTGCAGAGCATCAGAACGGTCAGCAGCAGACTTATCAATTTTTGTTTTTTCATGGCAGATCCTCCTGTTCGTATCCGCAGGCCGGGGCACAGCCCCTTCTCCGTGCAAAGTTGGAAAAATATGTATGGTCCCGCAGATTACGATACAGATTTAATTATAGCCGAAACAGCGCTTTGCTCAACAACAAATCGGCTTCATTTTAGATTCATTTCAGTAACAACACCCGGTTCGGCCCGCGTTCGCGGGCGGCGGCAGGCTCCGCGCGTCAATTCTGCCGTCTCCTTCGCAAAAGCGGATTGCGCAGTTTCCCGCTTTTTGATAGAATAGGAGAAAATTCTGTCAAAGGAAGGCTCTTTCCCATGAAAAAACGCAGGATCCTCAGCAGCAAGCTCTATCTTTATCTTACCGAATTTTTCTCCGGCATGTCCGTCATGGCGGTAGAACTCGGTGCCAGCCGGCTGATGGCGCCCTATTTCAGCTCCAGCCAGATCGTCTGGACCATCATCATCGGGGCCATCATGATCGCCATGGCGCTCGGCAACATTTACGGCGGCCGTTCGGCCGACCGTCATCCGGATCCCGACCGGCTCTACCGCCGGGTCCTGATCGCCGCCCTTTGGATCGCCGCCATCCCGGTCTTCGGCAAATATGTCATTCTGGGTATTTCGGCTGTCCTTATCTTTTCGGTCAACACCAATTTCCTGATCTGGGCCGCCTTTGCCGCCTGCATGATCATCTTCGTTTTTCCGCTTTTTCTGCTGGGCACCGTGACGCCTTCCCTGGTCAAATACACGGTGGACAGTCTGGATGACAGCGGCCGGACCGTCGGCATGCTCAACGCCTCCAACACCATCGGCTCCATCATCGGCACATTCACGCCGACCTTCCTTACCATTCCCGCCGTGGGCACTTCCGTCACTTTTCTGATCTTCAGCGGCATCCTGCTCCTGCTGGCTCTGCTTTATTTTCTCAGCGAACGCGGCAGCCGGCTCTGGCCCCTGCTGCTCTCCGCGCTGGTTTTTGTGCTCTTCTGCGTTTTCGGTCACGGCGACAGCTTCGCCTTCTGGGAGGATGACCTGACCTATGAAGGGGAATCCGTCTACAACTATCTGCAGGTAAAGGAGGATGACCGGGAGGTCGTTCTCTCCACCAACGTGCTCTTCGGCGTACAGTCCATTTATGAAAAGGACGGCAGCCTCACCGGGCTTTATTACGATTACGCCATGGCCGCCGCGGATATGGCCGGCGTGCGGGAAAAGGACCATCTGGACGGGCTGATCCTGGGCATGGGCACCGGCACCTACGCCACCCAGTGCAGCCGTTATTTCGACAACCTGAGCTTTGAGGGCGTAGAGATTGACGGAAAGATCATCGATCTCAGCCGCCGTTATTTTTCTCTGCCGGAGAGCGTACCGGTAACGGAATATGACGGCCGCGCCTTTTTAAACGCAGTGGACCGCAGCTATGACATCATTCTGGTGGATGCCTATCAGGATATCACCATTCCCTTTCAGATGGCCTCCGTTGAGTTTTTCACGCTGGTGCGGGAGCATCTGAACCCCGGCGGGGTGCTGGTAGTGAACATGAACATGCGCGGCGATCAGGAGGGCAGCAGCAACCAATACCTGGCCGACACCATCGGGCATGTCTTTTCGCATGTCTACACCGTGGATGTGGCGGGCACCACCAACCGCGAGCTCTTTGCCTCCGATGACCCGGCGCTGCTGCAGACCTTCGCCCGCAACGCAGCCCGGGAGACCGACCCGGACCTTGCCGTCATGATGCAGCGGGTGCAGGCCGGCCTGACGGAATATACCGTCGGCAGCTACTGCATGACCGATGACTGCGCCCCGGTCGAGCTGCTGAGCATGAAAATGATCGACTCCCTCATTGGGGAAGAGGTTGCCTATTATAAGGATATTTATAAAAACGGAGGCGTTTCCGCCCTCATTGCGGAGCTTTCCTGAGCAGCGGCCGTTTCCGCCCCGGTCGGCGGAAGTCCGTTTCTTTCCGCCTGCTGCCGGACTCATTTCAACAGGACAGGGACCCGAACGCTGACGCGTTCGGGTCCCTGTCCTGTTTCGACCTGCCGGAGTTCCCGGCAGCTCCTTCCGCTTTCTGCTTTATGCTTTTTCCAGCAGCGCCGCAAGCTCATCCACGCAGGCGTCAATGCCCAGGGTAGAGGTGCAGAGCATACGGTCATAGTTGTGACGGTCGCCCCACTTGCGGCCGGTGGTGTATTCATAGCTGGTCTTACGGAATTTATCCATATCGCGGATCTTCTTTGCCGCCTCTTCCTCGCTGCAGTTATTCAGCTGCATGATGCGCGCAGTACGGGCATCCATGTCCGCGTAAAGGAAAACATGCAGGGCATTGGGATTATCCCGCAGATAATAGTCCGCGCGGCGGCCGGCAAAGACGCAGTTTCCTTCCTCGGCCAGCTGCACGATGAATTTGCCCTGCTGGGCAAAGATATAGTCGGCCTGGCTGCCGTCGCCATTGGCAAAAACGGGGATCACTTCATTGAAAATATTGCGGCGGAAGGCCTTTTTTTCTTCCTCCGCCATAAAATCCGCCGGCAGCATCAGCTTATCCGCCAGCTTCGCGATGAGGTCCTTATCATAAAATTGAAAGCCCATGCGCTCGGCCAGCTTCACGCCGATCTCATGACCGCCGCTGCCGTATTCACGGCCGATGGTAACGATGTTTTTCATGCTCTGCTCCTCCGTTCTTCTTCGGTTTTGTTTTCTTCCGCGTATTGACACAGGTCCTTCAGGCAGCAGCGCTCACAGGCGGGACGGCGCGCGTCGCAGACGGCCCGGCCGTGCAGCACGATGCAGTGGCAGAAATTTGAGGAATCGGCCGCCGGCAGCTGCCTGCGCAGCTCCTGTTCGATTTTTGCCGGGTCCTTCAGCCCATCCACCAGCCCCAGCCGGTTGGAAAGGCGGATGCAGTAGGTATCCACCACCGTGGAGCCGGGAACGCCAAACACATCCCCGAGGATCAGGTTGGCTGTTTTGCGGCCGACCCCCGGCAGAGCCGTCAGCTCCTCCATGGTGCGGGGCAGCTGCCCGTTATATTGTTCCAGCAGCACTTTGGCGCAGGCTACGATGTCTCTCGCCTTGGCGCGGTAAAAGCCGCAGCTGTGCACATAGCGCTCCACCTCTTCCACATCCGCGGAGGCAAAGGCCTCGAGGGTCGGGAAGCGGGCAAAAAGGGCAGGGGTCACCTTGTTGACCCGTTCATCCGTGCATTGGGCTGCCAGCCGCACGGAAAAGAGAAGCTCATAATCCTTGCGCCAGTCCAGCGTACAGTCTGCCTGCGGATATTCCGCCAGCAGCCGCCGGACGATCTCGTTGACCTGCTCTTGGGTACGCATCGGCGGTTCAGCGGGTCAGCGTAACGGTGCCGCCGCACTCAATGGAATCGATCTGGGTGTCGCTGTAAATGCCGTTATAATGCCATTCCACCGCGATGGGGATGGTAAGTACCTCACCGCTGTGCAGAGTGACGGTAAAGATGTTGCTGCCCAGGGTGCTGGTGTTCTGCCCGGCGCCTTCCACATTCAGGCTCGGAGTGCCGATGGAGGCGTACTGATCGCCCACCTGAATGTTCAGTGCGTTGCTCAGCTGGGTCAGGTAAAGGGTGTAGGAGATGGCCTTCACGGTGACGGTCACTTCAATCTGGTTCTCGTTCACGGTGACTGCTTCCCAATCCGCCACAATGTTCAGCGGAAGACCCGTGCTGGAGGAGAAGCTGCCGCTGCCGATCGTGGTTCCGGTAAAGGGAACCGGCGTGGCGGTGGGCTCCGGAGTCGGCACCGGGGTCGGCGTGGGCGTGGGAGCCGGGGTCGGAGTCGGTTTGGCGGTGGGCTTCGGCGTGGAAGCCGCGGGAGCCGGCGTGGTATAGACCGCCTGGGCGGAAGCCGGCACCGGAGTCGGCGTGGGTTCACCGGCCTGGGCGGGCACGGGAGTCCACACCACGGGCTGCTCGGTCTCCGCCGTAACGGCGGCTGTCGTTGTGTCGCGGGCCGTCAGCCAGGCGCAGACCACCGAAACCACCAGCAGAAACACAACAATATAAAGCACTGCTTTCAGTTTTTCACGATTCATGAAAACATCTCCTTATCCGTGAGATCTATTCCTCAGAGCTCTGTCCGCGGGCAGCGCTCTGTTTGTTATCCGATTTCAGTTTTATTATAAACCAGCTTTCCCGTTCCTGTCCACAAAATCTCAATTCCGCCGCCGCGAATTTACCTTTGGTTCAAAATGGCGCAGGCATTCCGGCAGCCGTCTGGTTTGACACAATTGCCGCGTCATTGTATAATTAATATTATAAGAGGGGGGTAACAGAATTGCTTTATACGATTTCTGAAATTCAAAATATCATTGCACCGGTCGCAGCAGCGCACGGTGTTGAAAGTGTGAGCCTATTCGGTTCTTATTCGACCGGCAAAGCGAATGAACAAAGCGATATCGATCTCCTGATTCAAAAAGGCAGCCTGCGCACTCTCTTTCAGTTGGCCGGGTTCCGGCTTGCGTTGGAAGATGCCTTACAGAAACCTGTTGATCTGGTAACCGTCACTTCCGGTGATGAAGAATTTCTCAATGCCATAAAGAAGGATGAGGTGCTGCTTTATCGCGGAGCGTGATCGGATCGTTTTAAAAAAGATCATTCTTTACTGCAATCGAATTGCAGATAATATGCAGCGCTGCAACCACAGCTATGAAAATTTCTGCGCCGATTATCTTTTTCAAGATGCATGCTGCATGTGTATTGTTCAAATCGGTGAATTGGTTGGACTGCTTTCGGATGAAGCAAAACAGCTGAATCCGTCTGTTCCCTGGCGTGCCATCAAGGATACCCGTAATTTTTATGTACATAATTATGGTGCCGTCGATCTTCCGACCGTATGGGAGACAATGCGTCAAGATATCCCTGATTTGCTTAATGTATGCACGTCATTGCTGAGTGATCTGTCTTCACAATAAAATTGAAAAACGGCGCAATCAGCGCCATGCAGAAAGCTCTCCCCGATACAAAACGGATCGGGGAGAGCTTTGTTTTCGCTATGTCGTTTTTCAGCTTTCCTTCCGGCGCTTTTTCAGCAGCAGGAAGAGCAGAACGAGCAGCAGCAGGGAAACGCCCGCTACCGTGACCGACAGAATGGTCTTGCTGCGGTTTGTCGTGAGCGCGGTCTGGACGGTGCCGGTATTCTCTTCGCCGCCGGCCAGAGGTACGCCCTCCGGATTGACTTCGATCAGCTCAACGGGTTCGATATCGATATCGGCTCCGCCCGCTTCGCCGCTTTCTCCGGGCTCGCCCGCTCCGGCGCTGCCGCTTTCCGTGCTTTCGGAACCGTTCGTCGTGGTTTCCGCCGCTGTGGCGGTCCCGGTGCCTGCCTGGTCCGCGGCGGTGCCGTCACCGGTCACGGTGACCGTGGTGCCGGTATAGATGGTGGGTCCGTCCACATAGACCGTCTGGGCAACCGTTCTGGTGTAGATGAAATCCACCACATTGAGCGATTCATCCGCGCTCAGGCCGCCGCTGAAGCGGTAATTGTAGGTGTTGGGCCGGTAACCGCTGATATAGCGGTAGGCCACACGGGGCGTGTCGCCCACATTGCCGTGATAAGTATCGCTGGGCAGCAGGGTGTTGCCGGCCGCGTCCACATAGTTGACCGTGTAGGAGACCAGGTCGCCGGAGATGCCGTAGGCAACCACATAGTCCACATCTTTTGTCACGGCGAAGGAGGTGCTCTGCAGACTCTCGCTGCTGTTGTCATAGCCGCTGAGCTTGATGCCCTTGCGGTAGTAACGGTCATCCTTCAGCCGGACTCCGTTGACCAGGTCCGCCAGATCCTGATAAAGCTCCACGCGTTCCCCGGCGGGAACGGTGATCTGCTTTTTCGTGCTGCCGTCCGCAAAAACTCCGCTCTCTCCGCTGTAAAGCGTGACAACGTAGCTCCTGCCCTCGGCAAAGGAGGTCGGCATCAGGCTGAAAACAAGCATCAGCATCAGCAGAAGGCTCAGAAGCCCCTTTCCATGCTTTTTCATGTGTCAGTCCTCCTTATCTCTGCGGTCCTTGCGGCGCCAGAGGATGAGCAGGATCGCCGCGGCGACCAGCAGGGCCGAGATGCTTGCGTAAAGAATGATGTTGGAGGTATCGCCCGTCTTGACGATGTTGCGGTCGATATAATGCGGCACAGTCACCGTCTTTTTCTGCAGCGGCTCCATACCGAAGTTCAGCTACAGGCGTGAGAGGGTATCCTGATAGGCATTGCCCTCGCATTCCCCGTCTACCGTCACCTTCAGGCGCACTTTTCCGGACTGTCCGGCTGTCAGCCGTCCCAGATAAAAATCCTCATCCAGCGTTTCCGTGGCGGACATCAGGCCGGCGTTTTCTCCGCTGCTGCTCTCGCCGCCGACCGTATCGCTGTCGAAAATGCGGGTCGCTGTTCCGATGGGGTTAATATAGACCAGCGAATATTTATAAGCGCCTTCATAGCCGCTGGTGCTTTCCTCAAAGGTCTTGAGCACTTCATTGGTCATGTAGAGGTCATTGGTCTCCGAGGAGGCATTGATCACCTCCACCTCAATGGTGACCTCATCCCCGGGCAGAATATTGTTGATGCCTTCCAGCATTTCATTCGGGTTGAAGTTGGTTTCATAGGTTTCGCCGTTATAGACCACCTGCAGGTCGGTCCGATCGATCTGGTCTGCCCGGGCGGACACCGTGACGCTGCAGAACACCGCCGTCAGGAGCAGAAGGCAGAGCGCTTTCTTCATGGTATGTTTCATTTCCGCCCTCCTCTCACTTCATCGTCAGGCTGCCGTCGGCGCCCACATTCATATCCAGACCCCAGGCACTCTTAATGGCTTTGGCCGCGCTGCCGGTCTGCACCCCGTCCACATACACTTCAAGGGTGTAATACATACCGTCATAGGTAAAGGTGGTGGTAATGGTTGTGATGCCGGTGGAGGCGTCATAGCTGCGGCTCTCGCTGACCCGGCTGACCACATCGCCCTTGACGGTAAGCTCCGTGACAAAGGCCGGCGTCGGGTCCGAACCGGCAGCCACCTTCTGCGGGTAAACCAGCATGGTGCGCTCCTCGGTTTCGGAAACGATCTCCCATTCCGTGCCGTAGGTCAGTTGAATGAGTCCGGGGTCGCGTTCGCTGACCTTGCTGCCGTTTTCATCGCTCCAGTAATGATAGACCGTCGCGCGGATATATTCGTCGATGCTGCCTGTGTTCTGCGCGCTCAGCTTTTCCGGATAAACGCGGCCCGCTTCGGGGGCAATCTCCGCGGCGCCGTCTTTTCCTTTGGTGGCAAAGCCGTTATCCGCGGTCACAATGTCTTTCATCAGGCTGTTCTCGCCCTCCACGACCACATCGTTCTCCAGCAGAGCGACGCCGATGTTGGACATGTTGAGGGACGCGGTATAGTCATCCGAGCTGTAGTTCAGCGCGGCGCGGGAGCTGCCGACAAAGCTGCTGACCAGCAGAATTGCCGCCGCGCCCGCGAGGATCGGTGTGGTCCATGATCTTTTCTTCATGACTGCTCACCCTCCTCCGCGTTTTCCGTCACGCCGGTCAGGCTCCAGTCCGCAGTCTGCCGGGAAGTCGTGCCCTGTGCGTCATAAACGGCCGGCGTGCATTCCTGCACCACGACCACGTTGAAGCTCTTTTCATAGGCCTCCGGCTTGGTCACGGTAATGTTCAGCGGCGCCGATTCGCCGTCTACCGGCAGCAGCTCGTCGTAATACCAGTAATCGCCTTCCTGCGTCCAGTTTTCGCCGGCAGGTTCCGCGCCGATCTGCGCAGGCGCGAAGATCTGCACTCTGGCGTAAACCGGCACCTTGCCGGTGTTTTTCAGGGTCACGGTCTTGATGTTGGCCTCGACCCGGTCATGCACCTCGGTGCTGTAGCCCAGCGTCACTTTGGAGGAACCGGAGGCAAAGGTGTTGGCGCAGAAATAAGCCTGCGCGTCTCCCACCTGCAGCGCCCCAACGGAGGCAATTGCCGCCGCCAGCGCCAATGCCGGTACTGTTTTTCGAATTGTTTGCTTAAAGCTCACGGGGATCCTGCCTCCTTTCTCAGTTTGCTGCCGGGTAGGTAGTGGGGTAGCGGCTCGTATCCAGCGCTTCGGAATCGTCGATCAGGCCTTCCGCCTGCGCCTGATCCCAGGTGTGGCCGCCGGTGCCTTCTCCATCCTCCGCGTAATCAAAGCTGTTGACCACGCCGGTGCCGTAGATCAGTGTTTCGTCATAATCGTTGGCAAAGCGTACCGTCAGCGGCGCGCCGGTCAGGGGATTGGCGATCACGGTTTGGGCCGCGGTGCCGCGGGTATCGTCATAGCTGCCGCGGGTCTCTTCCGTATCGGCAAGGAAGGTGATCCCCTCCTCCGTATGGACGCGGAGATAGAATTCCGGGCCGCTGACCTGCCGGTAGCAGGCTCCGCTGTATACCTCTTCCACAGTCACGGCAGCGCCGGAGGGCAGATCCTTGATGATGAACTGCTTCGTGGAAGCGCTCCCGTCAAAGATCAGCGTATGCATGTCATCATGCAGGGTGGTCACATTGCCGCGTTTATCGGTAATGGTCGCCGTCACATGGTAAACGAAGACGGCTTTGCCCAGGGAAGCGTTGTAATTCGGCAGATATTTTTCCACCACCACATCACCCGTGCGGGGGATCTGCTGCGGTTTCAGGCCGGCAACGACCGGGTCCGCGCTGCCGCCGTAATACCAGGTGTCATTCTGCTCCGGCGCGCTGCTGCCGTAATTCCAGGTGTTGTCACTGCTCTCATAACTGCTGTAGTTATTCGGAAGCGAGATCAGATAAGGGGAAAAGGAGTAATTGTAAAATGTAGTCTGCGCGGTCTGCGCAAAAACCAGGTAAAGGCCCGGCTTCAGACCGTCGATCGCGGCTCTGCCGCTGCCGACGGTCAGTGTCGCGCTTCCGTCCGCCGTTGCCTGCAGAGCTTCCTGCAGAGCTTCGATATCCAGCGTTTCCGCTTCGGAGGGCAGCAGTGTCTCTTTTCCGGCCGCTGCGGCAAGCACCTTCAGTCGTGCCGCTTCCGCCAGCAGACTCCATTCCGCTGCCGTTGTCCGGTCGGAAAGCCCGGCGATCTGTTTGCCGAAGGAAGCTTCCATCGCTTCATCGGTCAGCTCGCCTGTCTCGGCGCTGCGTTCATAGACGGACGCTTCCCGATAGGCGTCGGACGCTGTGTAGGCCGCGCTCTCGCTGATCTCCGCCACGCGGTAGACATAGACCGGGATCGTCATAAGCTCCAGGTCGTTATCCGTTTTCAGCTCGCTGTTGTAAACATTCGGGTTCACATCCCAGGCAACGGTAAGCGTGCAGGTCCGGTTCAGGTCGATGCCGTCCGCGGCAAAGCCCGGCACGGTCAGCGCAAGCAGCAGCCCGGCGCACAAAAGCGCCGTCACTGCTCTGCGTATTCTTTTGTTTTTTATCTGCAGCATGTTTCCGTTCATCTCTTTTCTTTCGATCATTGGGCCCCGGCGATCCGGGGCGGTTGGGGATGGCGAAAGCTGCTGTTTATTTTTCCTTTTTCCTGCGGCCGCCGAAGATCACCAGGGCCAGGCCCGCCAGCATCAGGACAACGCCGCCGATGGTGAAGACCGTGGTGCCGATGCCGCCGGTCTGCGGCAGCTGAACCAGCTTGGTGTCCGTCAGATTCAGGGTAAAGGTCGGCGCGCTGTTGGCTGTCACCTCCGTCATGGTCCAGGCAGCGTCCTGCTTGGCGTCAAAGGTGACGGAGTCGATCAAGCCGTCGGGCTTGGCTGCGCCGTCGGCCGAGCTGTTGTCGGCGATGATGAAGGTGACTTCCGTGTCGTCAATGGCATAGCCGCTGGGGGCGGTGGTCTCCTTCATGGTGTAGGTCACATCACGGTTGAGACCGGAGACCGTGACCTTGCCGTCTGCGCCGGCGGTCAGGACCTCGGTGACCAGCGCGTTTTCTGTCTGCTCGCCGGTGAGGGAGCTTTCATCCGCCACGGTATAGGAGCCTTCCGTCAGCTGAATGAACTTCAGCGCGGTCAGGTCTTCGCCGCTGCCGGTATAAATGCCGAAGCCGGCGTTGGTCAGCTTTTCGCCCTTGGTATCGGCCTTGAGCAGCTCGACACCGTAGACAAACACATCGTTTTTATCCGTATGGCTTTCATCTTCCTCATCGCTGTAGGGGTTGGGGTTATAGATCAGGGTAACGTCGTTTTCGGTCTTGTTTGTGGTCAGGGCGCTGTCGAGAACGCGGACGCTGTAGGTAATGAGCACCTTGTCATAGGTGTAGGCGGTGATCACGGGTTCCTCGCCCTCTGTCTGGGTGCGGTCGGTAAAGACGGTGAAATAGGCATCGGAGAAGTCGACGGTCATGCTGCTGCCGTCCTCCGTGACGGTGATGGCGCTTGCGCTCTCCGCATCAAGCACCTGCCCGGTGATATCGGTCTTAGTTTCGCCCTTCACGCCGTAAACGGTGATTGGGTTGGCCTCGGTGTTGAGAATGGCAAGGTTGGTCGGAGTATCGGTAACCCGAAAGATCGTGTAATCGGCGTTTGCGGGGAAGCAGGGCACAGCTACCGTCACATCATAGGTCAGGATATCGCCGACCTGGGCGGTCTGCTCCTTGGTCTCTTCGCCGGAGGTGGTCTTGGTCAGGCTGATGGGCTCTGCCTTCAGCACGGCGCCGTGGGCGTTCAGCTGCCAGCCGTCCTTCGCGGTGGAGACTGCGGTCAGGTCCACGCTCACCAACATGTTCAGGAAGCTGAGGCCGGTGCTGCGGCCGGAAACCAGATACACGCCGACCGGCAGATCTGCCGCCGCCTGCTGTCCGCTCAGGGTCCATTCTGCGGTGAACTCGGTCTTATCTGCGGTGCCGGCCAGCTTGTTGACCAGAACATCCTGCTCGGAGGCAGAGGTTCCGGTCGTCGCGATGGCGGTCGTGCTGTCGGCGTCAACGGCGAAATGTGCCTTGATGTATGCCTGCTCCGCTGGCTCATCGGCGATGGCAAGGGCGGTCTTTGCCCAATCCGTCATGTGATAGGCAACGGCGTTGGACGCGCTGTCATAGCTTGCGTAAATGACCTGATAGGTGGTCAGGGTCATGGATGTCTCCGAGGATTCGCCGATAGCGGTGATCTTTTCGGGCACATTGCCGAGAACCACATTCGCGGTGTTGGTGATCACCTTGTCCGTGTCAACGGTCAGGGCGACGCCGGTGTCGGCAAAGGCTGAAACGCTGAGGCTCAGCAGCATCAGCACTGCGAGCGCGAGGGTAAGCGCGGTTTTGCATGCCTTTTTCATGTTTTTTCTCCTCCATTTCCATCGGCGGAATCCTTCTCCGTCTCCGGTTGATCCGTTTGGGCTGCGGGGTCTGCCGTCGGCAGTCCGGCCTGCGGCAGAGTCTTTGCTTTTTTGCTTTTATGCAGCATCAGGGCTGCGCCGATCGCAACGACCAGCAGTCCGATGCAGGGATACAGGATAAACTGCCGCGAGACCGCGGCGCGGTTGGTCTCCGTCTGCTGCTGATAGACCTCTTCGCTGTATTCGACCCGGTGGCCCCGCACCAGCAGGCGCTGGGTGTTGACGCCGTAAGGCGTGCAGGTCAGCAGTGTGGCCAGGTCCATTCCTTCCGTGATCTGCAGCTCGGACACATCGTCCGGCTCGCAGACCTTGATCTGATCCACCTCATAGGCCAGGGTGCGGCCGGCTGTGTGGATATAGAAAATATCTCCGATCTGCACCCGGTCCAGATCCGTGAAGAGGCGGCTGCTCGGCAGACCGCGGTGGGCGGAAAGAATGGTATGCGTGCTTTCCCCGCCCACCGGCAGGCTGGAGCCGGTCAAATGTCCCACGCCCTTGGCCAGCACTTCGCTTGTTGTGGTGTGGTAGACCGGCAGGCTCACGTTGATGCAGGGCACCTCCACATAGCCCATCAGTCCGTCGCCGTTGAGATTGAGCAGCGCGTCATAGACTTCATCCGCGTTGAGTTCCCCCACGGCAAAGGCATCGGGCAGGGTGTCGTTTTTATGCTCGGCGTTATAGGCTTCCGCCGCCGCCAGCATGGTGTCATAGAGGCTGTCGCTGATCTGAGCGGCTTCCTCCCGGTAGCTGCTTACCAGGAGCTCCTGGCGATGCTCATTCCACAGATTGCTGAAGGTGGGATACATGAGCACGCAGAAGCCGCCCGCAAGCAGGACCGTCACAAGCAGTATGCTTAAGAATTTTTTCATACGCTTTTCTTTTTACGGAGCAGCGTCAGTACCGCGCATCCGGCCAGCATCATCAGCATGCCGCTGATCACATAGACCTGGGTGCCCATGCCGCCGGTCTGCGGCAGGGTGTAGACGCATTCATCGGTGGTGCTGTAGGTAATAATGTAATCGGTGTTGTCGGTGACCTCGCTGTCGGCAACGGCTTTGGTGTCTGCCAGCTCGGTCCATTCGGTCTCGCCGAGCGCTTTCGCGCTCACCGTCATCCGGTCGGCCGGTACGCTGTCACCGGGATCGGTATAAGTGATCTCGACCTTGTAAACGGTGCTGTTGAGCAGGTAACCGTTCGGGGTCTTGGTCTCCTTAATGTAGTAGGTGCCGGCGATCAGATTTTTAAAGCTGATCTGACCCTCCGCGTTCGTTGTGCCGGTGCGGTAAGCGCTGCCGGTGCAGCTCTCGTTCCGATAGAGGCTGTACTCGGCGCCGGGCACAGGAGTGCTGCCGTCCGTGGCGCTGTATTTGGTCAGGTCTACGCGGTAAATGACCTGCTTGTTCACCGCGGTGAAGGTCACCTTTCTGCTTTCCTCCGCGGTCACGGTCTGCGTGGCAGTGACCAGGCCGGAGTAAAGCTTGCCGTCCGGATCCTTCGCGGTCTCGGTCACGGTATAGGTGATCTTGCCTTTGGCGTTCTCTGCCTGCAGGGGAAGCTCCGCCAGGGTCCAGAGATAGGTGCTGCGGCCTTCCTCCGCCTGTCCCGCCTCGGTGGCGGTAAAGGCCATTGCCGTCTGCGTGTTTTGGTAGCCGGGGCTGTAGGGTTCCTCGCTGCCGCCGGCGGTGGAAGCGCAGCTGACGGAGGTCTCCGTCTTCGTCATGGTCCAGGCGTTTTCATAGAAGCTGCTGCCGTCCTCGCTGACGCCGTTGACGGTGAAGGTCAGGGTCGTGCCGGTCGGGATCGTTTCAACAAAGTTGATCCACTGCTTTTCCATGGTCTGATCGATGTAATACAGACCGCAGTTCCAGTTGGGGCTGACATACTGGCCCATGCTGATCTCCTGCTTTTGGGGCAGGGTGATGGTCTTATAGATGCGGGCATCCAGCAGACTGCTGCCCTCGCTGTCATAGTCCGCTTCGGAGCGGTTTCCGGTCACGCGGCTGTTCTCTTTGTTTGCGTCATCGGTCACGCTGAGCTTTGCGAGATCCAGCGGGTGCAGGCCGGCTTCCGTCCTGTAATTTCCGTCGGCATCGGTGAAGAGCACGGTGTAATCGCCGGCGGCGAGAGAAGTAAACTTATAGGTGCCGTCCGTTCCGGTGGTAACCGGCTGCACCGTATTGCCGAGAATATCGGTCACCAGCAGCGGTTTGCCGTTTTCATCCAGCTTCGGGCTGCCGTCTTCGTTCACGCCGCAGAGCGTGACTTCGATGTCGGCCAGGCTGCTGTCTGTGGTGCCGGGCTTGTAGATGCCGTCCTGATCCTGATCCATCCAGACGCGTCCGCTCAGGGTGCGTTCCACCACCGTGATGGTGACCGCGCCGGAATTGACCGGAGTCGCGCCGGTCTGATTATAGAAGAAGGTGTTGGTGTACTGGTTCAGGCCCTGCTGGGTCTTGCCGCCGTCGGTGATCAAGGCCGCGCTTTCCTCGCTGCCCTGCAGCGGGGTCAGCGTCAGGGTGACCACAGCGTTCTTTTGGGCCTGAATATTCGGCAGGCTGACGTAGATGCCGATGCCGTTCTTTGCGCTCGCCTTCTGCACCATGGTGCCGTCCGCGATCGGGAAGGTAATGCTCCAGCGACTCTCGCTCTGCGAGGTGCTGCCGCTGGTGAGAGTGATCACCGTGCCGTTTTTGATGGTGTTGCGCGTTCCGGCCAGCGCAGTTGTTTTGGTCGGGGCATCAACGTCGAGCTTATAGATCAGCCTACCTCCGGTAAGGAAGCTGTTGTAGCTGGTCTCATCGATAAAGCTGATTTTGATTTCCTTTACCTGGTAGCCGCCGGTAAAGGAGGTACCGCGGTTATCGCCCACATAGGGCAGCACATCCGCGAATTCCACGCTTGCGGCGTTCGACGGGTTATCGTTGGAGAAGTGCAGGGTGTAGACCAGATCCTCGCCGAGCTCGGTCAGAGTTTCGCCGACATCCTTATAGATGCTGTTCTGCTCGGGCTTGATGGCGGTGATGGTCTGGCTGTCGGTGTGGGTGGCAGCCGCGATGCGGTTGATCTCCTCGTAGTTGGCGTGGATCTCCGCCGTTACAACGAAGGAGGTGCCGGATTCGCTGACCGGCAGATCCTTGCTCGGATCATCCGCGTCGCCGATGATGGAGGTAAAGTCGATCTTCGGCAGTTTCTTGTTGATATCCGTCACGCTCGTGACGAAGGTCAGGGTCGTGGTGCCGTCCTCGTTTTCGACCGTCGTGATCTCCCAGTTCAGATCGCCGTTTTCATAGCCGCTGTCGGTATAATCGAAACGGATGGTCTTATCCTTGTAGTGCAGATCCTTGGGCAGCGTGACCACAACGGAGATCTCCGCTGCCTGGGAACCGTTGGTCACGATCTCATGATCCTTGGTGGCGCTGGAGGGGGCAATGCTGGGCGTCACCTGATAGTTGACAAAGCGTTCGCCGTTGGAAAGGTTATACTGCGTCATATAGGTCCCGTTGGAACCGTAGACAATATCGGTATTGTGGATCTCAACACTGGTGTCGAGCGTGTAGAGCAGAAGCGTGTTGCCTGCCCACCAGCCGCCGCCGTGTGTACCGCTGACGGAGCTGCCGTTGGAATACTGGGTCTTGCCGTAGTTATCGAACCAGCTGGAGGCGCTGGGCTTTCTGTAATGCTCTGCCGTCGTATCGTTCACATCGCTGACGGTGTAATGGCTGCCGCTCCACTGCTTGGCGCTGCCGTCATAATCGTATAGCAGCTCCGAGAGCTGATAGGTCTTTCCGTGCAGCTCAATGCCGGTATACGCGGCCTTGTAGTAAGGACGGTAGGTGCTCCAGACCACGGCATCGTTCGTGGTGCAGAAGGTCTTGCCGGTGTCCTCAAAATCATTGGTTACATTGCAGCGCACCTTGGCAGTCAGGCTGCGTCCGCTGCGGATGCAGCAGTTGCGGAACTGATAGAGGATGCCGACGCATTTGGCGTCCGCTCCCAGCTCCGCGTGCAGCTCATCGAGCGTGCGGAAGTAGATCAGTTCATCCGCCATGTAGCTGTAGTCGCGGTCCATATCCGCTACGCCGCCGTCATCATAGGAGGCATCGGTCCCTTTGACGCCGTACTTTTCGTCCAGATCGATCTCCTGCTTGGTCCAGTTGCTGCCATCCGGCTTTGCCGCGTAGAGAATGCTCAGCGTATAGGACATGGGCTGATTGTTATTGCCCTGATCGTACCAGTTGGCCTGGCTCTCGGTGGTCTGAATGATGAAGGGCGCGTTGGTGGCGTCACCGCCGATATAGAGGTTCTGTGTCTTGTTCTCATACTTCTGATCGATGACCGCGGCGGTGCCCACCGGCGTCACGATATCCGCGTCGAACTTCTGGAAGAGATCGATGGCTGTGCAGTAGTTATACTCCACCAGATTATCGACCTGCGCGTTATAGTCCTCCGGAGAAATATACTGACCGGGGAACGCATCCGGATCATCGGTCTTATAGGAGCCGGAGCTGTAGTTCACGCGGCCGCTGACATAGACCACGGAACCGATCGGCGTGGTGCCGGTGCCGCCGGAGCCGTCGCTGCCGGTGCTCTGGAAGGAGGTGTCCGTTCCGTTGCGGAAGAAGTTGTTCTTGGTGATGCTGTCTCCGTTGCCGTCGCCGTTGAAGACATAGAGGCCGGAGGTCTGGCTGACATAGTTGTCGGCAAACTTCATTTCATCGGTGGCAATGGAGTTAAGCTCGCTGAGATCTTCTTTATTATAATAATTGTTGAGGGTCTTGATGCCGTCGATGATGGTGCCGAGGTCCTTATCGGCAGTCGTGCCGACCTTCGGCTCCTGGCCGGAAGCGCTCTTCATATCGAGACTGTGCGCGGCGCCCTGCATATCGATCTGCAGATAGCCGGTGTACTTTCCTGCCACTTCGGGGTCAACGGGATAGATGATCTGCACATAGCCTGCGGTAAAGGCCTTTACATTGCCGGCCGCGAGGATATTGCTCTTTACGCCGTCGGAATTGCAGGTCGGCTCCGCGTTGGTCAGGTCCGCCGGGAAGCTGTAGCCGTTCACATGGAAGCGCATGGTGGTTTCCGTGTCGGTCCGGCTGCTGCTGACCAGGCTCCAGCTGCCGCCGTTATAGCAGGCCTTGGAACCGCCGCCGGCATTGAAGGGGGCCGCGTTGTAGGCATAGTTGGTGGTCTTGACAATGTCATCCTCATCGTTCCAGTCCATGTTCACACTGTAGCTGGAACCGCCGGGCGCGACGCCGTAGACACTGTCGGTGTTTTCTTTATAGGCCCAGATGTAGGGGGCTGCGGTGCCGAGATCGGTATAGCCGTCTTCGCTGGTGATGCTGAGCTTGCCCTTGAGATCGACATCGAAGGTCAGTCCGTCCGCGGGAAGCTCCAGACCCTTCAGGCCCTTGTTATCCTCGTTGTAGAGCTCCACGGTCATGCCGTAGCCCAGAACCGTACCGTAGACATAGCCCTCCTTCAGCTTGCCGTCTGCATCCTTGGCATCCTTTTCGGAGACCTCCTCATGGCTGTTCAGGTCAAAGTAGCCGGTGTAGGAAAGGCTGGTGTTATAGTCCAGGGTCACGTTATATTTCGGATAGGCGGAAATGGTAAGCGTCTTGGACTCGGCCGTGTTGGTCGTGACCTCGGTGCCGCTCTTATCCTTGTTGTCGTCGTTGCCGCCGACCCAGAGCTTGAAGCTCGGCTTGATGGTGTCGCCGTTCTGCATGCCGTAGATCTTGAGGCTGACAGACTTGTTGATGGTTGCGGCATCGCCGTTCACCGTCTGCTCCCAATAGCCGCGCAGGATATGGTGGACGGTGCCGTCTTCCGCCGTGCGGTTGATGATGACATAGCTCTTCATATCGGTGGGGACGGTGAAGTCGCCCTCATCGAGGCCGGCGTCCAGGTCCGCCTCCAGCCAGAGCTGGATCGTACGTTCCTTTGCCTCTTCTTCCTCTTCGCCTTCCTTCTTTTCGTCGTAGGTCTGCAGGGTAGTGGAGAGGTTGTAGGTCACGGTGTCATAGCTGCGGAGGATGCCGTTGGAGGCGGAACTGTCATCGCCTGCCTGCCAGGTCACCGCCTGATCCCGCTCATAGAGCTTGCCGTTGATCTCAAGCTTGTGATAAGTCACGCCGTTGTAGACATAGGTCTCATTGGATTCGACCGCGCCATCATAATCTTTTGCGAGGACCTCGACATCCGCGGCGCCGGTCTTGGTATCAAAGCTTGCGGTGCCGTCGGTCGTGCCGTCAGCGGCTGTGTCGCCGCTGCCGCCCTTCTGGATCATCAGGCTGGTGACGTAGACATCCGAGGCATAGCTGCTCTCGCTTTCCACATCGTAATAGGCTGCGGTGAGCATGACATTCTGTACCGAAACCAGGTTGGAGGTAATGTACTGCCCATCCAGAATGGTGGTGCCGGTGCGGTTTTCGCCGGTGTAATTGTCATTTTTCCAGACATTATAGCGGCTGTCGCCCATACCCGCGGCCCCGATGACGGTCATCTGCGGACGGGAGTTATTGTATACGTAATCGCCGCCCTCATAGAAGGAATACAGGTCGTTGCCGTAACCGGTGCGCTTGGAAACGTTATCGTACACGCCGCCGGCCATCAGCTCGAAGGTACCGCTGTTATAGCGCTGCGGGTTCATGGCGACGCCGCCGCCCAGCTCGGCTGTGTTCTTCGTAATGAGGCCGCCGACCATGCGGACCTTGCCGGCGCGGATATAAACGCCCGCGCCGCGGACCGCCGTGTTGCCGGTAATGAGCGTATCATCCGCAATGTTCACAGTGCCGTTTTCCACATAAACACCGCCGCCGGCGCCCTCCTCAAGGTTATCGGCATTGGTCACATTGCTGTTGCGGCTCTGCTGCGTCTGATTGCCGCTGATCGTAACGCCGCCCAGGTTCACGGTGCCGCCGCTGACGCGCAGACCGCCGCCCTGGCGGTATGCCGTGTTGTCGGTCAGCTGCACGGGGTCATCCTCCGTGCCGGTAAAGTTGACGGTACCGCCGGACACCTGAATGCCGCCGCCGCCATAAGCCGCATTGTTGTTGATGCTGCCGCCGGAGATGTTGGCCTTGCCGGCTTTTACATAGATGCCGCCGCCATAGCTGCTATAAAGGTTTTTGCTGCCGTCCAGGCGGGTGCAGCTGTTATCGCGGATCTCACCGCCATCCATATGAAAGACGGAGGAGGCCGTCAGCAGCATTACACCGCCGCCGTAGCTGTAGGCCGTGTTGTTGTTGATGCTGCCGGTGCCGGTCAGGGTGAAGGTGCCGGATTCCACCGCGACTCCGCCGCCGCCGTAGGAATTGTTGTTTTCGGTCCGGCCGCCGGCGCTGCAGCCGGAGATCTGGCCGCTCGCCAGCGTCACATTGCCGCCGGAGAGTACGTGCACACCGCCGCCGGTCTTGACCGCGGTGCCGGTGATGGTACCGGTGCCGCTGCCGGAGGCATAGGTGACCGCGTCCGCGCCGCTGCCGTTGGTCACTTCTTTCTTTTCATCCACGATGCGCAGGGTGCCCGTCGCGGTGATGGCGCTGTCGCCGCTGCCGGTCAGGGTAAAGCCGTTCAGGTTCAGCTCGGCGTTGACAGCCGCGGGAATATCCACGCTTTCGGTGGAGTTGTCGATCATCACGATCTCCGGCACTTCCGCGAATTTTTCGGGATGGTTCTGAATCTCCGTCACGGCTGCCTGCACACTGTTGAAGATCTGCCAGGTGCTGCCGTCTTCCGCAGCGTTGAGCAGCTGAATGGCTGCCGTGGGTTTGATCGTCTCATAACGGAGGGTAAGGGCATAGCTGCGAATCAGCTTGCCGCCGATGGAGGTGGTGATGACGTTGTCCTTATCCTCATCGTACCAGCCGATGCCGTTGCGGGAGGCATCGTCATAGAACATATCGGAGGCCGCGATCAGGCTCACTTCATTTTCCTTATATTTGCTGTCATAGTAGGCAAATACATCCTGGCCGCGGGAGGCGTGGTTATCGTAGACCTTGCCGCCCTGCACAATGCTGTTGCGGTTGGCGTTGACCTTGCCGCCGTGGGACTGCATGTTGGAGACATCGGTGCAGTCGCCGCTGCCGATGCCGTAAAGTCCGCCGCCCAGTCCGCCTGCTGTGTTCTCCGTAATCAGGGTCCCGCTGACCACGCAGTTCTGAATGCGGAAGCCGGTGTAGACCGCGCCGCCGTTGCTGCCCGCGTAGTTATCGGTGATCTCGCCGCCGGCCAGATAGATTTCGGTAGCCATCGGCAGGTCGATCGCCGTGGGGTCATAGACATAGGCTGTATTGCTGAAGTAGAGGGCGCCGCCGCTGCCGGAGGCGCTGTTGCCGCTGATGCTGCCGCCGTACATGTGGAAATAATGGGTCGCGGCCCATTTGCTTCCGCTGTAATTGCTGCTGCCGGAAGAGGTCGGCAGCTGGTAGATCGCGCCGCCGTTTACAGCGGAGTTGTTTTCGATGCGGCCGCCGTTGATCGTAATGTTGGATTTGCGCACGAAGACAGCGCCGCCGTTGCCGGCCGCCGTGTTATCATGCAGATAGGCGCCGTCATTGACAATGAGTTCGCCGCTGCTCTCTTTGTAATAAAGGCCGCCCATATAAATGGCGCCGCCGGCTTCACCGGTAGAGGTTGCCCTGTTGCCGTAGATCTCACAGTCATCCAGCTGCAGCTTCAAATCCAGCTGGTTGTCATAGTGTGTGGCGATCGCGCCGCCCTGGGCCGCCGTGTTGTTGTAGATCTTTGTGCCGCCGGTAATCTGCAGGGTACGCAGCCGGTTCAGTTCTTCCGTGTAGATGCCGCCGCCGTAGCCGGAAGCGGTGTTGTCATGAATCCTGCAGTTGCTGATAACGGCGACATTGTCCTCCGCGCTTTGGCCGCTCTTGCCGAAGCCGCCGATGCGCAGGCCGGCTCCGTTCGCGCTGGCGTTGTTATAGATCTCCGTGTCTTGGATCGTAATATACATAGCGGAGACGTAGGCGCCGGCGGCGGTTGCGCCGGCGGCGGCGATCTTATTATCGTGTATTTTGCAGTTGGTAATGGTCGCCGTGGTCTCGGTGTCATTGCTGTAGCGGCCGATGGAGAGTCCCAGATGACCGGAATAGGTGCTTTCGTTTTCACTGAATTCGCAATTTTCGAATTCATAGGTCAGCCCGCTGCAGCTTCCGTCCGCATAGACGCGCAGGCCGACATAGTCGGTCGCCGTGTTGCCGCTGACCTTGGAATTTTTCATGGCCAGGCTCATATCCTGCACAAACATGCCGCCCACGCTGGTGCTGCTGCTGTTGTTCAGGATCTTCAGACCATCCGCGCTCAGGTCATAGGCCGTTTGGGCGGCCGCCAGGTTGCGGCCGTAAATATAGACACCGCCGCCGTAACCGCCGGTCGCGCTGTTGTTTTGAATGACGGAGTTGTTCAGTTGGATCGTGTTGACGCTGCCGTCGGTCGGTTTATAGCAGTCGTTTAGATAAATGTAGAGCGCGCCGCCGGCGCCGTTGGTGGCTTCGCAGTTTTCTATGGTGAAGTTTTCCATAGTCAGGGTAAGCGCGCCGTTATTGTTGTTCGACGGTTTGATCCCAACCGCGCCGCCGGCCGGCGCCGAGCAGCTGCTGATCTTGCCGCCCAGCAGGCTCACGCTGCTTGCGTTGGCGTGGATCGCGCCGCCCCGCTCGGTGGCGGAGCAGTCGCGGATCTCGCCGCCCTTCATGGTAAAGGAAGCCTTTGCCAGCACCGTGAAGGCGCCGCCGTTGGCATTGCCGCCGAAGCTGCAGACCGTGCCGCTTTCCAGAGTAAAGCTGCTGCCGGCGCGCAGATAAGCTGCGCGGCTTGTGCTGAGACCCTCACCGCTGAGCATGCCGCCGGTGGAGTCTGCCTTGTAATCGCCTTCTTCATCTGCCTGATCGCGCAAAGTCAGCGCAGTGTTCGTCAGGTCAAAGACAGCGCCGTCGCGCTCCGGCTTCAGGGTATAGCCGTTCAGGTTCACCGTGATCGATTTTTCCGCGGAGCAGCCGGTGTTTTCCGTAAGGTCTTTCAGCAGGAAGATCTCTTCCCCGTCCTGCGCGGCGTTGATTGCCGCCTGCAGGCTGGTGAAGGTCCGCTTGCTCTCGCCCGTGCCGATGCGGGCGACCGGATCGTCGGCATCCTCCGGCTTCCGGGTCGCGGTGAGATAATAATTCGCGGTCGTCAGATGCTTATCCGTCTGCATCTGACCGATGTTTTCTTTTGTAAAGTAGGTGCCGCTGACGCTGTCATACCAGGCGTCGATATTCTCGACCCCCATGTCTTCGGCCGCCAGCAGATCGGCGGTCACCAGGTTGTTGGTGGGGATGACCACGTCATTGCCCATGGAGGCGCTGTTGCCGTATACCTTGCCGCCTTCCAGGGTCAGCTTTCGATAATTATTGCTGTTGTTGTAAATACCGCCGCCGCTGCCGCCGGGAGCGGAGTTGCCGGTAATGAGGACGGTGCTGTTCTTCGGCAGGTTCAGGTTCAGCGGAGTCTGAGTGAATACGCCGCCGCCGTTGCCGGATTTCGTGTAGTTGCCGCTGATCTCGCCGCCGTACAGGTTAGCCGTGGCGGACCAAACGACCAGACCGCCGCCGTTGCCGCTGCCGGTGATGCCATTGTTGACGATGCGGCCGCCATTCATCGTGAAAGTCGTGCTGCTGTCGGCGTAAACGCCGGCGCCGGAGTTGTTATTTGACCATACGTTGCCGCTGATCTCGCCGCCGTTCATCGTAAAGGTCGTTCCGCTGTTCTGCAGAATGACGCCGTTGCCCTTATGATCGGTGATCTTGCCGCCGTTCATGGTCAGCGTGCCGCCCTCTGCGCGGATGCCCCAGCCATGGTAGCTGCTGCTGCCGGTGTTGGCGGTAATGACCGCGCCCTCGTTGATGGTCACCTTTGCGGCACTGCCCGTCATATAAACGCCGGCGCCGCGGTCGGCCCGGTTTTTCGTGATCGTGCCGCCGTTCAGAGTCAGGCTGCCCTTGACATAGAAGCCGCCGCCGCAGGTCTGCGTACCGTTGAGGGTACCGCCACCGCCGGTGATGGTGCCGGTCTTCGCTTCGCTGCTGTCGTTCACGGTCAGGTCACTGTTCACGCTGACCGTGATCACGCTGCCGGAATCGCCGGTCAGAGTAAAGCCGTTCAGATCCAGCACGGCGGTGAAGGGAGCATCAGCCGTGCCTTCGGGCAGGATCACGTTCTCCATGCTGTTTGCGATCATCACGACCGTGGAGGCGTCGCCCGCCCCGCCCGCGTGGGGTTAGCCAGCGGGCATATAATCCAAGGCCGCCCGGACCGCGGGGTTGGGGACCACGCCCCCCCCCGCCCCCCGCGGGGGGGTATA
>R19__coassemble_215_pt1 | contig 31358 bp, 26 predicted proteins | sample R19__metabat2_high_PE_014 | metagenome-assembled genome bin R19 | reverse complement strand
TCGCCCAGCAGACCGATACCGGATTCACCGGCAAGACCGGTGCCCTTTGCGGAGCCGGCGCAGCAAAGACCGCATGCCAGACCACTGCCGAGGAAGCCCAGTGCCAGGCCTCCGAAATCTGCAAAAAAGTTACCCATTTTTTAAATCTCCTTATTCTTTCTCATTATTAATGTCGTAAAATTTGGTTTTTACGGTTAAAGGACGGAAGGGTCTGCCGCCGTCACGGTACCATTTGCCGAAAAATTCAAGGTACTGCAGACGCAGCGTGTGGACAAAACATCCGATGATGTTCAGACCGAAGTTCAGCGTGTGGCCGATGCAGAAGACCACGATGAAGAGCAGCGTGCCGCCCACGGTAAAGCCGTTGGCATTGCCGAGGGATCCGAGCTGGTTGAAAACGCTCGCGATGACGCTGCCGGCCAGCATCAGAGCCATCAGACGGGAGTAAGAAAGGAAGTCACCGAGGTAACCGGTGGCGCCGTTATAGACCGCGCTGAAGATGCCGGTTACACGGCCGAAGCCCTTGCCGCTCAGCACAGCGCCGATGACCATCATGGCTACGCCGATCCAGAGCACGACCGTGCCCTTGCCGAGCGCCATCAGGCCGATGCCGATGATCATGACCCACCAGCAGAGATCGTTGAGCAGAGCGTCGATATATTCGCCGTCTTTCAGCTTCAGATAAACGCCGATGCAGGTGCCCACCAGCAGATGGACCGCGCCGAGCGCGATCGCGCCGATGAGAACATAGAGGGGGTTGTTGCCTTCCATCAGGTTCAGCGGCAGCGAAATGCTGACGGAACCGAAATGAAGCGTGCCGAGATAGGGAACGGCGGACCAGTCCTTGCCGAACCAGTTTCCGATGACGGAGACGGCATCACCGAAGAAGCCGCCGGTCAGGAAACCCATCAGGAAGGTGGCGATGCCGCCTTCGATCAGCAGACCGGCAATGTTTTTCATGCCGCCCTTTTTGGGCTTTGCCTTGAATTTGATCAGCAGACCCGCCGCCAGAAGGATCAGGCCGTAGGCCATATCCGCGAACATGATGCCGAAAAACAGAGCGAAGAAGGGCATGATGAAGGGGTTGGGGTCCAGACCGTTGTAGGCGGGCAGAGAGTACATTTCGGTGACCATGTTATAGGGACTTGTCACCGGATTGTTCTTCAGCTTGATGGGGACCTCTTCCGGTTTTTCCGGATCGGGATCCTCGGTTTCCCAGGCACAGTCATACTTTGCCAGGGTCTCGGCCAGCTTTTCTTCATCGGGAGCGGTCAGCCAGCCTTCAAAATAAAAGACGGTGTCGGTGTTCAGGAGCTTTTCCGCGTTTTCTTCCCGTGCCACGATGGTGGCGAGGGTGTCGGCGCCGAGACGAAGCATATCCCGATGCTCAGCCGCGTTTACGATCTCCCGGATCGCGGCTTCCTTTTCGGCCGCAAGATCTTTCAGGCTCTGCTGCGAAGCGGCGGTGACCTCCTGAGGGGTCCCCGTCATGCCTACCATGGACACCTGGGCAAAACCGCAGGTGCGCAGCGCTTCCATGACAGGCTCCTGTGCGCATTTGCTGTAGACCACCGCGACATAACGCGCGGAGGTATCGGCTGAGATCTCAGTCACTGCCGCTTCCAGGTCGGCCAGCGCTGCCGTTGTATCGGCCAGCGGTGCCGTACCGGGGAGAGTGCCCAGCAGAAGAGAGCAGCTGTCGGTCCCTTTGCATTCCAGAGGCAGATCCATATTGAGCCACGGAACCATGGACTCAATCACGGAGCGTTCTCTGCTCTCGCGGGACGCGATGGAGCGGATCTCCACATCTTTGGCGAGAATGTGTTCCGCAACGCGGAGACATTCCTGAAGCCTGCTTTCATCCAGCAGCTGCTCCACTTCTACCTCGGGCAGAGGGGAGAGCAGACCTTTTTTGGCAGGGGCATACCGGTCCAGCTGACGCAGGGCACTCAGCAGAGTGGACTGCTCATTGCGCCGGAGGTAGGCCGTGCCGGTGTCGGCACGCTTCAGAGAGCGGAGCAGTTCTTCCTTCGGTTCCTCCGAGGGAGTACTGATCTCCACACATCCCAGCAGCATAAGATCGCGGAGGATCTCTTTCTGCTGCGAGCGGACAGCGGTGAGCTGCAGCTTTTTCATTGCTACGATGCTCATTTATCCGTTCACGATCCTTTCTACAATTTGCCGGACGGCTTCATCCATATGGGCGGCAGCCTTTTCCCGCAGCAAACTGTTTTCTGTTTCGGCAGCCGAACGGATCTGCTCCGCACCGGCTTTTGCCTTTTTTTCCGCTTCGGCGGCAAGGTACTTCAGTTCGCCGGCGGCACGCTCGGCAGCGTCATCTACTTCGGCTTTGCCGGCATTTTCCGCTTCGGCCAGCAGACGTTTGGCCTCGGCCTGGGCAAGCGACTTGAGCTTTTTGCCGTCGTCTTCCGCCGTGCGGACCAGTTCAATGGCTTCCAGTGACATTCATACACCTCCCTCGTCTTTTCCTGCCGAAATTGTAACGATTTCGGCAATTTTCGGTATAAATTCGCGATTTCGGCGAAATAATCCCGCCATATTATGAATAATATGATACCCCATTCCGACCTGTCTTGCAAGGTGGGAAGGGACGGGCAGGACTGCCAAAAATGCTCCCGTCATTTTGCACAATTTCCACAATGTGGAATTATTAACAAAGCACAGAAGCACTGATATATCAGCACGATGAGTATACTCTAAAGCCGGGAGCGAAGAAAGTCAAGAATTATTGACACAAAAATATCAATCTCGTCTTTTTATACAACTTCCGCGAAGTTTTCACTGTGCCGCTTGGCGAAAAAGTCTCCGGGAATCGGCGGCCGGAGAAGAAAAAACGGCCGCGCGGGAGACAGCCGGGGATCCCGCAGGCGGACAAAAAGGGAGCAGGAAGGCCCGGAACGGAGCAAAATGCGTCATAAATACGGACAAAACACCGAAAATACGGCAAAAATTGTTGAAAATACCATAGAAAGCACGGTTGACAAGAAAGAGAGGGTCTGCTATATTATCAGCAACTTCATACTGCGATTAAAGGATAGAGGCGCAGCTGTCATCAGTATTCCCGGCGCGTGAGGTGTTCGCAGCACCGCTGCCGGTGAGAAAGGGGCCGCTGCCGAAGGGGCGCTTGCGAGGCATCCCTGGGCAGGCAGAGAAGATCTGTCTGACTGTCGTCACATTTTTCTGTGCCGCAGCACAGAATTATTGCGGAGAGCTATGTATTAATTGTTGAAGCGTTGAGGGAGTCCGATCCGTTTCGGCCTTCCCCGACCCGGTTCGATGATTTGCGCGGCCAATGCAATAATGCATTGGCTGTGTTTTTTGCCCTGAGGTTGCAGCGGAAGGAAATCTTATTTATTTTAAGGAGAAACCATTATGACTGCACAGCCCATTTTCCGCGGCGTTGCCACCGCGCTCATCACTCCCCTCACCGAAAACGGCGTTGATTACGAAGCCTTCGGCCGTCTGATCGATTGGCAGATCGAGCAGGGCATCAACGCGCTTGTGATTGCCGGCACGACCGGTGAAGGCTCCACGCTCAGCGACGCGGAGCACCGCGAGGTGATCCGCTATTCCGTAGAACGCGCCGCAGGCCGCGTGCCCATCATTGCCGGCACCGGCTCCAACCACACCGATTACGCCCTCAGCCTGACGAAGTTTGCCTGCGAAGCCGGCGCCGACGGCATGCTGGTCGTTACTCCTTATTATAATAAGGCAACCCAGAACGGCCTCATCCGCATGTATACCGAGATCGCCGATGCTTCCACCAAGCCCATCATTATTTATAATGTACCTTCCCGCACCGGCTGCGCCATTGCCTCCTCCACCTATGCCGCTCTGGCCGATCACCCCAACATTGCCGGCATCAAGGAAGCCAACGGCGATATCTCCCACATTGCCAACACTGCCGCCCTGGTCGGTGACCGTCTTTCCATTTATTCCGGCAACGATGACCAGATCGTGCCGATCATGTCTCTCGGCGGTCAGGGCGTCATCTCCGTCCTTTCCAACGTGGCCCCCGCAAAGACGGTGGAGATCTGCGACCGCTTCTTCAAGGGCGATGTCGCCGGTGCCCGCGCGCTGCAGCTGGAGCTGCTCCCGCTGATCCATGCGCTCTTCTCCGAAGTCAATCCCATCCCCGTCAAAGCCGCCATGGCCGCTATGGGCTGGTGCGAAAACTATCTGCGCATGCCGCTTACTCCGATGGAAGATGCCCACTGGCAGGTCCTTCGCGGCCTGATGGAGCAGCAGGGTCTTCTTTAAGATCCGCCGCCTGAGAGGAAGCTTGTTATGACAGTAATTGTTCACGGCAGCACCGGCCATATGGGCCGCATCGTTGCCGAACGCGCCGAGGCCGGCTTTGCCGGCTTCAGCCATGTGGTGCGCGTCGGCCGCAGCCACACGGAAGACCCCGCTGCCGATATCTACACCGCGCTCGGTCATTACCGCGGCGCGTCGGAAGACGCGGTCGTCGTCGACTTTTCCAACCACAGCGGCACCGTGCAGCTGCTGGAAGACTGCAAGGCGCGGCAGCTGCCCGTCGTTGTGGCTACGACCGGTCATACCCCGGAAGAAAAGGCCGCCATTGCGGAAGCAGCAAAATCGATTCCCGTTTTTTATGCCGCCAATATGTCGGTCGGCGTTGCCGTTCTGGCGGATCTTGCCCGCAGAGCCGCGGCCATGTTCCCCGAGGCGGATATCGAGATCGTGGAAAAGCATCACAACCGCAAGCTGGATGTTCCCAGCGGCACCGCGCTCATGCTGGCGGAAAGCATCCGCAGCGTGCGCCCCGAGGCAGAGTTTGTCATCGGCCGTCATGAAAACGGAAAGCGCACCAGGCAGGAGATCGGCATCCACTCGCTGCGTCTCGGCAATGAGGTAGGCACCCATGAAATTTACATTACCACCGGCAGCGAAACGATCACCCTGAAGCACGAGGCGGAAAACCGCGCCCTTTTCGCGGAAGGCGCGCTGACAGCGGCAGCCTTCCTGAAAAAGCAGCCGGCCGGCCTTTATAATATGAAAGATATCCTGGGCTGAGGCCCGGGGCAGGAGCAACGAAATGAGCATTATGTCTGCACAGGAGATCATCAATTACATTGCCGAATCTCCGAAAAAAACCCCGGTCAAGGTCTATGTAAAAGAAAAAAGCCCCGTTGATTACGGCAGCGCCCGGGTCTTCGGCGCCGGCGATAAGATCGTCTTCGGCGACTGGGCGGAGCTGCAGCCGATCCTTGAGGCCAACCGTGACAGCATTGAGGATATGGTCGTGGAAAACGACCGCCGCAACAGCGCCATCCCCATGCTGGATCTGAAAAATATCAAAGCCCGCATTGAGCCGGGCGCCATCATCCGCGAGCAGGTGGAGATCGGTGACAGCGCCGTCATTATGATGGGCGCGATCCTGAATATCGGCGCCCGCGTCGGTGCCGGCACCATGATCGATATGGGCGCCGTTCTGGGCGGCCGCGCCACAGTGGGCAATAACTGCCATGTGGGCGCAGGTGCCGTACTGGCCGGCGTGGTGGAACCCGCTTCCGCTACCCCCGTCATCGTGGAAGACAATGTGCTGATCGGAGCCAACGCCGTCGTTATCGAGGGTGTGCATATCGGCAAAAACGCCGTGGTTGCCGCGGGCGCGGTCGTGATCAGCGACGTGCCGGACAACATGGTGGTGGCAGGCTGCCCTGCCCGCGTCATTAAGGAAAAAGACAGCGGCACCACGCAGAAGACCGCGCTGGAAGCGGCTCTGCGGAATCTGTGATCCTTCCGGGGCTCTGGGCCGAAGAGGCCCGGAGCCTTCAAAATGAGCTTGCCGGGCTGCGCCGCGGCTTTCACCGCCATCCGGAGCTCGGCAACCGGGAGTATGAAACGGCGGCAGCGGTGGAAGCCGTGCTGCGATCCTGCGGCATTGAGACCTTCCGTCCGCTGGAGACCGCGGTAGTCGGCACCCTGCGGGGCGCCCTGCCGGGACCGACCGTCGCTTTGCGCGCCGATCTGGATGCGCTTCCCGTAACGGAGGCTACCGGCTGTGAGTTTGCCAGTGAAAACGAGGGCGTGATGCATGCCTGCGGTCATGATGTGCATATGACCGCCGCGTTGGGCGCGGCTATGCTGCTGGCCCGGCACCGGGAAGAGCTGCCCGGCACCGTGAAGTTTTTCTTTCAGCCGGATGAGGAAGGCCGCGGCGGCGCGCAGCGCATGATCGACGCCGGCTGTCTTGCCGGAGTTTCCGCGGTTTACGGCGCGCATGTTTCGCCGGACCTGCCGTTGGGTACGGTCGGCTTTAAATACGGCCGCTTTTATGCCGCCTCCGCCATGTACCATATTGTGGTGAAGGGAAAAGGCTCCCACGCCGCCGAGCCGGAAAAGGGCTGCGACGCGCTGGCTGCCGCGGCGGAGATTGCCTGCCGTCTGCGCCGGCTGAACGATCCGGATCCCGTCAACCGGCTGGTAGTCACGACCGGCTCGCTGCACGCGGGTACGGCCAGCAACATCGTGGCCGACCGGGCGGAGCTGAAGGGCATTATCCGCACCCTGGGACCGGAGCTGCGGGCGGCAACCTGCGAACGGCTGAAAGCCATCGCGGCAGAGACAGCCGCCGAGTTCGGCACCGCGGCGGAACCGGAGATCATTATGAGCTATTCCGGCGTTACCAACACCGACCCGGAGACCGCACTGGCGGAACGGGCGGCGCGGGCCCTTCTGGGGGAGGAACACGTTACCGTGCTGCAGAAGCCGACGATGACGACGGAAGACATGGGCTGCTTTATCGCGGCCGCCTCCGGCAGCTTTTATCATATCGGCGCAGGCTGTGAGCTGCCTCTGCATAACCCCGGCTTTCTGCCGGATGAACGGATCCTTTCCACAGCGGCCGCGGTGCACGCGGCGATCCTTTATGAATACCTGAATACCTTTTCCGAACGTTAAGGTTTTCAGCTGCGGCCTGCGGCTGCGCGGAGCTTCCGCCGCGGCAGAGCCAGTTTTATCAGGAGAGATGTAAAATGAAAACAATTGTAGTAAAATTCGGCGGGACCTCACTTGCTTCCGCGGAGCAGATCCGCAAGGCAACCGATATTGTGAAGAGCAATCCCGAGCGCCGCTTTATGGTGGCGTCTGCCCCCGGCAAACGTTTTAAAGAAGATATCAAAGTCACCGATATGCTTTACAGCTGCTATGATCTGGCGGCTGCCGGCAAGGACTTTTCGGAAGCGCTTGCCGCTGTCGGCACCCGTTATGATGAGATCGCGGCCGGTCTCGGTGTGGAATTTGACACCGCGGCAGAGCTTGCCGTGATCGCGGAGCATCTGAAGGCAGGCCCGAACCGCGATTACATGGCAAGCCGCGGCGAATATCTCAACTCCCGCCTGATCGCCCGCTATCTCGGCTGGCCCTTTGTGGAAGCCGCCGACTGCATCTGCTTTACCGAAAGCGGCGCCTTTGACGCGGAACTGACCAATGAACGCATGGGCAAGGCACTCGGCGATCTTGAACACGCGGTGATCCCCGGTTTTTACGGCGCGCTGCCCGACGGCAGTGTGCATACCTTCTCCCGCGGCGGCTCCGATGTGACCGGCTCCATTGTTGCCCGTGCGGTCGGCGCCGACGTCTATGAAAACTGGACCGACGTTTCCGGTATGCTGGCCGCGGATCCCCGTATTGTGGAAGATCCCCGTCCCATCGATTACATTACCTATCAGGAGCTGCGCGAGCTTTCCTACATGGGCGCCACCGTGCTGCATGAAGATGCGGTCTTTCCGGTCCGCAAGGCGGGCATCCCGGTCAATATCCGCAACACGAACCGCCCCGAAGATGCCGGCACCATGATCGTGGCAGAGGTTCCCAAGGGCATCATTACGCACCGCGTCACCGGCATTGCCGGCCGCACCGGCTTTACCAGCGTGCATGTGGACAAATCCATGATGAACGCGGAGGTCGGCTTCGGCGCGGGCCTTCTGCAGATCTTCGCGGCCCACGGTGTTTCCTTTGAACACGTTCCCACCGGCATCGATGAGATGTCCGTTGTGGTCAGCACCGCGGATCTGGCTCCCGTCCGTGAGGAAGTGCTTGCCGATATCGAGGCAAAGCTCAAGCCGGATCATATCGAAGTGGAAGACAACATGGCCATCCTGGCCGTCGTCGGACGCGGCATGCGCAATTCCCGCGGCGCCGCGGCAACAGTGTTTAATGCTCTTTCCCTCAACCGCATCAATATCCGCCTGATCGCGCAGGGTTCCAGCGAGATCGACATCATTCTCGGCGTGGATGAAAAGGACTATTACGATTCCATCCGCGCGATCCATAAGGCCATGTGCTGAAAAACAGAAAAAATAACAGAGCCGCTGCGAAAACCGCAGCGGCTCTGCTATTTTATCGATCCGTATTCAGAAGAACGAGCGGAGCATCAGCCCACGCGCAGGTTCCAGCCGATCTGGATGAGGTTGGCGTTGTTGGCCAGGGAAGGATAGGTGGCGCGGTTCCATGCAACGATCTGGTTGACGGAAGTGCCGAAACGCTCTGCGATCACAGACAGGCAGTCGCCGCTGCGAACGGTGTAATAGAGGTTGCCGTTGCCATCGAGATAGGTGGGGCCGTTAGCGCCGCCGACGCCGCCGTTGACTTCGTTCAGTTCGGAATCCTTAATGAGTTCAGACATTGTAATGTCTCCTTTCAAAATTTCATGTGCCTGTTTTTCAACCTGCACTGATAGATACGACTGCGGAGAGAAGAAGGCTAAATTTTTTTGAAAAATTCGTTCCGCCCTGCCGCAAAGCAATTTTGTTATAACATGAGATTCCGCAAATTGCAAGCGCGTCCGGGCGTTCGGAAGGCGCTGTTTACAAAGAATTTACGGTTGACGTAAGGGAAATATGATTGTAAAATATCTAAATTACGGGAATTCTGTGCATTATTTCGCAGACGGAAAGAAAAGGAAGGTGACGCTGCATGCCCGCTTTGACCTTTGCGGATCACAGCCGTGTCGCGCACTCCGTTCTTCTGATCGCGGAAGACCCGGAGGTCCGCGAGGCGGCGGCTCTGCGCATTGCCGCCGCGGCGCTTTGCGAAGCGGAGCGGGATCTGCCCTGCGGCGAATGCCGTCAGTGCCGAAAGGTAATGCGCCGGGTGCATCCCGATGTGAGCGTTCTCGCGCGTGAGCTGAACGATCAGGGAAAGCCGAGACAGGTATTTTCCGTCGATCAGGTGCGCGCCATGTCGGAAGAGGCTTATATTCTGCCCAACGAGGCGGATGGCAAGGTCTTCATTCTGAGTGAGGCGGAATATATGAATGCCGGCGCCCAGAACGCGGCACTGAAAATTCTGGAAGAGCCGCCCGCGGGGGTGCATTTTATCCTGTGCGTCTCCAAACCCACCATGCTGCTGCCGACCGTGAGGTCCCGCTGCGTTGAAATTACGATCAACGGAGAAACCGCGCAGAAGGAAGAAGCGGCGGAGGCGGCGGAAGCTTATCTCAGCGCCGCGGCCACGGGGGATCCGGTGAAGGTTCTGGTCAACTGCATTTCCATGGAAAAAATGGATCATAATGCCGCGGTCGAGTTTTTCGGAGCGGTCAGCAGTCTGGCGGCCGATGTACTCTGCGGCCGTTTGAAAAAACCGGGGCTCAGCGACGCCCAGCTGCTTCATATAGAAGAGCTTGCCGATGAATGCGCCCGCTATCTTACCGTTAACGTAAGCGTAAAACATATCATGGGTCTGCTGGCAGTGGAGACACTGCCGCGCCCGGAAGAGGAAGAAAAATAACTTGATCAATGTTGTCAGTATAAAATTTAAAAACCGCGGCAAGAATTATTATTTTGACCCCAACGGGGTGGAGCTTCATGCCGGTGATAAAGCGGTGGTGGAGACCTCCAACGGGCTTGAACTGGCCGACTGCGTCCGCGGACCGCACCCGGTGCCGGATGAGGCAGTCGTGCCGCCGCTGCGCCCCGTGCTGCGCGCGGCGACTCCGGGCGATCTGCGCGCCGCGGAGAACAACGCGGCCCGGGAAGCGGAGGCCATGCGCGTCTGCAAGCGAAAGATCGCCGAGCATCAGCTGGATATGAAGCTGATCGACGCCGAATGCAATTTCGAGGGCACGAAGACGACCTTCTATTTTACTTCGGAAGGCCGTGTCGATTTCCGCGACCTGGTCAAGGATCTGGCCGGTGTGTTCCATAACCGCATCGAGCTGCGGCAGATCGGTGTGCGTGACGAGGCGAAAATGCTCGGCGGCATCGGCCTTTGCGGGCGCCCCTACTGCTGCCATCAGTATATGGATGATTTCCGGCCGGTCTCCACAAAAATGGCGAAGGTGCAGAATCTTTCCCTCAACCCGACCAAAATATCCGGCAGCTGCGGCCGACTGATGTGCTGCCTGCGCTATGAGCAGGAAGCTTACGAAGACCTGACCCGTCATGTGCCCCGCCAGGGCTCCTTCGTGGAAACCGTGGACGGCTACGGCATTGCGGTCCAGGTCAACCTGCTGCGGCAGACCGTGAAAGTCCGTCTCGATTCCGACGGTCAGGATGACAGCCTGCACAGCTACACGGCAAAGCAGGTTGCTCAGGTGCCCGGCGGCCGCCCCAAGGAAGGGGAAGAACCGCCGCATGTGCTCCATTATGTGGAAGAAGAGGCGGAAGAGAATGAAGTTCTGCCGGAGTCTTCCACCGGCGGCTGGGATGACCCTGCGGAGACACCGGCAGCGGCTGCGGCTCCTATCCGGGAAGAAGAAACGCGCGGACACGGCCGCAGCCGGAACCGTCACAAAGCGCGCGCAGACCGGAACGGCGAGAAGGGCGCGGAAGAAAATAAGACGGAGCCGAACACACAGAAGGATCGTCAGCCCCGCCCGCCGAAAGAGAGACGGGACGGAAAGTCGGGACAGAACGGCGCAGCCGAACAGCCCGGAAAGAACGAAAAGAAAAACGGCGGAGAGCAGGGCGAATATCAGGCAGTCAAGGTTGAGGTGCGCCGCAGCCGCGGACACAGAAGATCCGGCAGCGGCAGACACGGCGAGGGTGCCGAACGTCCGGAAGCGAAAGGCGGGGCTCCCGCCGAGGAAAAGCGGGCGCCGAAAGCGCCGAAAGAACCGAGACCGGCCGGATCCGGAGCGCAGGCCGCGGAAGGCGGAGAAAATACCGGTACCCGGCACAGCGGCCATCGCCGTCACAGAGGCCACGGCGGTCAGAAAAACACGGCGCCGAAGGGCCCGACCGAATAAGATCAAAAAAGAAGCTTTCCTTTCGGGGAGGGCTTCTTTTTTTATACCGGCGGCGGGCACGGAAGCGTTTAAAAAAAGACAAAGATTTTCCTTTAAATTACAGAGGGCCGCGATTGACTTTTCTTGTGCAATGTGCTATGTTTATCCCATCTAATATTGCACTTTGCAATAACAAAAATGTACAGAAAGGACAAAAAACATGAAGAAGACTCTTGCACTCGTTCTCGCACTCTGCATGGTGTTCGCACTGTGCGCAACCTCCGCTTTCGCTGACAACGCGTATCCCACCAAGGGCATCATTGCCATCAACCCCTGGTCCGCCGGCGGCGGCACCGATAACTGCCTGCGTGCATTCTGCACCGCTCTTGAAAAGCAGCTCGGCGTTACCATCACGGTTGACAACCAGACCGGCGCTTCCGGCGTTATCGGCCACGAAGCCATTGCCGATGCCGATCCCGATGGCTACACCATCGGCATGATCACCTGGGAGCTCGCTTCCTATCTGCCCCAGGATATGTCCGACTACACCTATGAAGATTACATTCCTCTCTGCCGTGTCAACACCGACGCCGCTGCCATCACTGTCAACGCAGCATGGGCAGAAGCCAACAAGATCACCGACGTTGAGTCCTATGTCAAGTATTGCGCAGCTCACCCCGGTGAGGTCATGATGGGCGGTTCCTCCTCCGGTTCTGTCTGGCATGTGGCCGGCGGCTACCTGATGAACGCTGCCGATATCGAGATCAAGATGATCGCTTATGCTGACGGCGCTGCCGACGCAGTCAAGGCTGCCGCACAGGGCGAGATCCAGGGCGTTACCGTTTCCGTCGCAGAAGCCCGTTCCTTCATCGAATCCGGCGACCTGGTCCTCCTCGGCGTTATGGATTCCGAGCGCAGCACCCTCTTCCCCGATGTTCCGACCTGCAAAGAGCAGGGCTATGACCTTGAGTATGCTACCCAGCGCGGCATGGCAGTTCCTCTTGACACTCCCGAAGACATCGTCAAGACTCTGAGAGACGCCTGCGCCGAAGCCATCAAGGATGAAGAGTTCATTGCTACCATGGAATCCCTCGGCCAGAAGATCAGCTTCATGGACGGCGAAGAATACGGTGAATATCTTGCTCAGGCTGCCATCGACGTTCCGGCCGCTATGGTCACCGTCGGCTTGATCGATGAGGAAGATCTTCCCGAAGCCGCTGTGGAAGCCACTGCTACTCCCGCTGCCTGATCTTTCCGCAGACAGTCAATTCGCTTAATGCTTGGGGGCAGGCTGAAATGCCTGCCCCCGTTTCTTATTCTATTCCCGAAAGGAAGTGCGCAATTTGGACCTTAAAAAGACACAGACCAAAGCGTTTTCCGACTTTATTGCTTCCCTGGTGCTGATCGCTTTCGAAATCTTTGCCTGGATCCAGACCAACAGCATCAAAGCTCCCAAAAGCGCTGCTGTCAAGCCATCCTCCTTCCCGCGCATCATGATCATTGGCATGGCGGTCTTTACCGTTGTGCTGCTGGTTCAGTCTGTGATCCGTCTGATCCGCATGAAGGCGGATTCCCCTTATGCCGCTCCGGCGGAGACCCTGAATTTTGTAAAAGATCACGGCGTGCTGGCGGCCCTGTTCGTCATCGCGCTGTGTGCCCTGTATGTTGCCCTGTTTAAAAGCCTGGGCTACGTTGTCGTCAGCTTTGTGCTCTCGGCCGTCATTATGTGGCTGATCGGCGTGCGCAAGCCGGTGCAGCTGCTGCTGATCGCCGTGCTGGTTCCGCTGATCATGTGGCTCATCTTCTATAAAATGCTCTCGGTCAATATCCCGATGGGCGTTCTGCAGTTCCTGCGGGATCTGGTTGACAAGATCTGAGGAAAGGAGAACAGTTTATGGATTGGAGTTTACTGTTTCAAAGCTACGGTTCCGTTTTCGGTGACCTGCAGGTCATTTTCATGACCCTGCTCGGCGCGGTGGGCGGTGTTCTGCTGGGGGCAATTCCCGGCATGACGGCCACCATGGGCGTTGCCCTTCTTATCCCGTTCTCCTTCGGCATGGATCTTATCCCCTCCATCGGCCTGCTGCTGGGCATTTACTGCGGCGGCATGTACGGCGGTTCCATTTCCGCCATCCTGATCCACGCCCCCGGCACGCCTTCGGCAGCCGCTACGCTGCTGGACGGCTACCCCATGGCACAGAAGGGTGAAGCCGGCAGAGCGCTTTCCGTCGCTATGTTCGCTTCCTTCTGCGGCGGCGTGATCGGCGCCCTCATCATGACCTTCCTCAGCCCTGCCGTGGCAAAGGTGGCCATGAAGTTTACCTCTGCGGAAATGCTGATGCTGGCTGTGTTCGGCCTTTCCGTCATCATTTCCATTTCCGGCAAATCCATCGCGAAGGGTCTGGTCAGCGCCTTCTTCGGCATGCTGCTGTGCACGGTCGGCCTTGACCCCACCTATTCCAAGGCCCGCTTCACCTTCGGCGTGACCAGCCTGAAGGGCGGCCTGAGCTTTATCCCCGTTCTGATCGGCCTGTTCGCCGTGGCGGAAGTGATCGCCGGTGTGGAGCGTATCCTCAGCGGTCGTGAAAGCCCGGTGGCAAAATCCAACGAGAAGATCACCCGCGTGCTGCCCGACGGCAAGACCATCAAGATGACGGCTCCCAACATTCTCACCGGCGGCATTATCGGCACCTTCATCGGCGCCATCCCCGGCGCGGGCGGCGATATCGCGGTCTTCGTTTCCTACGCCTTCAACAAGGGCGTCAGCAAGCACCCCGAAAAGTGGGGCACCGGTATTCCCAATGGCGTTGCCGCCACGGAATCCGCCAACAACGGCTGCTCCGGCGGCGCCATGATCCCCCTGCTGGCTCTGGGCGTTCCCGGCGACTCCGTCACTGCGATCCTGCTGGGCGCCTTCATTATGAAGGGCATTCAGCCCGGCCCCATGATGTATGTCTACGAGCTGCCGACGGTCTACAAGGTCTTTGCGGCTCTTATGCTGGCCAACCTCTGCATGCTGATCGTCGGCTGCGCGGGCGTGCGTATTTTCGCGAAGATCGTTTCCGTGGAAAAACGCATCCTTTACCCCGTCATTCTGATCGTATCGCTGCTGGGTGCCTTCTCCATCAACAAGAACGTGTTTGATATCGGTGTCTGCGTGGTGTTCGGCGTGATCGGCTGGCTCATGAATAAATATGAGTTCCCGCTTTCCCCGATCCTGCTCGCCCTGATCCTCGGACCCATGTGCGAGCAGAACTATGTCCGCTTCATGGAACTGAACAACGCGAATTTCTGGGCAATCCTGCACTATCCCATCGCCATCGGCTTCTTCGTGGTCGCGGTCGGTGTCGTGATCTACTCTCTGATCAATCAGAAGAAGATCAACGCCCGCGTAGCAGCCAACGAGGCCGGAGGCATGGAATGATCCGGCATTCAGCTTCCCGACCTGCCGCGGCGTGCCGCGGCAGGTTTTCTTATGATTCATTTCGGAGGAAAACACAATGAGACTGACCCATGAACAGGCACTGGAGCAGGTGCGTTCCGCGCGCCTGATCGCCATCCTGCGCCATGTGCCGGCGGAGCAGGTGCTTCCCACGGCGGAAGCGCTGCTGCGCGGCGGCGTGAAGGCGCTGGAGTTTACCTTTGATCATGACAGCCCGGCGGATCTGCAGGTCAACGCGGAAAAGATCCGCAGGACGGCGGAGCATTTCGGCCGGGAGCTGCTGCTCGGCTGCGGCACCGCGCTGACTGCGGAAGAAGTCGAGGCGGCCCACGAGGCCGGCGCAAGCCTGGTGATCTCACCCAACGTTTCGGAGGCGGTCATCCGCCGCAGCCGTGCGCTGGGAATGGTCTCCATGCCCGGCGCGCTGACCCCGACCGAGATCGTGACCGCCTGGGAAGCAGGGGCGGATATCGTCAAGCTCTTCCCGGCCGGTGAGCTGGGCGTCGGCTATATCAAGGCAGTCCGCGGACCTCTGGCGCACATTCCCATGGCAGCGGTCGGCGGCGTGAAGCCGGAAAATGTGGGTGCCTTTCTGGATGCCGGTGTCTGCGGCTTCGGCGTAGGCGGACCCCTTGTGCTTGCGGATGCGCTGAAGCGCGGCGATTACGCCGCAATTGAGGCAAGAGCGGCTGAGTTTACCGCCGCTGTCGCGGCATGGGAGGCGGAGCATGCCTGACCTGATCATTGACGGAGGAACCACCAATCTGCGCGTTTATCTGATGGGAGCCGACGGCAGCGTGACGGCAAAAGCAGCGGCAGAGGGCGGCGTGAAGTACACGGCATTGGACGGCAATGATCTGCGCCTTCGCCGTATGCTGAAGGATTGCGTTTCCCGGGTCCTGCAGGAGGGAAGCTGCGCAGCGGAAGAGATCGGCCGCTGTACGGCTTACGGCATGATCACCAGCGGTCTCGGCCTGCTGGAACTGCCGCACCTGGCGGCGCCCGCCTCCGCGGAGGATCTGCGCCGCGGCATGCGCAGCGCCTGTTTTGAAGACATTGCTCCCTTTGAGATCGCGTTTATTCCCGGTGTGCGAAATTTCCGCGCTGCGGTAGACACATCCAATGTGTCCGAAATGGATATGATGCGCGGCGAAGAGACGGAGTCGATCGGTCTTGCGGAGCTGCTGGAGCTGAAGGAAGACGCGATCTTCGTTCTGCCGGGCTCCCATAACAAATTTATCCGCATGAGCGCCGACCGGAAGATCCTCGGCTGCATGACCTCCGTTTCGGGAGAACTGCTTGACGCGATCACGCATCACACCATTCTTTCCGGTTCGGTGGACGGCAGCTTCTGCAGCGCGGAGACCTATGACCCGGAGCTTGCCCGACAGGGGGCGGAAGAATGCTTTCACAGCGGTCTGGGGCGCGCCGCCTTTGCCGGGCGCATTCTCAGCACGCTGGGCGGATATACCCCGGCACAGGTGCAGAGCTATCTGCTGGGGGCCGTTTTGGCTGAAGACGCCAAAGCGCTCGGCAGCTTTGCCCGGCAGGATCTGCAGCTGCCGGTCTATGTGGCCGGCAAAGAACCGCTGCAAAGCGCGCTTCTTGATGTGCTGGGACAGGCGGGCTGCACGGAGATCCGACCCGTGCCGCCGGAGCTGTCCGCCGTGATGGGGCTTGCCGGCGCCCGACGGATCGCCTTCGGGAACTGAAGGCACAGACGGCGCAGCCGGCTCTTATTTTTCCCTCGCGGCGATTTCAAAAAATAATCAGAAAGGAAAAAATTAAATGAACAGAAAAACATTCAGTCGGCGTGACTTTTTGAAAGGAAGCGCAGCGGCAGCGGCCGGCTCCGCACTGTTCGGCCTGATGAACGGCCTTGGAGGAACAGCCTTTGCGGAAGAAGCCGCAGAAACTCCCGCAGGCGCGGAAGACCTTTATATTCTTTATACCAACGATGTGCACTGCGGCGTAGATGATAATATCGGTTATCTCGGCCTGCTGGAAGCGAAGAATGCCCTGCTCGGCGCGGGGAAAAATATCCTGATGGTCGACGCGGGCGATTTTATTCAGGGCGGTACGATGGGTGCGGTCTCCAAGGGCAGCTATATTGTGGATATTATGAATCAGATCGGCTATGATGCGGTCACCCTCGGCAACCATGAGTTCGATTACGGCATGGAGGTTCTGATGGACCGAGTCAAGCAGCTGAACTGTCCCGTGGTCTGCAGCAACTTTACCGGACCCGAGGGAGAAGTGTTTTATCCTTATCGGATCTTTGAAAAAGCAGGCAGAAAGGTCGCCTTCGTCGGCGCCACTACCCCGACGACCATTTCCACCTCCAGCCCTTCTCAGTTCCGTGACGCGGATGGAAATGTCATTTATGACTTCTGCAACGATAAGACCGGCGGAAAGCTGATCGAATGTCTGCAGAAGAATGTGGATGCCGCACGAGCAGAGGGGGCCGACCTGGTCGTGATCCTCGGTCATATCGGCATCAGCGAAAAGGAAATAGAGGACGATATTCACGGCAATGTGCAGTCGGATAAACTGATTGCCGGTCTTTCCGGCGTGGATCTCTTTATTGACGGACATTCCCACACGGTGATGCCATCTCAGCTCGTGCCGGATAAGGACGGAAAGGAAGTTCCCCTGACCCAGACCGGCACCAAGCTTGCCTATATCGGGCTTGCGGTCGTTTCCGCAAGCGGGGAGATCACCACGCAGCTGCTGGACGACGCCGGCCTGAAAGTCCTGCTCAGCCAGATCAACACAGAACTGGATGAAGAACTGAAGCAGGTGGTCGGCAGCACGGAATATGATCTGGTCGTCAACGATCCCGCAAATCCGGATACTCGCATTGTCCGCACGGAAGAGACGAACCTGGGTGATCTCTGCGCGGATGCCATGCGTGTCTACTGCAGCGCGGATATCGGTCTTGTCAACGGCGGCGGCTGCCGCGCTCCCATCGCGGCGGGCGATATCACGACCGAGAATCTGCTCAGCGTCTTTCCCTTCAATAACGAACTGTGCGTGCGCAGCGTGAAGGGCAGCGTTCTCCTGGACGCGCTGGAGCTGAGCGTTTCCCAGCTGCCGAACGAGTTCGGCGGTTTCCAGCAGGTCTCCGGTATCTCCTTTACGGTGAACACACAGATCGAATCTCCCGTCATTCTGGATGAATATAACCAGTTTCAGGGGGTGGAAGGCGAGCGCCGCGTCAAGGATGTGGATGTGGCAGGCGAACCGCTGGATGAGGAGAAGTATTATTCCGTCGCCACCAACAGCTATATCCTCAAGCAGGGCGGCAACGGCTACACCATGTTCAACGACTGCCCCTTTATTCTGGAGAGCGGTCCCTCCGATCTTCAGGCCCTCATCAGCTATGTTCAGGATACACTGGGCGGAAAGATCGGTGAGGAATACGAGAATCCCTATGGCGCAGCCCGCATGATCTTTGAATAAATAAATTACAGAGAAATCGAAAACGCAGGATCGTCCGCAGAAGACGATCCTGCATTTTTGCCTGCGCCGTCGGATCCGATGATTCCGCCCTTGCGTGCCCTTTTCGGATTTGTTATAATAACATGATAATTTCGCGATACGGAGGGCAGAGCATGAAAGGCATTATTCTGGCCGGCGGCGCCGGCACCCGTTTATACCCGCTGACCAGGGTCACAAGCAAACAGCTGCTGCCAATCTACGATAAACCGATGGTCTATTACCCGCTCTCCACCCTGATGCTGGCGGGTATCCGCGACATCCTGATCATTTCCACCCCGGAAGACACGCCGCGGTTCAAAGACCTGCTGGGGGACGGCAGCCAGTTCGGCGTCTGTCTGCGCTATGCGGTGCAGCCTTCCCCGGACGGACTGGCACAGGCTTTCCTGATTGGGGAAGAATTCATCGGCGGCGATGCCTGCGCCATGATTTTGGGTGACAATATCTTTTACGGCAACGGTTTCAGCCACACGCTGAAAGACGCCGCGGCAGCCGCCGAGCAGGGAACGGCTACGGTGTTCGGCTACTATGTCAGCGACCCGGAACGTTTCGGCGTGGTGGAATTTGACGAGGCGGGGCATGCCGTTTCGCTGGAAGAAAAACCGCGGAACCCGAAGAGCAATTACGCGGTCACGGGTCTGTATTTTTACCCGGCAGGCGTTTCGGCGAAAGCGGCGGAGGTAAAGCCTTCCGCCCGCGGTGAGCTGGAGATCACCACGCTCAACGAGATGTATCTGAACGAAAACACGCTGCAGGTGAGCGTACTGGGCCGCGGCTTTGCCTGGCTTGATACCGGCACGATGGACAGCCTGCTGGAGGCGGCGGCCTTTGTGCAGATGGTGGAAAAACGCCAGGGCGTCAAGATCTCCGCCCCGGAGGAGATCGCCTACCGCTACGGCTGGATCAGTAAGGAAAAACTGCTGGAATCCGCGGAGCTCTACGGCAAGTCCCCTTATGGGGAGCATCTGCGCAATGTGGCCAAAGAGCGCATCATCACGACCGTGAAATAACACGCGACAGGAGAACGTATGAGAGAATATATTGTTTTTGCCAGCAAGGATCATTACAATCCGCTGGATATTGTCCGCAGCCTCGGTGAAGCGGGCATCCGCCCGGTGGTGATCGCCGTGCGGGACCATACCCGTCAGGTGGGCGCGAGCCGCTATGTGAAGAAGATCTATTATGTCGGCAGCCCCGATGAGGGCATCGCGCTGCTGCTGGAGAAATTTTCGGACTGCGAAGAAAAGCCGGTGCTTCTGACCGGCGACGATGTCAGCATCATGACCTTCGATAAGCACTATGACGAGCTGAAGGATCGTTTTATCTTTTCCAACGCGGGCGCGGCCGGCCGAATCGATTATTACATGGATAAGGACCGTCTCTGCGCGCTGGCGGAAAAATACGGCTTCAACGTGGCGAAGCGCTGGAAGGTCAATGTGGGCGAGATCCCCGCGGATATCGAGTATCCCATCATTACCAAGGCGCTGAATTCCTACGGCACCGAGTGGAAAAACATCGTCTTTATCTGCCATAACGAGCAAGAGCTGAAAGAGGCTTTTTCCCACATGAAGAGCCCGCAGGTCCTGCTGCAGCGCTATATCGAAGATAAAACGACCGAATACAGCTTTGAGGGCTTTGCCATTAACCACGGAAAAGATGTTTTCATCTCGATCCACACGCGTGACCTCTATGTGCTGCAGGGGCAGTACTGCCCTTATCTGGATGTCAAAAACTGCGATGACGAGGAAACGGTCAGCCGTCTGCGCGGCATGCTCAGTGAGATCGGCTTTGAAGGGATCTGCGAGATCGAATTTGTGGCTGATTCGGAGGACCGCATGTGGTTCCTTGAAATCAATTACCGCAACACGATCCTGGGCTGGATCACCACGGTGGCAGGCATGCCGTCGGCAGTGCTCTGGCCGCGGGCTATGATCGAAGGCAGAATTCCGGAAGATATCCGCAAGCCCATCCGTCCGGGCTTCCGGGCTATGGCGGAATGTTTTGATTATGACGCCCGGGTCAAGAGCGGAAAATTGTCCCACTCCGCGTGGATGAAAGAATATAAGGCGGCGGACGCAAAGCTCTATAAGGGCCGCAATGACTTTAAGCCCTTCTTCGTTTTTATGTGGTATAAGCTGCTGCATATGAGAAAACGTCATTGATCCCTGCGATTTTTCACTTTGCAATGAGAAACGGACCTGTTTATAATAACGCCAATTTTAAGGAGCTGCCGATGGAGGAAGAGATTTATCGTTTTGCCGTGGGATTGGCAGGCCTCCGTGTGGGCATCACGACCCGCAGCCCGCAGGTAAGAGCCTTCTTCCGGGATTATATTCTGCCGGAAGACGGAGAGCCGGAAGATCTTTCCGTACAAGCCGGTCCGGAACAGCTGGAAGAGGAACGCCGGACGGCGGAAGCAATGGGGCAGCGCTTCGGCGATGCCTATCTGGAACGGCTGGCCCTTTACCGCTGCATCGCGGAACAGGCTCCCGCCAGGGACATCCTGCTGATGCACGGCTCCGTGATCGCGGTGGACGGCATTGCCTACATGTTTACGGCGCCCTCCGGCACCGGCAAATCGACGCATGCCCGCCTCTGGCGGGAGGCCTTCGGTGAGCGGACGGTGATGGTGAATGACGATAAGCCCCTGCTGATCTGCCGGGAAGACGGCATTTATGCCTGCGGCACGCCCTGGAACGGCAAGCACGGGCTCAGCAGCAACGTGATCCTGCCGCTGCGGGCCATCGCCGTTTTAAACCGCGGGGAAGAGAATCGCTGTGAGCCGGTACTGCCGGAGAACTATTTTGAATTTCTGTATACGCAGATCTTCCGCCCCACGGCGCCGCAGATGCAGCTGCGTTCCCTGCAGCTGATCGGACGGCTCTGCGCGCAGACAAAGATCTATGATCTGCGCTGCAATATGGAACCGGAAGCGGCCGAAATTGCCTACGCGGCAATGCGGCAATCAAAAGGAGAGAACAGACCATGAAGCTGAAGAAAGATTTTATTACCCAGATGATCGGCGGCACGCAGATGATGGTCTCCATGGCGACAGGAGCGGATGCCTTTAAAGGGCTGGTGAAATCCAATAAAACGGCAGCCTTCATTATTGACAACCTGAAGCAGGAGACGACCGCGGAAAAGATCACTGAAGCCATGCTGGATGTTTATGAAGTGGACCGCGATACGGCTTACAACGCCGTCTGCAGGGTGATCGAGCAGCTGCGCGGCATCGGCGCCATTGAAGAATAAAGGAGAAACACTGCCTGTGGAACTGATTTTATCTATTTCGTTCGGCGTCCTCTTTATTCTGACCGGCGCGGCCTATGGCTTTTTTACGCGGGGAGGTAAGGGCAGATGAACATTTATGCCTATGTTCAGCAGCTTTTTTATCTGGGAAAGCGGCATATGACCGTCTATCTCTTCGGCGTGATCGCGGCAATTATTGTTTTTATGGCAGTCGGCGTGTATGCCGGCCGCCGCGTGAAAGATACCAACGATTATTATGTGGCGGGCCGCAAGGCGCCGGTGCTGCTGATCGTGGGTTCCCTGATCGCGAGCTTTCTCAGTACCGGCGCTTTTATGGGCGATACCGGCGAGGTCTACAGCGGCTTCTTCATGGGTATTGTCGTGGTCGGCGTGCTGCAGTCCCTGGGCTATGTTTACGGAGCCAACCTTTTCGGCAAATATATCCGCCGCAGCCGGGCCAACACCGTGCCGGAATATTTCGGAAGCCGCTTTGAATCGCAGCGGCTGCGCCGTCTTGCTTCCGCTACGCTGATGGTGGCTGTGACCGCCTATATGCTCTCTGCGCTGCAGGGCGTCTCCACTCTGATGACACAGGTGACCGGCTTAAGCTACAATGCCTGCGTGATCCTTGCCTGGGCGGCCTTTACCGTGTTCACGGTATGGTCCGGCTCCCGCGGCGTGCTGATCACCGACACCATGATGTTCCTGATCTTCCTGGCGGCGGCTATGGTAGGCATTCCCTATATTGTCCACGCAGCCGGCGGCTGGAGCAGCGGAATCGCAGGCCTGGCCCGATCGGAGAGCTGTCCGGGTATTCTGGCCTGGACCAATAATCTGGATTATCTTTACCCGACAGGCGCGCAGAACCTGGTCTGGGGCATTGTCTACGGCGTGGTCTGGGCCATCGTCGTGATGGTATCGCCCTGGCAGACCAGCCGCTATCTGATGGCAAAGGATGAGCACACGGTGGTGCGTTCCAGCGTATGGGCCAGCATCGGCGTCTGCACGGTAACGATGGCCCTGTATTTTTCCGCGGCTTTTGTGTATCAGGTCAATCCGGATCTGGAGGATGCCAGCACGAACCTGATCTGGGCGGCGACACACCTGATGCCGACCGCGGTGGGCGTGCTGATGCTGACGGGCATTCTTTCCGCCGGTATTTCCAGCGCCTCGACTTTTCTGAGCCTGATCGGGTCCTCTCTTACCAACGATCTGCTGCCCCGCCGCGACAGCGAGACCTCTCAGCTGCGCGTTTCCCGCGTCGGCATGGCCGCAGTGAGCGTGATCGTTCTGCTGCTCGGCCTGTTCAACCCGCCGCAGATCTTCTGGATCATGTATTTCGGCGGCACGGTGATCGCCGCCTCCTGGGGCATTGTGGCGCTGGCCTCCGTCTGGTGCCCCTGGGTCAGTGAAAACGGCGCCTTCTGGGGCATGCTGCTGGGCTTCCTGGGCTGCGCGGTGCCGAAAGCCTGGTCTGCCTTGAACGGCGTGACCCTGCCGATCTGGCTGGATCCGTTCTTCATCGGCGTCCTCTGCAGTGTGCTGGGACTCATTATCGGCAGCAGGCTGCGGAAACCGGGAACGGTTGAGACCGAACGGTACGGCGCGCTCCATGTGAGACCCGCTTCCGAATGCTCGGCAGAGGAAGACCGGAAAACGCACCGCCTGATGTGGGTCTACATTGCCTACGGCGTACTGCTCGGCTGTGTTTTCGTGTTCGCCTACGCTCTGCCCTATATGAGAGCGCTTGCGGAATAACAGAATCGCTTTTTCCTTCTTTTTTTCACAATTAGTTCACAAATTTGAAGAAAATTGCCTGAAAATTCAAACAAAAACAGAAAAATGACCAACATTGCGGGCATCCGGATCGGATGCCCGCAATTGAATTATTCATATTGACATGATAAAATAAGATGTTAAAAAAGGGAAAAATTCGCAAGGTAAAATGAACAGATGCCGGGTGCCCAAAAGCACCTTTCGGAATAAAAGGAAACAAGCATGAAAAAGCTACACAAGCGGTTTAAAAAAGGAAACAGAAATGTCCTGCGCATTCTGGGCGCGGACCTGAAGGCACTCTCCAGGCAGTTTTTCGCCATGGCGATCGTGATCGCCCTGCTCTTTATTCCCGCCCTCTATGCCTGGTTCAACATTTATGCCAACTGGGATCCTTACGGCGGCACGGGCAACATTACCATTGCCGTGGCAACGGAAGACGCCGGCTATGAGGTGGATGGCAAGATGGTCTATAAGAGCGCCGAAGTCATGCAGCAGCTGGCGGCAAAGGACTCCATCAATTTTGTGCTCTATCCCACGGTCCTTGAGGCACTGTCCGACTGTGAAGCCGGCAAATGCTACGGTGCCATTATTTTCAATAACGATTTTACCCGCAACATGTATGACCTGGCCCATGCGGTTACCTATCCGGAAAGCACGGTGACCTTTTATGAAAACTTCAAGCTGAACCCGGTTGCCAATAAGATCACCGAAACAGCAGCCTCCACCGCGGTCACTGCCGTGCAGACTGCTTATTTCCAGGCGCTGTTCCAGACGCTTTTCGGCGGTCTGAACGAGTTTATGCGCAAGATCGATCTGGATGAGATCAACGAGACGATCATCGGAACCCTGACCCGCGTGCGAGATGCCAGTGATAACGCGGTGCAGATGCTGGATAAGCTTTCCGAGAAAACGATGGGACTTGCCGATGATCTGCGCAGCTATGACGCTACGGAGGCCGGCGATGATCTGCGGGCCGCCGGCGAGCGCAACCTTTCCAGCAGCCTGACCATCGGTGAAATGGTGGTGACATACCGTGAGGCCATGGATTCCCTGAATGCCACGGTCGATACCACCCGCGATGCCATGAACACCGATCCTTCCCAGGTGACGGAAGAATGGAAAACGGAACAGAATTACCGCCTGCAGGAGATCATTGACTCCACCTACAATATGGCGGATGAAGACCTGGCGGAACAGATACGCAGCACGGCGATGGAAGCGCAGCAAAGTGTTGACAGCATCGACACCAGCGGCTCAAATCCCGAAGAGACGGCCGAAACTCTGGCAGGGCTCAACACCATGATGGATGTGATGACAACGGCCATGAACGCGATGACGGAGCTGGGACTCGGCTTTCTGGAAACCATGAGCGAAATGACGGCCTATCTCGGCGTCATTCTGATCAACGCGGGCAACACGGCCTACGCGTCTACCCCCATGATCAACTCCGCCGGTGATACGGTCGCCGCGCTGGACAACACCATGGCCTATGCCCGCGCCAGCATGAAGGAACTGTCGGAAAAGCTGGACAGTCTTCTTGCTTCCGTGGAAGGCCTGAGCGATTCCGAGATCATTGACATGATCCAGGACCTTTTCAACAGCGACGGCAGCGAATTCGCGGAATTCCTTGCCTGCCCGGTGGAAGTGGTCACGGGTGAAATCTACAGCGTTTCTTCCTACGGCACGGCCATGGCGCCTTTCTACTCCACGCTGGCTATCTGGGTCGGCTGCGTTGTGCTGGCAGCCGTTCTGAAGACCGAGGCAGAGGACCGCGGTTTTGAGAATGTAACGGAGAACGAGCTTTTCTGGAGCCGTTTTCTGCTCTATCTCATCCTCAACGAGATTCAGGCGGCGGTCATTATGCTGGGCGATGTGTATCTGCTCGGCATCAGCTGTCAAAGTCTGCCGCTACTTCTGCTGGCAGGTGCCTTTACCTCCCTGGTGTTTACCCTCTTTATCTATTCCATGGTGCTTGCCTTCGGCGATATCGGCAAGGCAATCGTTGTCGTCATCATGGTCCTGCAGATCGCCGGTTCCGGCGGTACCTACCCCATCGAGATCCTGCAGGAGATCTTCAGCAAGCTCTATCTTTTCTTCCCCTTCCCCTATGCGATCAACGCCATGCGTGAGGCGATCTGCGGCACCTACGGCAACGATTACTGGGTCTATATCGGGCAGCTGATGATCTATGGCGTCATCGGCCTGGCAGTCGGCCTGTTTGTGCGCAAGCCCTTTATCCGGGTCAACGCCTTTGTGGAAGAAGAAATGAAGAAAACGGGGGTGCTGTAAGATGGAGAATAAACGTTATTCCCGTACCGTAACGGTAGAAGAGCAGGCCTTCCGTGAGTTTAAGGATTATACCGAGCATGCCCATGAGCTCTGCCGCTATCTGATCCATCTGGCATTGATGGTATTCTTTACGCTGCCGTTGATCATGCTGGTGTTCTGGCGCATGACCGATACCGACAAGGTCGTCATCCTTCTGGTCTGGATCCTCTTTATGTTCGCGCTGGCAATTTTCCTGATCTTTGTTGATTTTTTTGATAAACGTCTGCAGTATCGGACCGAGCACCTGCTCGACACCAAGCTGGACGCGCTGGGCGTCGTCGGCCCCGGCAGCCTGATGGGCAAGGAGATCCGGGAAGACATTCAGGAGATTCGGGAAGATATTCAGGGACGTCGTTCGGAGCGCCGCAGCCGCAGGGATGCCCGCCGCGGTTACACGGACCCCACCGAGCCCGCGCTGCCTGAAACCGCAACGCCGGAAGCGCCGACCGCAGGGGAAACGAATGCCGAAGCTGAGGCAGCCGAACCCGCAGAGAATATAAACAGCCCCGCGGAAGAACCCCGCGAAGCGGAAACGGTCGAAATGCCGGTTGAACCGGAAACGGTCGGGGAAGCCGCGGTTATTGAAGCACCCGCTGAGCCGGAAGCGGAAGAAGTCCGCGAAGCGGAAACAGTCGAAATGCCGGTTGAACCGGAAACGGTCGGGGAAGCTGCGGTTATTGAAGCACCCGCTGAGCCGGAAGCAGCGGAAACCACCGAGACAGTGAAAACGGTCGAAGAGGCCGCGGAGCCGGAAGCGCCTGCCAAAGCGGAAAGAGCTTATGTCTCACCGGCGCACGCCAAGCTGACTCCCATGCAGGAGGGCGAAGATTTTGAACTGGCGGGAATGCCGGTCCTTCATAAGAAAGAAGCTTCCGAAGCCGAAGAAGCCGATTTCCGTATTACGGAAGCGGATCTGAAGGTCAGGCGGCAGGATCCGGAAGAGGAGGCGAGTGAGTGAAAAAGAAGATTTTTCGACGGGCGGAACCCGGGGAAAAGCCCTTTGCTTACTTACGGCAGATGGATTTCCGCCTCCGTCCCAAGCAGGTCTGGGGCGTGATGAAGAGCGATACGACCCGCATTTTCCACAGTGTGGTGGCGATCGTTATACTCTTCGGACTCTGCGTGGTGCCCTGCCTTTATGCCTGGTTCAATATATTTTCCAACTGGGATCCCTACGGGGTCTCCTCCACCTCCCGAATCCGCGTCGCGGTCACGTCCATGGATAAGGGTTCCTCTCTTCTGGGACTGGAGCTGAACCTGGGCGATCAGGTGGTGGAAGCGTTGGAGGCGAACGACAGCATCGGCTGGGTCTTTGTGGATTCTACCAACGAAGCGCTGGAGCTGGTGCGCAGCGGCGACTGCTACGCGGCACTGGTCATTCCGAAGGAGTTTTCGCAGAATGTGGCGGATATCATCGGCATGAGCTTCGAGCATCCCCAGCTGCTCTATTATGAAAACGAAAAGAAAAACGCCATTGCCCCTAAAATTACGGGCAAGGCCAAGACCGCTGTGCAGGATCAGGTCAACGCGACCTTTATCAAGACCATTATGACCGACGTGGGCGTGGTGCTCAACATTCTCGATGCCAACGGCGTGAATTATAAGAGCGCAGTGCTGGGGGCAGCGGACGATATCCGCGAGCTTTCCGAAACGGTGGAGGAACTGGCGACCCTGCTCGATTCCGTTGCGGAGCTGGCGGCCAGCGGTTCCGTAACGCTTGAATACGCGGCCAATTTCATGGACAACGTAACGGCGACGCTGGATTCCATCGGTGAGATGAACGGCGCGATCAGCGATCGAGCCAGCAGCATAGCCGAACGTCTGCGCGGCGCGGTCGCCGATATGAGCGGCAACGAAAACTGGACGGATGACCTGTCTGCGGCGCTGAAAGAGGCGGGGCTGGTGATCTCCGAATATATCAACACCTATTCCGACACGCTGCTGCCCACGGTCATCAGCGCGCTGGAAGAGATGGAAACTTCCCTCTCCAACGCGGCGGCGGCGGTGGACCGTGCCGGTGATATCATCTACGGGCTTTCTCCGACACTGACGGAGGACGCCGCCGACCTGGCAAACGCGCAGGAGGACCTGCATAACGGCGCGGAAAAAATGCGGGAAGCCCTTCCCAAGCTGCAGGAGGCCGCGGAGACGCTGGACGCGCTGGCGGAAAGCGAATATCTCGAGCAGCTGGTGGAAGCCCTGACCGGCAACACCGATAATATTTCCGCTTATTTCGCCTCGCCGATCCAGATGACCACTACGGTGCTCTACCCGGTGGATAATTACGGCTCGGTCATGGCGCCCTTCTACACGGTGCTGGCACAGTGGGTCGGCGCGCTTTTCTGCGCGGCGCTGCTGAAGGCCCGTGTCCGCAAGCAGGATTACCCCGAGCAGCTCTCGCTGCCGGAAGAATTTATCGGGCGCTTTGCTCTATTCTTTACCATCTGCATGATCCAGGCGCTGGTGACGGCGCTGGGTGACCTGTATTATGTGGGCATCTACTGCGTGCATCCCGGGCTTTTTATTCTGGGCTGCTGCGCGACGGGGCTCTGCTTTGCGCTGATCAATTACGCGCTGCTCTATTCTCTGGAGAAGATCGGCCTGGGTGCCTCGGTCATCATCATGGTGGTGCAGGTGGCGGGCTCCGGCGGATCCTACCCTGTGGATGTGCTGCCGCAGATCTTTAAGATCCTTTATCCCTTTATGCCCTTTAATTACGCGATGAACGCGCTTCGTGAGGCGGTCGCGGGCACCTACGGCAATTATTATGCCCACGACCTGCTGATGCTGATGCTGACGGGGCTGCTCTTCTTTGTCCTGGGCCTGGCGCTCTATTACCCGGTGCACTGGCTCAACAAGATGATCGCGGACAGCGCGGAAAAGACCGAAATTATGCTGTGAGGAGGAAGACTGAACTATGAAAAAACATGTCGCGCTGCTGCTGTGCGCAGCACTGCTTGCCGGTCTGCTTGCCGGCTGCACCAGCGATTACCCCGTGGTGGACCGCAAGCTGGACCTTGCCGCGGTGCTGAACCGCTGCTTTGAGGGCACGGGTTACAGCGTGCAGGTGGAGGAAGCGCCGGTCATCGTTTCCGCGGTGGCGGATCGTATGAGCGTGGATATGGATCAGTCGGAATCCACCATTACCGCGGTGCGTGAGGCGATCCGCAATTCTTCCGTGGGCGCGGAGAACGACCTGGTTGCCACCTGGAAGGGCGATATCGATATCAGCCCCGTGATCGTCAGCTGCCTGGAGGATATTCCGGGCCTTGATGTGCAAAGCTATTTTTCCGGCATCACGGTTCACGCGGAGCTGACCTTTACCAACGACAACATCTATATGCTCCGTTTTTCGGACAGCGCGGTGGAATCCGCCCGCAGTCAGATGCTGGATGCGGGCGCGGCCTGCACGAAGGGCTATCTCTCTTCCAACAGCAGCCCGGTGGTTAAAATTGTCGGGGGAGCCCTGAGCGACTCCGCCATCAAAGAGATCATCTCTTATGTGGTCAATTTTGCCGAAGTCATGCTGAAGAGCGGCGCGGCCGGCTACTATGCCCTCAGCGGAGACGATGTGGTCACGCTGGATGACAGCAACCGCCTGACCTATCAGATCAAGGCCCGCACCCTGACCTTTACGGACGGCACGGCAGACGGACTGACCCAGACCCTGATCGGGGCATCCTTTACGAAATAAAATACAGACAAAAGAAAGACCGCGGCGTATGGATCCGGATCCATACGCCGCGGTCATTTTTCGTGTTCGGTTGTGTCGGGGTCAGGCCTGCTTCAGCCGGTCCGCTGCCTGCCTCAGTCGTTCCGGAAAAGCGGAGGGGACCTCGAGACTGCCGGTACCGCTGCCGAGCCGGATGTGCGGTTTGCGGCTGCCGTGGTAGTCGCTGCCGCCGGTCATGAGCAGACCGTATTCCGCCGCCAGAGCCTCCAGCCGGGCGCTCTGCCGGGCGTCGTAAAGGCTGTAGCGGCATTCCATCCCCAGCAGACCGGCGGAGATGCAGCGCTCGATCAGCGCGCGCAGGTCCGGCTCGGCCAGCTTATACTGATAAGGGTGGGCCAGCACGGGAACGGCGCGGGCGGCCCGCAATGTCCGGATCGCCTCCGTGATGTCGATGAAATCCCGGGGCAGATAATAGGGACGGCCGGAGGAGAGATAGCGGGCAAAGGCGTCGTTGACGCTCTCCGCAAGCCCCTGCTCCACCAGCAGCTGGGCAAAATGAGGACGGCCGATCACGCTGCCGAAGCGTGCCTGCAGCGCCTCATAATCCGCCGGCAGCCCATCCGCGGCCATCAAGGCGCAGATGCGGCGGTTGCGCCGGTCGCGGTTTTCCACGATGCCGCTTAAAAAAGCCGTCAGCTCCGGGGAGTGGTCATCCATATAATAGCCGAGGATATGTACCGAGCAGCGGCGCTGTTCCTCCGGAGCATCGAGAGGAGAATAAAGATAAACGGTGCTGATCTCAATGCCCGGTATGACTTCAACGCCGCAGGCTTTGCCGGCGGCAAGGGCTTCGGCATGCCCGGCGACGGTGTCGTGATCGGTGACGGCAACGGTGCGCAGACCGAGCCGGGCGGCCAGCTCTACCGCTTCCGCGGGGGAAGCCGTGCCGTCCGAGGCGGTGGTGTGCACATGAAGGTCGACTGTGTTCATGGAAACGAGCTTACCCCTTGATGGTGTTCATAAAGTCCGCGGCAAGCCGGTAGATCTCGGCAGGGGATTCGCCGAGGAAGAACTCTCCGTTTTCATAAAGCACCTTGCCGTTGACCATGGTGAGCCGGACACAGTCCTTGGAACCGGCATAGACCAGGTTCTTGCTCAGGTTGTTGAGCGGCTGCATGCTCGGGCGCTGCAGATCGATGACGGCAAGATCGGCCTTTTTGCCGGGGGCAATGTTATCGCAGTCCGTGAGACCCATGCAGCGGGCACCGCCGACGCAGGCCATCTCCAGCACCCGGTCCGCGTTGCAGACGGCGGCGTCTTCCCGCGTGACCTTCTGCAGGGTGCTGACCAGGTACATTTCACGGAACATATCCAGCGCGTTGTTGCTGGCGGCGCCGTCCGTGCCGATGGCAAGGGGAATGCCGGCGTCCATGTAACTTGTGACCGGGCAGATGCCGCTGGCCAGCTTCAGGTTGGAACAGGGGTTGGTGACCACCCAGAGCTTTTTATCGGCAAAGAGACGGATATCTTCCTCATTGAACCAGACGCAGTGGTATCCGCCGCCGCCGTAACGGAAAAAGCCGAGCCGGTCAAGAAACTGAGGCGGCGTGAGTCCATAGCGTTCCAGGCAGCCTTCCGTTTCTTTTTTTGTTTCACACAGATGGGTGAAGCAGGGCGCCTGATATTTTTCGGCCAGATCCACCATATACCGCAGCCGGGGCATGCCGGTGGTGTATTCGGCGTGGATGCCGAGAATGTAGCTGACCAGATCACCGAAATTGTTGTAGCGCAGATAATCGCGTTCAATGACGGTGTGATCCTTATCGAAATCGTTCATGGCCGAGCAGAGCACCGTGCGGAAGCCGGCGTCCCGGCAGGCGGAGGCATAGGCTTCGGAATGGGAATACATATCGAAGCAGGCCGTCGTGCCGCCGGAGACATATTCCATAATGCCGAGATAGGTGAAGACGCGCACCGCCTCATCGGTCAGCTTTGCCTCATTCGGCCAGCAGAGCTCGCTGAGCCAGCGGTCGAGGGGCAGGTCATCCGCAAAGCTGCGCAGAAAGGTCATGGGGGTGTGGGTGTGGGCGTTTTTGAAGCCGGGAATCAGAAGATCGCCCTTCAGGTCGATGCTGCGCTCAAAGGCAGGCAGAGCCTCCCGGGCGGAAGGCTGCCCC
>R19__coassemble_201_pt1 | contig 32984 bp, 28 predicted proteins | sample R19__metabat2_high_PE_014 | metagenome-assembled genome bin R19 | reverse complement strand
GAACCCACGTATCCAGCTTGGAAGGCTGGTGTTCTACCATTGAACTACACCCGCAGGGTCGTTCTCTCTTCAGCTGAATAATAATACCACGAGAGTCAAACTCTGTCAACCATTTTTCCTAATGATTTTTTCGCTGATTATTACGGTTTTATTTATCGAGATAGTTGCGCAGAAGCTCCTGCAGCAGTTCGTCGCGGTCGAGCCGGCAGATGAGTGACCTGGCATTGTTGTAATTTGTGATGTAGGTAGGATCCTCGGAAAGGATATAGCCAACGATCTGATTGATGGGATTATAGCCCTTTACCATCAGGGAATTATAGACCGAGGACAGTATTGCTTTCATCTCCGCCTTGCTGTCCAGCGCAGTAAATTTTCTTGTTGCGTCTTCCATAAATGTCCTCCTCCATTCCCTTAAACATACTGCCTGTTTATTATATCAGATTTTATTACAGTGTAAAGCGTAAAAGTATGAATTTTTATGTTTTTGTACGGAATTTACGCGCAAAATTGTAAATCAACCTTGAATTCTCTCCACTTATTGTTATAATAGATTGGTATTGCATCGGATTTCGATGCTTCTGAACGGTACATCGCATTTTGCGATTTACAGATAATACGGAGGATAAACTATGAAAGAAAAACTCAACGACCTGCTCCGTGAAGGTGAAGAGTTGATCCGTTCCGCCGAAAATGAAGACAGACTTCAGCGCATTAAAAGCTCTCTGCTCGGCAATGACGGTTCACTCACGCTTCTGATGAAAGAGCTCCCCAAATTAGACGCTGCGCTGCGCCCTGAGATGGGTAAAGCAGCGAATCTTGTCAAAAAGCAGCTGACTGAACTGGTCAATACGCGCAGAGAAGAACTCAAGCTGAAAGCAGCCGAAGTTTCTTCCGATTTTGATGTAACGGTTCCCGGTCTTCCCCCTGTTTCCGGCGGTCTGCATCCCATTACTCAGATGTGCTATGATCTGAATGATGCTTTCCGTTCTCTCGGCTTTGAGATCTTTCAGGAATCCGACATCTCCAGTGAATATTATGCATTTGACTGCCTGAATTTTCCCCCCAATCACCCTGCTCGTGAGAGCATGGACACCTATTGGCTGGAAGGTCACGATAAAGGTCTCGCCGAGGAAAAGCTCTGCCTTCGTCCGCATCTGACCGGCGGCAGCGTTCGTTATATGCAGACGCACAAGGCCCCTTACCGTTTTGTTTATCCCGGCCGTGTTTACCGCAATGAAACGACCGATGCCCGTCATGAGCGTGCTTTCTTTCAGTATGAAGCCCTGATCGTTGATCATGATTTCACCTTTGCTTCCGGCAAGGTCATGATCAAGAGCGTCCTCTCCAAGGTTTTCGGACGCGATGTGCCTGTTCGCATGCGTTCCGGATTTTTCCCCTTCGTAGAACCCGGTTTTGAAATCGACATGGGCTGCCTCGTCTGCGGCGGCAAAGGCTGCAGTGTCTGCAAGCAGGTCGGCTGGATTGAAATTATGCCCGGCGGCACGCCGCACCCCAATGTGCTGAAATCCGCGGGACTTGACCCGGATGAATTCACCGGATTCTATGTCAACATCGGTCTTGACCGTCTGGTCATGATGCGCTATGCCATCGACGATGTCCGTCTGATGCACAGCACCGATCTGCGGTTCCTGAATCAGTATAAATAAGGGAGGGCTGAAACATGAAACTTTCATTAAACTGGATCAAGGATTATGTGGCCCTGCCGGATGACTTTGACCTGAAACGTCTGGCTTACGATCTGACCATGTCCACCGTAGAGGTGGAAGACGCAGTCGATCTTTCCAAGCAGTTTGAACACATGGTAGTCGGTCAGATCGTTGAACTGCTCCCCCATCCCAATGCAGATAAGCTGACCATCTGCCGCACCGATATCGGTGACGGCGATATCAAGGAGATTGTCTGCGGCGGCATCAACCTGCGTGTCGGCATGAAGGTTCTGGTTGCTCAGCCGGGCGCCATCTGCCGTTGGCACGGTCAGGGAGAGCCGGTTGAAATCAAGAACGCCAAGCTGCGCGGCGTACCGAGCTACGGCATGATCTGCGCCTCCTCCGAAGTCGGTCTTTATGATCTTTTCCCCTACGATGAAGAACAGGCCATCATCATGGATCTGAGTGATTTTGACGCGCCCGCAGGCACGCCAATCGCCAAAGCGCTTGACCTCGATGATATCATTCTCGAAATAGATAACAAATCCATGACGCACCGTCCTGATCTCTGGGGCCATTACGGTGTGGCCAGAGAGATTGCCGCACTCTATCAGCTTCCGCTGACCGAGTTTAAACCCTTCACCTGCGATGTAAAAAGCGACTTTCATGTTGAAGTCCGTGATTTTGAGCGCTGCCCGCGTTACTGCGCCGCTCAGATTGAAGGACTTTATGTAAAACCTGCCCCCTATCAGATGCAGTGCCGCATCTGGAAGACCGGTATGCGTCCCATCAATGCTCTGGTCGATATTACGAACTATGTTATGCTTGCTACCGGTCAGCCGACTCACGCATTTGATGCCGACCTCATCAAGGACCATATCGTTGTCCGCCGCGCCGAAGAAGGCGAAAAGCTGCTTCTGCTCAACAGCAAAGACCTGAACCTGTCCACAGATGACCTGGTGATTGCCGACACGGAAAGCGCGGTCGGTCTTGCCGGCGTTATGGGCGGAAAAAAGGACTCCGTCCTGCCGACGACTCACCGTGTCATTCTTGAGGCAGCGAACTTTACCTCTGCCGGCATTCGCCGCACCGCGCAGCGTTATGAAAACCGCACCGACGCCGCCGCGCGCTATGAAAAATCCATCGATCCGGAGCGCTGTGATCAGGCTGTGAGCCTTGCAATGCAGCTTTTCCGGGAACAGTATCCGGAAATGTCTATCTCCGGTTACACCGATATCTATCCCGAACATCTCAAGTGCACGGAAATCGATGTTCCTATCTCCTGGCTTACTCGTCGGTTGGGCAAAACCATTGACAATGAGACCATGGCCGATCAGCTTGGCCGCATCGGTTTCAAGGTCACCTTTAACGGTGACAATATGCACGTAGTCTCCCCCACCTGGCGTTCCACCGGCGATATTTCCATTAAAGCCGATATTATGGAAGAAGTCGCGCGTCTTTACGGTTATGAGAATTTTGAAGCAGCACCGATCACTACCACCTTTGACCACGCGATCAACCAGGTAGAACAGGATCTGGAGCGCAAGCTGAAGGAATATCTGGCTTTCCGCTGCGGAATGCAGGAAATCTTCACCTATCCCTGGATGAGCAATGAATACATTGACGCAATTATCGGCAGCTATGACGGCATGCTGGCGCTTTCCACGCCTCCTTCTCAGACTGAAAAATATATCAAATATTCCCTGATTCCCAACCTTGTAAAGGCCGTTGTAAAGAACCAGTACAATTACGAAGAGTTCTCCATTTTCGAATGCTCTCAGGTTTTCCGCGATCAGGATTGGTCCGCGCCTTATTATGAGGGCGAGAAGCTTCCTTATCAGCGTCGGAATCTGGCGGGTGCATTTGTCGGTTCTTCCGACGCAGACGCGTTGACCGGGCTTTATCGCAAAGCAAAGGGCGTTGTTGAAAACATGCCGCGCTTCACTCACATGGAAGGCTTCAGCTTCAAGCAGGTCAATAAGCCCTATTGGGCAAACGATGTTGTCTGGGTCAATATCTTCCTCGGTGAAGAGCAGATCGGCAATCTGGCTTTATTAAGCCATAAGGCAGCAGCGGCCTGCGGCGTAAAGGACCGCAATGTAATTATTTTTGAGTTGGATGTCGATTCTCTCAAGCCCTTCCGGTCCAGAACGAATGCGTTCGAACATCTGCCCGAATACCCGATGACGGAATACGACGTGAGCCTGCTCTTTGATGCCGCAACGAAATGGGAAGAGATCTACCCCGTTGTTGTCGGCAAGAAAGCAGCTGACAGCGTTCTTCGCGAAGCGTACTTTGTCGATGAGTACAAAGGCAAACAGATCCCGGCAGGCAAAAAATCCGTTACCATCCGCCTGCTGATCGGTTCTCCCGACAAGACCCTCACTTCGAAAGAAATCGAAGAATGTGCCAACAGCACCATCAAGCGCGTCTGCAAAAAGCTGAAAGCTGAGACCCGCGCCTGATTTAACAAAAAAAGACCTTCTGTTGTAAAAACAGAAGGTCTTTTTTTGTATTTTAAAGTCCCGCAGACCTGTGTCCCCCTCATAAAGTCTGCTTTATTCTTTTATAATTGGGCAGGAAAAACGGGCTGCCGTTTCAACGACAGCCCGTCCTTCATAAACCGGGTTAATTGCGGTTCAGGAAGATCAATCGCAAATTAAGCCTTTTTCTTGTTCTTGGAAAGAACGCCAACGCCTTCCACAACCAGCATAGCTGCAAGAACGACCAGGCCGATGGACCAGATCATCTGGAACCAGTCGCCCCATGCGGAACCACCGGCTGCAATCAGCTGGATCTTCTTGATGATGGTGATGATAAGGGAGCTGCCGGTAGCAATAAGCATGAACACCATCGGGACAAAGAACATCTTGTTGTTCTTGCCGATGTTGCCGAGCCAAGTGCAGACAGCAAGCATAGCGATGCCGGCGAGCAGCTGGTTGGCAGCGCCGAACACGCCCCAGATCTGGCTCAAGCTCAGGAAGCCGATGCCGCAGCCGATGATAACCATAATAAGAGTGGCAACGATCGGAGTGGCAAAGAACTTGGCAGCGCCGGTCAGGTCGTCATAGGTCTTTCCTTCGGGAATGAAGAGCTCAGCGAACATATAGCGTGCCAGACGGCAGCCGGAGTCCAGAGAGGTCAGAGCAAAGACGGAGACAGCCAGAGTAAGCAGAGTGTAAACAACGGAGTAAGAGCCTTCGCCGAGAACCTTTGCGACCATGGTGGCAATGCCGCCGGCGAAGATGGTGGGAGGTGCGGACATAGAGAAGGTGCCGTCCTGAACTTTGTCCCAGATAGCGCCGACAGCCAGGATGGAGAGGATTGCCAGGCCGGACTCAACGATCATGGCGCCATAGCCGATGACCTTGGCGTCTTTCTCAGAGTTGAGCTGCTTGGAAGTGGTGCCGGAAGCAATCAGGGAGTGGAAGCCGGAGCATGCGCCGCATGCAACGGTGATGAACAGAGTCGGGAAGAGATAGCTGTTGCCGTTGATGCCGGACCAGCCGGTGAAGGCCGGCAGGGTCACGCTGGTGCCGGAGAACAGGACGCCGAAAACAGCAACGAGCATCATGCCATACAGCAGGAAGGAGCTGAGGTAGTCACGCGGCTGGAGCAGCATCCAGACAGGAAGCAGAGAAGCAACAGTGACATAAACAGCAATGAAGACAACCCAGAAGGTACGGCCGAGGTTGATGCCGACGGAAAGGCCGAGCCATACGATTGCAATGATGCCGACAATACCGATGATGGTTGCGGGGCCGATCTTTGCGTTCTTGCGATACACGAAGAAGCCAAAGATAAAAGCAATGACAATGAAGAGAAGAGAAGTGGTTGCGGTGGAAGCCTTTGCGTCAACATTGCCGATGCCGGTCGTGATGAGGGGCTGGCCGGAGACTGCGAAGGTACCGGCAACAACAGAGGTGAAGGAAGCAATGACGAGGATCAGAACCAGCAGAGCAAAGATGGTGAACAGAGTCTGAGCTCTGCGGCCCATGCTGTCCTTAATTACTTCGCCGATGGAACCGCCGTTATGACGGATGGAAGCGAAGAGGGATCCGAAGTCATGCATTGCGCCGACGAAAATGCCGCCAATCACAACCCACAGGAAAACAGGGACCCAGCCGAAGATTGCCGCCTGAATCGGTCCGTTGATGGGGCCGGCGCCGGCGATGGAGGAGAAGTGGTGACCCATAAGGACAGCCGGGTTGGCCGGAACAAAGTCCTTGCCGTCATAGCTGGAATGGGCCGGGGTTTCATGGTTGGGATCGACGCCCCACTGCTTGGCAAGCCAACTACCGTAGAAGATGTAGCCAAGCGCGAGAAGAACGATGCCGATGATGAGGATAACTAATGCGCTCATTCTTTTCACTCCTTAAGCGAAAGATTTTTATTTCTACCTGCCGGACCGTCTTCCTTTCGGGCGGCAAATAGTTTCTTATAAAAGCCGGTCAGATCGTGCCCGGCGCTGTTGGTGCAGACTTTTTCGGTACTCAGGTCTACACCGGCGGTCTTCAGCAGCGTATAACCCCACAGGCTGTGGTTGTAGCTTTTGCTGAATTTGAATTTTTTCACCGTATTTTCTTCATCCCTGCCGATGCTGTCTGCCAGGAACACAACGATCAGGTTTGTATATTGATGCTCTTTATGCGGTTTAACACGGGGCAGACCGTCTTCCAGTGTATAATCCACACACTGCCGCATCAGTTCCGGTGTAAAGGAAGGAGCCGAGAAAAGGTACACATATTCGTTGGTTTCGTTTCCCCAGATTCGCGCGCTTTTGATCAGAAAGTATTTTTCGCCGCTGGAAAAAAAATCACAGCGAAAAGCAAGGGGCAGTTCCGTCAGTCCCTCATTTGGTATTACATTATAATAAATCGAATAGGATTGTTTCAGGACTTCGATAAAACCGAGTCGGTCATGTGCCATAGCGCGAGCTCCCAAGTCATCAAAAATGCAAAAAATCAGACAGAGTATATTATCGACTGTAAAGTATAATATAGCTTTAATCAGTTCAAATTTCAATAGTTTATTTCACAGTTTGTTCATTTTTGATTGTCTATTTTGTAACTTTCACCGTGTTCCTCTTTCTCCTTTCCATTCAAACGCTTCGCTTTACAAGTAAAAAAATCTGATGTATGATTAATAAATCCGTATCCGCCGTCCGGAAAATTGATTTTATCTGTTTACCGGTTACGCCGGATACCGAGCAATACATAATTATAATGATATCTGATGAGGTAAGCTATGAATTACAGACTCTGCGTCCCCTGTCTGCTCGGCATTGAGAAGCCCATTGCGGACGAGCTGCGCCGCATGGGCATGCAGGATGTCGCCGCCGAAAACGGACGTGTTTATTTTTCGGGCGGCCCCGAAGCGGTTGCCGCCGCCAATATCCGTCTGCGTACCGGTGAGCGTGTGCTGATTGAAGTCGGTCGTTTTACCGCGCTGAGCTTTGAGGAACTGTTTGAAAATACCCGTGCCTTGCCCTGGGAAGCATATCTGCCCGGCGATGCCGCCTTTCCGGTCAAGGGCTACAGCCTGAATTCCAAACTGTTCTCCGTTACCGACTGCCAGAAGATCATAAAGAAGGCCGTCGTCGAGCGCATGAAGCAGAAATATAAGGTAGACTGGTTCCGTGAGACCGGTCCCAAGTACCAGCTTCAGTTTTCCATTATGAAAGATGTCGTCTCTCACTGCATCGATACCACCGGCGACGGTCTGCATAAGCGCGGCTATCGCCCGGCACATAATGCGGCTCCGTTGAAAGAAACCATGGCTGCCGCGCTCGTTACTTTTTCCGGTTTCCGGGGACGGGATGACTTCTGCGATCCTTTCTGCGGCAGCGGCACGATTCCCATAGAAGCCGCGCTGACCGCCATGAACCGCGCGCCCGGTCTCAATCGTAATTTTACCGCCATGACCTGGCCCGGATTCGAAGCCGACATCTGGGATGCCGTACGCGAAGAAGCCCGCGCGGCTGAGTTTCATAATGAATACCATATTATCGGGGCGGATATCGATCCGCACGCCATAGCGCTTGCAAAAGAAAACGCGCAGCGCGCCGGCGTCGATTCTATCATCCGTTTTGAAGTCGCCGACGCCATGCAGTTTCATCGAAAAACCGACCGCGGCGTAATTGTAACAAATCCACCTTACGGCGAGCGTATCATGGAAAAGCAGGAAGCCGAAGAACTTTACCGCGGCTTCGGTCAGGCCTATCGAGCAAGTGAAAACTGGCAGCTGTATCTGCTCTCCTCCCACACGGAATTCGAACGTACTTTCGGCATGCAGGCCGATAAAAAACGCAAACTTTACAACGGCATGATCAAATGTGATCTTTTTATGTATCTCAATCGCAGCTAATTTTCTATTTTATATATAAGGAAATAAACGACCATGAAACACCTTCTGATCGTAAATCCGGCTGCCGGCGGAAAAGACCGTACGCAGGAAGTTTCTGCTCTGGCCGCCTCCGCCTTTGCCAATCGTGCCGATTCCTATAAAATCTATGTAACGCGCGGCCCTATGGATGCTGCCGCGCAGATTCGAAAGGAAGCTTCGAACGGTGAAGAGCTGCGCGTCTACGCCTGCGGCGGTGACGGCACTTTTAATGAATGCGTCTGTGCCGCGGCTGAGCTGCCCAACACGGCGGTCTGTCCTTTCCCGGTCGGCACCGGCAATGATTTCTGCCGTATGTTCGGTCAGGAAGCCGACCTTTATCGCGATCTGCCTGCTTTGCTGGACGGCAGCGTTCATCCAATCGATGTCGTCGACTGCAACGGCAGATACTGTGTCAACATCTGCTCCGCCGGCATTGACGCGCGTGTCGGCACCGATGTGCATAAATACAGCGGCATTCCTCTGATCGGCGGCGCCACGGGTTATGTGGTTTCTCTGATTGTAAACCTTTTCGCGGGCATCAACCGCGAAATGGAAATTCACTGCGGTGATTACAGCGACCACGGCAGTCATGCTCTTGTCTGTGTCTGCAACGGTCGTTATTACGGCGGCGGATTCAACCCGTCAAAATACGCCCGTCCGGATGACGGAATTCTGGATATTTATATTGCCGGCAATATACGCCTGTACCAGCTGCCTGCGCTTCTGGGGAAATATGCTTCCGGCCGCGCAGATGAGCTGACCCCTCACATCATTCACCTGAAAGGCACAGAGATCGATCTGCGTTTCAAAGAGCAGACCGTCATCAATTTAGACGGTGAGGCTGTCTACACCGACCACGCTTCGATCCGACTTCTGCCGCATGCGGTCAATCTGATTGTTCCTGCCGGTATGAAATTCTTCTCCGGGCAAAACTCGTAACAATTTGTTTATAAATTTTCGTACAATTTTCTTCTGCGCAGGTCTTGCAAATTCGAAATAATGTGCTATTATATACATCGTTAGCACTCAGACGTTTTGAGTGCTAACGATGTTCCGCATTTAAGTATGTAATTTAATATTGGAGGTATATATATTATGAAACTCAAACCCTTGGCAGACAGAGTTATTCTGAAGCAGGAAAAGGCAGAAGAGCGCACCTCTTCCGGTATTTTCCTTACCTCTTCCGCACAGGAAAAGCCCGAAATGTATGACGTTGTCGAAGTCGGCCCCGGCGGCATGGTTGACGGCAACGAAGTTGAAATGATCGTTACCGCCGGTCAGAAGGTTCTGGTCGGCAAATATTCCGGCACTAAGGTCAAGCTGGAAGATGTGGAATACACCATCGTACGCCAGTCCGACATCCTTGCCGTGATTGAATAATTTCAGGAGGAATAAAATAATGGCTAAACAGATCGTTTACGGCGAAGAAGCAAGAAAAGCAATTGAGCGCGGCGTCAACCAGCTGGCTGATACCGTTAAAATCACCCTCGGCCCCAAAGGCCGCAATGTGGTCATTGACAAAAAATACGGCACTCCGCTCATTACCAACGACGGTGTCACCATCGCCAAGGAAATCGAGCTGCAGGATCCGTTCGAGAATATGGGCGCACAGCTCATCAAAGAAGTCTCCACCAAGACCAATGATGTTGCCGGTGACGGCACCACCAGTGCCACCCTGCTTGCCCAGGCTATGATCAACGAAGGTCTGAAGAACCTGGCCGCAGGTGCCAACCCCATGGTCATGAAGCGCGGCATGCAGAAGGCGACCGGCGCTGCGGTTGAGGCTGTTAAGGCAATTTCTCAGCCTGTTTCCGGTTCCAACGATATCGCCCGTGTCGGCACCATCTCTTCCGGCGACGAAGTGATCGGCTCCCTGATTGCCGACGCAATGGAAAAGGTCAGCCAGAACGGTGTTATTACCATTGAAGAATCCAAGACTGCCGAAACCTACAGCGAAGTTGTGGAAGGCATGCAGTTTGACCGCGGCTATCTCAGCCCCTACATGGTCACCGACACCGACAAGATGGAAGCAGTTCTTGATGACGCTCTTATCCTTATCACCGATAAGAAGATCAGCAACATTCAGGAAGTTCTGCCTCTGCTTGAGCAGATCGTCAAGACCGGCCGCAAACTCCTCATCGTTGCGGAAGATGTGGAAGCCGAACCCCTTGCCACGATCGTTCTCAACAAGCTGCGCGGCACCTTCAACTGCGTCTGCGTAAAGGCTCCCGGTTTCGGCGATCGCCGCAAGGAAATGCTGCAGGATATCGCCATTCTTACCGGCGGTCAGCTGATTTCCAGCGATGTCGGCATGGAACTGAAAGACGCCGATCTCAGCATGCTCGGCCAGGCTCACCAGGTCAAGGTCACCAAGGAGAACACCGTTATTGTTGACGGTGCCGGTGATCCCACCGAAATTCAGAACCGCGCCGCTCAGATCGAGCGCCAGATTGCTACCACCACTTCCGATTACGATAAGGAAAAGCTTCAGGAACGTCTTGCAAAGCTTTCCGGCGGCGTAGCAGTCATTAAAGTCGGTGCCGCTACCGAGACCGAAATGAAAGAAAAGAAGCTTCGTATTGAAGATGCTCTCAACGCAACCCGCGCTGCGGTATCCGAAGGTATCGTACCGGGCGGCGGCAGTGCTTATGTCATCGGCGCAAAAGCCGCTGATGCTCTGGTAGCCACTCTGGAAGGTGACGAAAAGACCGGCGCAGCTGTCATTGCCAAGGCTCTGAAGGCTCCGATTCAGCAGATTGCTGCCAACGCCGGCGTGGAAGGCGCTGTTATTCTGAACAATGTCTACGGCAGTGATACCGCCAACTACGGTTATGACGCAGCCAACAATGTCTACGGTGACATGATTGCCTTTGGTGTTGTTGACCCGACCAAGGTCTGCCGCAGCGCAATTGAAAATGCCTCTTCCGTTGCCTCCATGGTTCTCACCACCGAAAGCCTCGTAACCGACATCCCCGAGCCCACTCCTCCCGCAGCACCTGCTCCCGACATGGGCGGCATGTATTAATTCATTCACCTCAATAACATTTCAGCCGGCGCCCGAAAGGACGCCGGCTGTTTTTACAGATTCAATTTACAGAGAAGACCGCCAAAGTAATTATCAGGCCTTGATTCTTTTCAGTTTTGCATAACGCGGCAGACTGTTTTCACGAACAATTTCCGGCTCCCCGGCAATCAGCGGCAGGGCGTAAGCCAGATATGCCTCCGTCACGCCATTCTCGGCGGCATTGATCCATTCCCGCGGAAATTTGCGTTCTCGGTTTGCCGTTTCACTCAACGGACATAGATCCGCTGCGCAGGAGTAGTCCGCCCCATCCGCATTTCGTTTCAGGATGACCATCTGCCCGGTAATTCCGCTTAACGCGGCCGCTACAGCTGCGCTGCCCGCTTCCGCCGCCTCTTTTATATCGACAGCGGATGCCGCATGTCCCGCGCAGCGCTGAAGAAGGCTGAGCTCGATGCCGCGCACTTTTGCGCCGGTATGTTCTCTCACCACATGAGCAAGCGTCGCCGCAAGGCCGCCCAGTTGAACATGGCCGAATCCATCCGTGGCGGAAAGCCCGACTTCGGAAACGTAGCTGCCATCCGCATAATGGATTCCCTCGGAGACCGCAACCATCACATTCGTTTTGACGCGAAGCAGACGGTCAATCTCTTTCAGGAACTTCTTCATATTAAAATTGCATTCCGGCAGATAGATCAGATCCGGTCCCGCTCCGTTCACGCCGGCCAATGCCGCGCCGGCGGCCAGCCAGCCTGCATGGCGTCCCATGATCTCCACGATCGTAACGGTTCGGTTGACATAAACATTGACATCACAGCACAGTTCCCGGATTGATGTAGCAATATATTTGATCGCGCTGCCGTAGCCCGGACAGTGATCTGTTTTCATCAGATCGTTATCAATCGTTTTGGGAATGCCGATCACACGGCAGTCATACCCTTCCGCCTCCATAAACCGACTGATCTTATTGCAGGTATCCATAGAATCGTTTCCGCCGATATAGAAGAAATAGCGGACATCGTACTTTTCAAACACTTCAAGAATATGACGATAATCGGTATCATCCTCTTCCGGCGACGCCATACGATAGCGGCAGGAGCCGAGTGCCGCCGCAGGCGTCTGCGGCAGAAGCGCAAGTTCCGCCGGGTCTTCCTGCTCAAGGTCAAAAAGATCGCCGTTGATTACGCCGACAATACCATGAGACGCGCCGTAAACATGCGTAATTTCATCCGCGGCCATGGCTGCCCGAATTACTCCCCATGCGCCGGAATTGATTGCCGCCGTCGGTCCGCCGGACTGGCCGATAATACAGGCACCGCGTAATTTTTCCATAAGGAACCCCCTTCACGTTTTGTTTTTTCAACCCGTTGGGATTTTTTTGATATAACAAGGTTATAACAATTCGTTGAAAGCGTCAATGATTGTTATTGTTTTGGCAAATATAGTTCTTGCGAAGTTTCGACTCCCGTGATACCATGAAATCATGAAAAATACAAGTTTATGTTATCTGGAACGCGGCAGCCAATATCTGATGCTGCATCGCGTAAAAAAAGAAAATGACGAAAACCACGATAAATGGATCGGCGTCGGGGGCAAATTCGAACCCGGCGAAAGTCCGGAAGACTGCATGCTTCGTGAGGTTCGGGAGGAGACCGGCTATTCTTTACAGTCCTGGCGTTTTCGCGGAATCGTCACCTTTGTTTCCGATGAATGGGGCACCGAATACATGCATCTTTTTACTTCCGACGACTTTGTCGGAAGCCCCATTGAATGCGGGGAAGGCGTTTTGGAGTGGGTGGAAAAGGCACAGGTTCCTTCCCTGCCGATCTGGGAGGGTGACCGCATTTTTCTCCGGCTCCTTGCGGAAGATTCTTCCTTTTTCTCACTGAAGCTCTGCTATGAAGGTGACCGGCTGACACGGGCGGTCCTAAACGGAAAAGAACTTCGCCTTCCTTTTTAAGGAAAACGAAGTTCTTTTTATTTTTTGATTCCGATCAGATTTCCGGATACAGCGGGTACTTCTCGCAAAGGGCAAGGACCTGCTCTTTTGCTGCCGGCACCGCCTCTTCGCCGCGCTCAACGATATCGGAGATGATATTGCCGATCAGGCGGAAATCTTCTTCCTTCATGCCGCGTGACGTTGCAGCGGGAGAACCCAGACGCACGCCGGAGGTCAGTTTGACCGGCTGCTTATCAAACGGAATGGCGTTCTTATTGGCCGTAATGTTTGCGCTGTCCAGCAGTTCCTGCACTTCCATGCCGGTGCGGCCCTTGCTCATCACATCCGCCAGCATCAGATGGTTATCGGTGCCGCCGGTCACCAGACGAATGCCGTTACTCATCAGCGTATCTGCCAATGCTGCGGAATTATTCAGGATCTGCTGCTGATAAACTTTAAAATCGGGAGAAAGCGCTTCTTTCAGCGCAACCGCCTTGGCAGCGATCACATGCATCAGCGGGCCGCCCTGAGAGCCGGGGAACACGGCGCTGTCGATCTTCTTGGCGAGCTCGGCTGTGCTGAGAATAATGGCTCCGCGCGGGCCGCGCATGGTCTTGTGGGTGGTCGTCGTAACTACATGCGCATAAGGCACCGGGCTCGGATGGAGTCCCGCGGCAACCAGACCGCTGATGTGAGCAATGTCAACCATCAGGTAAGCGCCCACTTCGTCCGCAATCTCACGCATCTGCTTGAAATCAATGATACGCGGATAAGCGCTTGCGCCGGCAATAATCAGCTTCGGCATGCACTCTTTCGCGGTCTTGCGAAGTTCATCATAGTCGATGCATTCGGTCTCCGGATTGACTCCGTAGTGGCAGGCGTTAAAATATTTGCCGGAAATTGAGGCTTTGGCGCCGTGGGTCAGGTGACCGCCTGCGCTCAGATCCATGCCGAGGATCGTATCGCCCGGCTTCAACAGAGCAAGATAAACAGCAACGTTTGCCTGAGACCCTGCGTGCGGCTGTACATTTGCGTGCTCCGCGCCGAACAGTGTTTTGGCACGCTCAATTGCAATGCTTTCCACTTCGTCCACATACTGGCAGCCGCCGTAATAACGGGCGCCGGGATAGCCTTCTGCGTATTTATTGGTCAGATGGCTGCCCATGGCTTCCATAACTGCCTGGCTGACAAAGTTTTCCGAAGCAATCAGTTCAATATGATCTCTCTGACGCTGCAGCTCACGCATCATGGATGCATAAATTTCTTCATCCTGCAGCTTTACGTTTTCATAATTTATTGACATATTCCCTCCGCGGCTCTTCGCCTGATTTTAACATGGGCCATATTATAATATGCAATTCTGTGTTTTACAATTGAATGATTCCACCAAACATTTTCGTGAAAATGCTTAAAAATCGTTGGTTTTCACCTACATTTTTCACAAAAAACCGTATGCGGCTGTCCGTTCGGCCGCATACGGTTTTTATATTTTTCCGATAAAAAGATCAGAATGCCGCTTCCGTCCTTGTCAGCGGTCGGGCAGGAGCCGCCAATGCCGCGGCAAAGCTTTCCTGCAGCAACTGTTTTGCTTCTTCAAGCTCGGTTTTCTCCGGCACGGGCTCGGATTCGGGCAACGGTGTTTCCGATATTTCCGGTTCCGCCTTCTCTTCCGCAGTCTCGGCAGGAACCGAGCGGGAAATCAGCTCATAAAGCAGTTCGATCTGTTCATCGCTCAACTGTTTCACGTAAACCGTCGCGTCTCCGACCTCCAGCTGATAAAGCGCGTTTTCCGGCCAAATATCGGATGCTTCTTCGCCGCCTTCCGGCAACAGTACTTTTTCGTTGAGTTCCTTCAACTGCTGCGCAAATTCATTCCGTGTCGCAGGCAGCATGTCACTCTCCGTGCAGAAGAGCGGCCGCAGGAAATTCCAGGCCGCTGCCTTTTCTCCGGAAACTCTGCACAGAGCAAATTCTTCCGTGTTAAGTTCCATAGCGGGCGCAGTATCACTGAGCTGGAAGACATAGCCGCAGAACTCGGTCCTGCCGTCCGCCAGGGAGATGATTCGGAGAAGATCCTCCATTGTCTCTGCCCGAACGTTAAAACGAATCGCGTTTTCCGGTATTTCTGTCTGTATTTCGGTCTCGGTAATCGAAGGTTGCTGCGTTTCGATTGCCTCCGATTCGGGATTTTCCGAAATATCCGCAAGCTGTGTTTCGGCTTCCGTCCCCGCCGTTTGTTCCGTTTCTTTGATTTCTGCGGAAACCGGTTCTTCCGTCGGTTCGGTCTCCGCTTCTGCGGAATCGGCAGCGGTTTCCGCAGCTTCCGCATTCTCGAAAAGAATTTCCTCCGTTTCCTGAGAAATTTCATTCTCCGATATCGGCATTGCCGCAAGCTCGATTGTAAGGCGGAAGCCGTTCACCGGTTGATAAATTGCTCCGTTTTGTCCGATGTTTTCCGGAATTCCGTCAACAAGGTTCAGCCCTTCCGCATTCAGATACGGCACAAGATCGGTAAGCAGCCCTTTTTCGGTAAGCTGTTCGACATCCAGTCCGTTCAAGTCCAGCAGATCCGGTCCGTTCTCATCCATCAGATCGCTGTATAATCTGGTTTCCGCCAGGTCTCCGTAAACAGAATAGTCTTCCGCCACTACCCGCATACCGATCTGTTCGCAGTTTGTTCCAACGACCTTATTGCGGAGTGCTCTGTCAATTTTTATTGTGCCCAGCCGGACATCGGTGATTTCCGTTTCTCCTTCACTTCGGCGCAGCAGAACACAGCCGGAGCTGCGTTGGCGAAATCCTTCGGTCCAGGTATCCGCAACGCAAAAAATCGCGCCGTCTTCTCGAACATAACATCCGTCAATAAATCCGCTGTCTACGCCGCAGTCCGGCCAACGCAGAAGACAGATGCTTTCCCCTGCGGCATTGACCCCCCAGAAGCAGTCATCCGAAGTATAGTAATATTCAAAATTTCCGCCGCCAAAAGTCAGATCCACCGCATCGTCGGGGAGTGTGAGATCCTGCTGCACGCAGCGGGTCTTTGTGTCAATCAGCAGCATGTGCTGCCGGTCCTTCCCCTGCAGCACGGCTGCGGCAATTCCGTCTCCCGCGCTTTTCAGCGAGAGGATCTCCTCTTCCGTCGGAATTACATATTCCACCTTGCCATCCGAATCAAAGCTGCAGATTCCCCAACCGTCACAGGCAGCAAGAAAATGGCCTTCCTCCGTCACCGTCAGCCCATGCAGATAAGGGAAGCCGGTTCCTGTCGGGTCCTGCAGGATAAGGTCGGAAAGTTCTTCCCCCGTTTTATTCAGTTCCCGCACATGATATTGCTCGGTTCGTACAAATTTTGCGTACCATTCGGCGCTGTAAGGAACCACACCCTCACCGGCATCGCTCCATTCACGGTATTCTTCTTCCAGTAAAAACAGTCTTCCATCCGCTGCGCAAAGATCGACGACCGTATATTTTGCCCGACCTTCCGGATCCGTCAGTTGACGAAAGTCGGAAAGGCAGGTCATTGTTCCGTCATAGCCGATCTCGTACAGGCAGGTTTCCGTAACCGTATCCGGCTCTTCCCTGCTGTCGGATTCCGCTGCATTCGTACGCTCTTCGTCTCTGATTCCATACCAGCCGTTTTCCGCCGCGCACAGGAAATTCAAAGCTCCGGCAGAAGTATCCGTCGGTGCGTAGGCACAGACATAATAATCTCCGTCGGCAGTTTCCCGGATAAGATCTTCCGACTCCGTCTCATCCCGCAGATTCAAAACTTCTTCCGCAGTCGTATTTACGTCCGTTTCTGTGCTGCCGCAGCCGCACAGAAGCAAAAAGACCGCGGCAAGAATTGCTGCCGATATTTCATGTTTTTTTCTTTGCATGGCTTCACATCCAACTCTCACTGCATATGTTTTTTTATTGTATCAGAAAAAACAGTCGATGCCAACTCTGTCTTTCCGGCATAACGAAAAAGGAACCGGCTTTTCCGCCGGTTCCCATGTGATCGGTTGATTATGATTCAATTCCCATGTGATGCTTAATGGCAAGGAAAGTTTCATCGCTGATGTCATGCTCTATTTTGCATGCGTCTTCCTCTGCCGTCTCTTTGGAAACGCCGAGGCGCACAAAGCAGTCTGTCAGTACGCGGTGACGCTCATAAGTTCTGCTCGCAACTTCAAGCCCCGCTTCTGTCAGATGGAGATAACCGGAGTCGTCCATGACAACATAACCGCCGTTGCGCAGAATGCTCATTGCGCGGCTGACACTTGGTTTGGAAAAGCCCATCTCTTCGCAGACATCGATCGAGCGGACATTTTTATTTCGCTCGGAAAGGACAAGAATCGTTTCCAGATACATTTCGCCGGATTCCTGCAGATGCATGATAATTCCTCCTGCATTCGGTTTATATTTTCAGGCGTTAGCGCTGGCTAACCTTATTTTTAAATTAAAACAAATTATTGTGTTAATTATAGCACATTCATAGAGTATTTTCAAACTTTTTTGAATTGCCGTTTCATGCTGCACGCAAATTTTGAATCATACGACCTGGAATATATAAAACTTAAGGTAATCGGTTTCCGGAACGTTCCATAAAATCGGATGATCCGGAGCCTGCTGTCTGGCCTCGATCTGCTTCAGTTCCACGCCGGCATCCGCTGCCGCAGAGCGCAGCATTTTTTCAAAACGCTCCGCCGGCATAAAATGGCTGCAGGAAGCCGTTGCAAAATACCCGCCCCGCGGCAGCAGCTGCAATGCCCTCAGGTTGATCTCTTTGTATCCCTTTTCCGCGTGATCCGCCGTTTTGCGCGATTTGGTAAACGCCGGCGGATCCAGAATAATGAAATCATAATTCGCGTGTTCCGCCTTCAGGCGCGGGAGCAGTTCGAACACATCTTCCGCCAGAAAATCCATTCGATCCTCCAACCCGTTGCGAATTGCGTTTCTGTGCGCCATATCGGCTGCAAATGCAGAAATATCCACCGCTGTCACATGCTCGGCGCCGCCTTTTGCCGCGTTAAGGGCAAAAGAACCGGTATGGGTAAAGCAATCCAGCACCCGCCTGCCTTTCGCAAGTTTTGCCACCGCCAGGCGATTATATTTCTGATCCAGGAAAAAGCCGGTCTTCTGACCGTTTTCCACATCTACTTCATAGCGGATCCCGTTCTCCGTGATCTCGGTAACCGCGCTTTCCGGATGTTCTTCCCCCGAAAGGCAAAACCAGCCTTTCCCCTGCTCCAGGCCTTCCAATGCCCGTATCGCCGCGTCATTGCGCTCATAAATTCCGTCTATTTTCTGTCCGTCCTCGCGGAGTACGCGAACGATCAGCGGGAAGAGGATCGGCTTCAGTTTCTCCATGCCCAGTGAAAGTGTCTGAATGGAAAGAAGATTTTCAAAGCGATCCACGGTAAGCCCCGGAAATCCGTCCGCCTCGCCGAAAATTACGCGGCAGGCCCTCAGGTCTTCTTCTCCCAGAACTGTTTTTCGATATTCCCAGGCATATCGGATCCGCCGCGTCCAAAATGCTTCATCGAAGGTATCATTGGCATTTCTGGAAACCAACCGTATCCGAATGCGGCTGCTTCGGCTGAGAAAACCGGTTCCGAGATATCTTCCCTTCTCACTGACCGCGTCCACCAGGCTGCCGTTTTCCGCGTCGTCGGGTCCGGAGATCACTTCCGCTTCATAGATCCAGGGATGCCCGCTGCCGACCCATCGCGCGCCTTTTTCCGTGATAATAAATTTCGGATAAATTCGTTCTGATTTCATGTTGTTTTCCTGCTGTTATTCAAAATTTGAAAGCGCCGTAAATTCCGGCGCGATCACCTGCGGTGCCTCGGATAACTCGCAAAGCGTTTCAAGCCTTCCGCTGCTCATTTCGCAGAGGCGGCGAGTCTCTTCACCGGCGCTGCTGATACGTATATTATACAGATTTCCACTCTCCGTCAGCCGGTAGATATCGCGGTCGGAAGCGCTGAAGATCCGCACTGCTTCCCCGTCTTCCATCGTATAAAGTTCAAGCAGAACAGGGTCTTTCTCGTCTGCCCGAGCGGGATCCGGCAAAATGAACAGTTCCGGAGTTCCTTCACCGTCCAGATCCGTCAGACTCCAGCCCAGATTTTCAAACGCGTTTCCCTCATAATAAAAAGCCGCCTGATAATTCAGGCCTGCTTCTGCCAGAGCGTCCTGGCTCCACTGCGCGCCGGCAATATAGTAATAACGGTTCACCACATCCACATAGGCCGGATAATCTTCAAGCCGGTAATCATAGCTCAGTTCGCGCAGAGGCGCTGTCTCGGCTTCCGTCGGTTCCGGTTCCTCCGCTGCTTCCGGCTCCTCCGTCGGTGCTGACTGAAGGATCCGCTGCGGGAGTGAATCCTCTGCGGCGGGTGTCTGTGTTTTGGCTGCACCGCAGGCTGCGGCGCAGGTGAAAACCGCAATTAAGAAAGCAGCCGTAAAAATACGTTTCAGGGCGTCATGCATGGTCATTCCCCCTTATATTTCAAAGCGTACGGTTTATTATAGCAGACATCCGCGGGAAAAAACAGACCCGAAAGAGTGTATCCTTCGGAATCTTGAAAAACAGCTTGCAAATCACAGCAGATTAGGCTATATTGTATCCATTCATTTTTCTCATACTACTTTTCGCAATTTTCATTGTAAATGCTGCAAAGGAGCCTGACATTATGGAAACAAAAAAGGTGAAAGCTCTGCTTGCTGCGGTAGAATCCGGCAGTCTGACCGCCGCCGCGGAACAGCTCGGATATACGCAGTCCGGCATGACGCACATGATGAACGCGCTGGAGGAAGAGCTCGGGCTTTCTCTTCTGGTACGCAGTAAAACCGGCATACGTCTTTCTTCCGCCGGCCAGCTTCTGCTGCCTGAAATGACCGCTCTCGTTTCCGCTGCGGACGCGCTTGCCCGTGATGCGCAGCGCCTGTGTGACCGCAACTATTCCGCTCTGCATATCGGTTCCCATTCTTCCGTTGTGCGTGAATGGCTGCCCGAAATTCTTTCGGATTTCCGTACAAAATATCCCGACATCAGTGAATCCATCACCATGAGCAGCATCCAGTCTACCTACAATTCGCTGCACAACGGTGATCTTGACTGTGCTGTGATCAGTTACGATAAAAACCTTTGTCAGAAGCTGCCATGGACTCCTCTGCGCAAGGACCGTTATGTTGCGGTCATTCCGAAAGACTATCCTTTTGAAGGGGATGTTTTCCCCATCTCCGCTTTCGATCAAACCGACTTTCTCATGCCGGCCTCCGGTTTTGATGTTGCCGTATACAACCTGTTTGAAAGCTGCGCGGTTCCGATCCATCCGCATGTGAAAGACACCAACATGGAAGACGCCGTCATTGTTTCCATGATTGCGCACGGTCTCGGTGTCACGATACTCACCGAACTCATTATGCAAAGCATGCGTACTGAGGATGTCCGGGTCGTTCCCCTCGAGCCGTCCTGCTACCGCGAGCTCGGTATCGTCTCCAGCGCTCTGAGTCAGAACGACCGCAACATCAAACATTTCATCCAGTGCGCGCAGGCTGTAATAGCTCGGATGTATCCCAATGAAAAATAAAAATTTTTCCCGCTGCGTGATCGTCGGCGGAGCTCCGATTTCCGATTATCCTGCCGTACGTGCGTATCTGACCCCGAATGACTATTTCATCTATTGCGACTGCGGTCTCCGTCACGTTGACGGTTTGGGGCATACGCCGGATCTGATCATCGGCGATTTCGATTCACACGCCCGGCCGGAAACCGAAATCGAAACCATCGTTCTGCCGCACAAAAAAGACGACACAGACACCGTTTACGCAGTGCGTGAGGCTTTATCCCGCAATTTTGATTCCTTTTTACTGTTGGGATCTGTCGGCGCCCGGCTGGACCATTCACTCGCCAATGTCTCGCTGCTGCTCTGGCTGGAAGAGCTTGGGAAAGACGCTATGCTTGTGGATGATTATTCCGAAATGGAAATCGTATCCTCCCGGGAGAAACTGATTTCCGATGCTTTTCCTTACTTTTCTCTGGTAACGATTGCCGGGCCTGTTGAAGGCGTCACGATCCGCAACGCCCTTTATGAACTGCAGGACGCTGCCATTTCCAGTGAATATCAATACGCGGTCAGCAATGAACCGCTCCCCGGCAAAACCGCCTCTGTATCTGTTCGTAAAGGACGGCTGCTGCTGCTTCGTGACCGGTCGGAAACAAATCTTTAAATTCTTTCCGAATTGGAAGAGATTGTCTTTACTTTTACAGAGGACCGGTGTATAGTCTAGTCAACTAAATAACTATCTTCGGGGCGGGGTGTAATTCCCCACCGGCGGTAAAGCCCGCGAGCGGCCTTTCGGCCTGCATGACCCGGTGTAATTCCGGGGCCGACAGTAGAGTCTGGATGAGAGAAGATGAGACAGCATAAAAGCACATTTTACAGCTGTTTACGCCCGGAATTTTATTCCGGGTTTCTTTTTATTTTATTCGGTTCGTTCATCGAAACGCCCCGCAGATCTGCGGGGCGTTTCTGCGTTCCGGGAAAGGAGATCATGACAGATCAGGATTATATGCGCCGGGCGATCGAGCTGGCAAAACAGGGAATCGGCTGGACAAACCCGAACCCGCTGGTCGGTGCCGTTATCGTAAAAAACGGTCGTGTGATTGGGGAAGGAGCCCATCTTCGCTGCGGCACACTGCATGCGGAACGCAACGCGCTGCTTGCCTGCACGGAGGACCCTGCGGGTGCCACAATTTATGTTACGCTGGAGCCGTGCTGTCATTACGGCCGCACGCCGCCCTGCACAGAGATCATTATTGAAAAAAAATTAGCCCGGGTCGTGATCGGCTCCCGTGATCCGAATCCGAAAGTTTCCGGGAAAGGCGCAGCCCTTCTCCGAGCGCACGGAATTCTTGTGGAAGAGGATTTTCTGAAAGAAGAGTGCGATGCTCTCAATCCGATCTTTTTTCACTATATCACCACGGGTCTTCCCTATACCGCTTCCAAGTTTGCCATGACGCTGGACGGCAAAATTGCCTCCCGCACCGGTGCATCGCAATGGATCACCGGCGAGACAGCGCGGCGGCATGTGCATGCGCTGCGCGGCCGATACGCCGCAATTCTGGTCGGAATCGGTACCGTGCTGGCGGATGATCCCATGTTGAACTGCCGCCTGCCCGATGCGCATCAACCGCTGCGTATTGTGCTGGACAGCGGTCTGCGTATTCCCGAAGACAGCGCTCTCTGCCGCACCGCCCGACAGTACCCGACGATGGTAGTCTGTGCGGAAGATCTGCCCGAAAAGCGGGAACGCCTTTGCGCGCTGGGGGTAAGAGTGGAATACCTGCCCGACGCAGATGGCCGTCCGGATCTCAGCCGGCTCTGCCTGCTGCTTGGTCGTGAAGGCATCGATTCCCTTCTGATTGAGGGCGGCGGCAGTATACATGAGGCCGCTTTCCGCGCTGGAATTGTGAACCATGTTTTTGCCTATATCGCTCCCAAAATTATGGGCGGAAAAGATGCAAAAAGTCCGGTGGAAGGCCGGGGCGCAGCTCACCCCGATCATGCAGCGCAGCTGAGCTATTGCGGAATGCAGTCACTCGGCGAGGATCTTCTGCTGGAATATGACGTAAAGGAGGCTATGCGTTGTTCACCGGAATTATAGAAGAAGTCGGAACCGTTCGTTCGGTAACCTTCGGTTCCGTGAAAGGTGAGCTCTCAGTAAAGGCCGCACTCGTCACAGAGGGCACGAAAATCGGTGACAGCATCGCTGTTAACGGTGTCTGCCTGACCGTAACGAAGCAGGCTTCGGACGGCTTCACTGCGGATGTAATGCCGGAAACTCTGCGGCGCACAAATCTCGGTGCCCTGCATTCCGGAGATCCGGTCGATTTAGAGCGGGCAATGGCCGCGGACGGCCGCTTCGGCGGGCACATTGTCTCCGGACATATCGACGGAACCGGCTCTATCGTTGAACAGAAGCGGGAAGGGAACGCTGTTCTGGTTCGTATTCAGACATCCGATGAAATACTCGCCGGGATTGTGGAAAAAGGCTCGATTGCCATTGATGGGATCAGTCTTACGGTTGCCTCGATCCGCAGCCGGGATTTTACCGTTTCCCTGATTCCTCACACCGGCAAAGCAACGATTCTGTTGAGCAAACGCCCAGGTGACACCGTCAACCTGGAAAATGACATCATCGGAAAATATGTTCGCAAGATGCTGCAGCCCGCCGCTTCCGCCTCCCGTCAGGAAAGCGGACTTACCTTGGAATGGCTGGCGGAGCATGGTTTCTGAGAAAGGAGCACATAATGGAAAATTTTCAGTACAACACAATTGAAGAAGCGCTCGACGCCCTGCGCGCGGGTAAACTGATTCTCTGCACCGATGACCCGGACCGTGAAAACGAGGGAGATCTCATCTGTGCCGCGCAGTTTGCGACACAGGAAAACGTAAATTTCATGGCCCGTTACGCCCGGGGGCTGATCTGCACGCCGATGAGCGAAGCGATTGCTCACCGCCTTAATCTGCCGCAGATGGTCAGTGAAAACACCGATAATCATTGCACCGCTTTTACGGTCTCCATAGACCACGCAGATACTACAACCGGGATCTCCGCCGCCGAGCGCGGCTACACCTGCCGTGCCTGCGCTTCTCCGGATTCCCGACCCGATGATTTCCGGCGTCCCGGTCATGTGTTTCCCCTCACAGCCCGCCGCGGCGGAGTTCTGGCCCGCAGCGGTCACACGGAAGCCACTGTGGACCTGTGCCGTCTGGCCGGCCTGGAAGAATGCGGGCTTTGCTGCGAGATCATGAGAGAAGACGGCACCATGATGCGCACTCCCGAACTGCAGATAATGGCGAAGGAACATGATCTGGTCTTCATCACCATTCGTGATCTTCAGAATTATCTGCGTCGGCATGAAAATCATATGATTCGTGAGGCATGCGCAAAAATGCCCACCGTCCATGGAGATTTTCAAATTTACGGCTACGTCAATGATATTACCGGTGAGCATCACGTGGCGCTGGTCTGCGGTGAAATCGGCGACGGTGAAAATATTCTGTGCCGTGTGCACAGTGAATGCCTGACCGGCGATGTATTCGGTTCTGCCCGCTGCGACTGCGGTGCCCAGCTGCAGACCGCGATGGAAATGGTGCAGAAAGAGGGCCGGGGCATCATTCTTTATATGCGTCAGGAGGGTCGGGGCATCGGCCTTATCAACAAGCTGAAAGCATATGAACTGCAGGAACGCGGCCGCGATACTGTAGAAGCAAATGTGGAACTCGGCTTTGCTCCCGATCTTCGCGAATACTGGTCCGGAGCTCAGATTCTGCGTGATCTCGGCGTAAAATCACTGCGGCTCCTGACGAACAACCCGCTGAAAATTTACGGGTTGGAAGGCTTTGACTTTACGATTCGCGAGCGTGTCCCCATTGAAATCGCTCCGGGAAAATATGATGCGTTCTACCTCAAAACAAAACAGGAGAAGATGGGACATGTTTTTCGGACCATCACTTTCTCTTGAATTTTCCGCATTTCTTTTTAAATACATAAAAATATAAATAATCAGAATAGGGAGGAATCATTATGAGCATTCAGATCCTTGAAGGAAAAGTTGTTGCGCCGCAGGGAATGCGCGTCGGAATCGTGGCTTCCCGTTTCAACAGCTTCATTGTACAGAAACTGCTGGACGGCGCCGTGGACGGACTGGTTCGTCACGGCGTGGAAGAAGATAACATTACTGCCGCCTGGGTTCCCGGCGCTTTCGAACTGCCGCTGACAGCAAAAAAGATGGCTGCCTCCGGCAAATATGACGCCGTGATCTGCTGCGGCGCAGTGATCCGCGGTTCTACCAGCCATTATGAGTTGGTCTGCAGCGAAACCGCCAAAGGCATTGCTGCCGTAGAACTGGAGACCGGCATTCCCGTTCTCTTCGGCGTCATCACGACCGAAAACATCGAGCAGGCTATCGAACGCGCCGGTTCCAAAGCGGGCAACAAGGGATATGACTGCGCCCTTTCCGCAATTGAGATGGTAAACCTTGCAAAACTGCTCTGATCCCGGGCTTTTATTTCCGAAAAGATTGTCAGAAGATTGTTTTTCGCTGCTGTATTGACTTTCGGAAAAGCTGTGTTAACATAGTGCTGTACAGGTGTCAAGACACCTGTACAGCACTATGTCTCTTTCAGGAGGTTCTTTTCATGAAATTCCGGGAATTTTTAAAGCGGAAAAACATCGTTTTCTCTGCACGGCGTTACGGAATCGACGCGCTCGGCGCCATGGCCCAGGGATTGTTCTGCTCACTGTTGATCGGCACCATTATTAAAACGCTCGGTCAGCAGCTGAATATTTCGATGCTGATTGATATCGGTACCTACGCCATGTCTGTCTCCGGTCCCGCCATGGCTGTTGCCATCGGTTATGCGCTTCAGTCTCCGCCCATGGTGCTTTTTTCTCTGGCTGCGGTCGGCTACGCTGCGAACGCGGAAGGCGGCGCCGGCGGTCCGCTTGCTGTTCTTATCATAGCAATTGTGGCAGCGGAATGCGGTAAAGCCGTCTCCAAAGAAACAAAAATCGATCTCCTCGTCACGCCGGCTGTCACCATCGTCATCGGCGTTGCTCTTGCTAAGCTGATTGCTCCCCCGATCGGAACTGTCGCAAACGCCTTTGGGCTTCTGATCGATCAGGCTACCAAACTGCAGCCTTTCTGGATGGGCATCGTCGTCTCCGTTCTGGTCGGCATTGCGTTAACGCTTCCGATTTCCTCTGCTGCCATCTGTTCCGTATTGGGTTTGACCGGTCTTGCCGGCGGTGCCGCCGTTGCAGGCTGCTGCGCGCAGATGATCGGTTTTGCTGTTATGAGTTTTCGTGAAAATCGCTGGGGCGGCCTGGTAAGCCAGGGGCTTGGCACCTCCATGCTGCAGATGCCGAATATTGTGCGCAATCCCCGCATATGGATCCCACCGATCCTTACTTCGGCAATTACCGGTCCCCTCGCTACCTGCGTATTCGGGCTGCAGATGAACGGCGCTCCCATCAACTCCGGCATGGGCACCTGCGGACTCTGCGGTCAGATCGGCATCTGGACCGGCTGGCTCAGTCCGAGCGAGCAGGCCATCGCCCGCGGCGCCTCCGCGATCACGCCGGGTGCCTTTGACTGGCTCGGGCTCCTCCTCATCTGCTTTGTTCTGCCCGCCCTGCTCTGCCCCCTCTTCTATTCACTCTGCCGCAGGTTCGGTTGGGTCAAACAGGGCGATTTGACGCTTGATTGATAGATAATTTGTTAAAATTCAGCTTTCTTTTGTTTATTTCGTCACTTTAAAAAAACAATTGTGCCATGTATAATATAGCCGATTGCGATTGATATATCAGTTTTCGGGAGGTCACTATGTCCCTCACCCAGAAAGAAATTGACGAATTAAACAGTCTGTGCCGCAAACTCCGTCGAATGACAATTGAGTCGCTTCACTGTGCCGCCTCCGGTCACAGCGGCGGAGCGCTGTCCATTGTGGAAATGCTGGCAGTCCTTTATTTTAAAGAGATGAATGTCGATCCCTCCAACCCCTCCTGGGCGGAGCGTGACCGTTTTGTTCTCTCAAAAGGGCATGGCTGTCCCTCTCTTTACGCGGTACTTGCCGAGCGCGGTTTTTTCCCGACCGCAGAGCTGAAAAACCTGCGTAAACCTCACAGTCTGCTGCAGGGGCATCCCTGCTATGTAAAGACGCCCGGCCTTGACATGTCTTCCGGATCCCTGGGACAGGGGCTGGGTGCCGCAGCCGGCATGGCTATGTATGCAAAGCGTGCCGGTAAAAATTTCCGCACCTATTGCATCATGGGTGACGGTGAAAGTCAGGAAGGCGAAATCTGGGAAACCGCGATGAGCGCTGCTCATTATGGGCTTGATCGTCTCACGGTTCTGCTGGATGCCAATCGTCTTCAGCTTGACGGGCCCCTGACGGAAATTATGAATCCGGGCTCTTTCCGCGCAAAATTTGAAGCTTTCGGCTGGCATGTTCTTGAAGTGGATGGTCACGATGTTGCTGCCATTGCCGATGCTCTGGATGCTGCCCGCCGCAATGACGGCAGCGGCAAACCTACCATGATCATCTGTCACACGATAAAGGGTAAAGGTGTCAGCTTTATGGAAAATCAGGTTGGCTGGCATGGCAAAGCCCCCAACGATGAGGAATATCGCCGCGCAATGGCGGAACTGAAAGATTAAGGGGGAGGATGCCGCATGAAAGCATTACGCAACTGTTACGGTGAGGCTCTGGTCGAGCTGGCCGCCGAACATGAGTTTTACGTTATGGACGCCGACCTTGCCGCTGCCACCAAAACCATGGTGTTCCAAAAAGCATACCCTGACCGTTTTTTTGACATGGGCATTGCGGAAGGCAACCTTTTTAATGAAGCAGCCGGAATCGCCGCCTGTGGCATGCCTGTTTTTGCTTCCACTTTTTCGGCTTTTTCCGCCGGAAGAGCCTATGATCAGATCCGTACCGGCATTGCCTATTCTAACCTCCATGTAATCATCGGAGCGACGCATAACGGTATTTCGGTTGGGGAAGACGGCGCAACACATCAGTGTCTGGAAGACCTTGCGCTTATGCGCGTCGTTCCCAATATGACGGTCATCTGCCCCTGTGATGAGCGTGAAACAAAGGCCTATGTCCGTGAAGCGCTCCTGCATGTGGAGGGTCCCGTCTATCTTCGTCTCGCGCGCGGTGCTGTCCCCGATCTTTTCCCGGAAGGAACCGAATTTTCCATCGGACGCGGCAATGTGATCCGTGACGGCAGCGATGCGGTTATCTTTACGGTCGGCGAACCCGCCCACCGCGCGGTTGAGGCTGCCGAACAGCTGGCTTCCGAAGGCATCTCCGTCGCCGTTATCAGCCTTGCCTCGGTCAAGCCGATCGATGCGCATCTGGTTGTAGAATACGCCAAGAAAACCGGTCATGTCTTCACTCTGGAAGATCACAGCGTGATCGGCGGTTTAGGCGGCGCGGTCTGCGAAGTGCTCTGCGACCATTATCCCTGCAAAGTCACGCGCATCGGCATCTGTGATGAATTCGGAACTTCCGGATCTCCCGCAGCGCTTGCCGAGCTTTACGGCATCGATAGCGCTTCTATTGCACAAACCGTGCGTCTTCGTCTGAAAGAAGACTGATCTTATAAAAGCTGACGGCACAACCGGAATGGTTGTGCCGTCAGCTTTTATGGATTCATCATTATTTCCTCAGAAATTCTTCCGCGGCGGAAGCGATTCCCTCCGCGCTCAGTCCGAATTCTTTCAGCAGGTCGTTGGCAGGACCGCTGTGTCCGAACACATCGTTCACGCCCAGTCGTTTTACACGAGTGGGCATTTTTTCCGCCAGCAGGCTGCAGACCGCATCGCCCAGACCGCCGATCACGCTGTGTTCTTCCACGGTCAGAATACGCCCGCATTCTTCGGCAGCCTTCAGTATCATATCTTCATCCAGCGGTTTAATGGAGCACATATTGATCACGCGCGCATGAATGCCTTTTTCTTCCAGCATTTTTGCAGCTTCGATTGCCTCCGGCACCATAAGCCCGACCGCGATTATGGCCAGATCATTTCCTTCGGTCAGCTGTTCCCCTTTGCCGATTTCGAAATGATAATCTTCTCCGTGAAACACAGGTGTCGCCAACCGGCTGAAGCGCATGTAAACCGGGCCGTTATGCTCATAGGCGGCGCGGACAACGGCGTCACCTTCCACCGCGTCTGCCGGGCAGAGCACGACCATTCCCGGAATGGAGCGCATCAGCGCAAAATCTTCACAGAACTGATGAGAGGCGCCGTCTTCTCCCACGGAGATGCCGGCGTGAGAAGCGCCGATCTTAACATTCAGCTGCGTATAACCGATGGAATTGCGGATCTGCTCATAGGCTCTGCCTATCGCAAACATGGCGAAAGAACTGGCAAAAGGCACAAGCCCCATCGTTGCCATACCCGCCGCGGCACTCATCATGTTTGCCTCGGCAATGCCGCATTCAAAATGCTGGGCGGGCGTTTTTTCTTTTACATAACCGCTGCGAGTCGATTCCGCAAGGTCGGCATCGAGGGCAACAACTTCCGGATGTTCCTGTGCCAGTTTGGCTAATGTGCGTCCATAGGATTCTCTTGTCGCTATTTTAGTCATTTTCTGCCGCCTTTCTGAGTTCCGCTTCCGCCGCCTTCAGCTCTTTCATTGCGTTTTCATATTCCGCGTCATTGGGGCCTTTGCCGTGCCAGCCGACCTGATCTTCCATAAAGCTGACACCTTTGCCCTTTACGGTCTTCATGCAGACTGCGGTCGGGCGGCCGCTTCCTTTGGCCGCGTGAAATGCCGCAAACGCCGTCTCAAGCTCCTCATAGGAGTTGCCGTCAATGCTGACCGCGTTCCAACCGGCCGCGCTCAGCCGCGCCGGCATATCGTGGAGACTGATGATGTCATCTACACGACCGTCGATCTGCAGACCGTTGAGATCGATCAGAATGCAGAGATTATCGAGTTTATACTGCGCCGCGAAATTAATTGCTTCCCACACCTGACCTTCCTGGCATTCCCCGTCACCGAGGATTGCGTAAACATTCAGGTCTTTTTTCAGGTATTTTGCGGCTTCTGCCATACCGCACGCGGCGGAAACACCCTGGCCGAGAGAGCCGGTCGACATATCTATGCCGGGAATATTCAGGTTGGGATGTCCCTGCAGATAGGAATCGATGTGACGGAGCGTCAGAAGATCTTCCCAAGGCAGGATTCCCTTGCAGGCCAGTACGGAGTAAAGCGCAGGCGCAGCGTGACCTTTGGAAAGCACAAACCGGTCACGGTCGGGATCATCCACCGAGGGAAGATTCATTTCTTCAAAGTAAAGATAAACCAATGCTTCGGCAATTGAAAGGCTGCCGCCCGGATGTCCGGATTTTGCGGCATGGGTCGAGGCGATAATTCCCTGTCGAACCTGATTGGCCCACAGGCGCATCTGATTGATATCCTGATTCATATTCTGGCCGTTTATCCCTTCCACATATTTTATAAATTTCCATGATTTTATGGGCCGTCAATCCCATTTTCATACTATTTTATTATAAGCCGCAAGCAGCGGCAATGTCAAGAAACGGCGCTCTCTTTGGCCTGGCTCTTGAATTTCCGTTTTTGGATGTTATAATAAACTTTATCTTATTGTAATCATCTTGGGGTAGAATTATGAGCAGAAAAAAGAAAAACCCGAAACCGCGCCGCAATCATCTGCGTCCTTTTATTATCTTACTTTTCCTTGGCTTTTTCGCCATTGCCGCTTTTTCCCCCTTTGGCGATTTTGCGGATGCCGGAAAATCTGTTATACAGAATCATGCCGCAGATGCCGGTCAGCAGGTGCAGCCGGCCGAATCGGATTTATCACAGCAGTCTGCCGCAATTGTTGAAACTCCCGCTGCGTCTGCCATGCCGGTTGCTGCTTCTGCTACCCTGCCCAACGGAAGTGCTGTCAGCGGCAATGCACGGCGCGTTGACCTTTCCGGTCTTACTTCCGCCGACGTTCAGACAGCTGCCGGTATTTTAGCCTCTCTTCCCGATGTTGCCGTTATCGATGTCGGTACCTGCACGCTGAGCGGCTCCGAGCTTGCTTATCTTCAGGCTGTTGCGCCAAATGCGCGCTTTTCCGGCACTTTCCGCATCAACGGGCAGGATGTCAGTACCCGTGCTTCCTCCATTGATTTAAAGGGCCTGACCTCCGATGCCGTGGCAGATACCGCCGCTGCGCTCAGCTGCCTGCGTCATGTGGAATACATTGATCTCGGAGACGATTCTTCCGGGCTCAGCTGGTCCGATGTCGGCACAATTGAAGCAGCCTGTCCCGATGCCGTCACCGACTACCGCTTCAGCTTCATGGATGAGCAGTATACCACTGCCGATAAACTGTTCAATCTCCGGTACAAGACCATGAACGACGGCGGCGCAGCCGTTCGTGCGATACTGCCCTATATGAATTCCTGTCTCTATCTGGATATGGACAGCTGCGGCGTTTCCGATACCGATATGGATGCGATCCGTCAGGATTTTCCCGACATGAAAGTCGTCTGGCGCATCAATTTCGGCAGCGAACATGTGTATTCGGTCCGCACCGATGTCATTAAAATTCTTGCCTCCAAACCTTCCGTCGGCGGTCTGCTTTCCACAGAAGACGTTCAGTGTCTGAAATACTGCACCGATCTGATGTATCTCGATCTCGGTCACAACGATGATATCGATGATATTTCCTTTATCGCCAACTTCCCGCGGCTTGAGGTCTGCATCATTGCCATGGACTTTTTCGAGGATCTCAGCCCGATTGCGGCCTGCACCAATTTGGAATATCTCGAAATTCAGACTACCCTGGTCCACGATCTGACCCCCCTTGCCAATCTGAAGAATCTGAAGCATCTGAACATCTGCAAGCTCTGTGAAGACAGCGGCACCGTCATCGATCTTTCCCCGTTGATGGGACTTGATCAGCTCGAGCGTCTTTGGATCGGCTGCGTAACCAAATACCCGGATGGTCAGCTGGAAGAGCTTCAGGCTGCCCTTCCTAACACCTTGATTGATACCGAAGCCGTTGACCCGCACGATCATCAGTGGCGCCAGATCAGCTGGGATATTGAAAATACCGGTGTCATTGTCTATCATCCCCGTTATATCCGGCTGCGTGATCAGTTCGGTTATACCTATCTGGCCTATTCCTTCAACTATCTCGATCCGTATTACAAAGAAGTATGATCTATTCTGTTTTCAATGAGAAAAAAGCAGCCGCCGCGCTCTGCGCGGCGCTGCTTATATTGCTTCCCGGCTGCGGGACAAAAGAAGCGGCTGCCCCCTCCGGCAGTTCCCCGGCTTCTGTTCAATCGGCAGCTTCCGCTGAGGTAACGCTTTCTTCCGGAGTCTGGTCCTGTGACACGGAAGATCTGACAGCGGTACTGACCGGTGAAGATGTCGGCAAGCTCTATCTTTTTCCGAATTTAAAAACGGTGGATGCCGTCGGCAGCAGCTGCACGGATGATCTGGTCATCTGGGCCATGGCTCATCCCGATGTCTCCGTTCGCTTTACGGTTGAGACACCCTCCGGCAGCTTAGCTTCCGATATCACTGCCCTAGATCTTCACGATCTCACACATGAGCAGACCTCGGCCTGGGCTGCCGTACTGCCCATTTTCCGCAGCCTGCAGTCGGTTGACCTTGGCAGCGAAGCGGAAGGCCGCAGCCTGACCTTTGAAGACATCCGCCAGCTGGAAGCTGCCGCTCCGGATGCGGTTTTCTCCTATGCCTTTACCGCTTTCGACCGTCAGCTGAACACATCCGATACCGAGCTGAACCTCAGCCATGTCACCATGGACGATAACGGTGCCCGGGTCCGCGAGATTCTTCCCATAATGAATCAGCTGCAAACGCTGGATATGGACACCTGCGGCGTAGATGACGAACATATGGCTGCCATCCGGGACGATTATCCCAATGTAGAGGTCATCTGGCGTGTCTGGTTCGGTGACGATTACAGCGTACGCACAAACACGGAAAAGATCCTTGCCTCCAAGCCATCCGCCGGCGGCAATCTTACCGTGGAGAATTCCGAATCGCTGAAATATTGCACCTCGGTCCGCTATCTGGATGTCGGTCACAATCAAATTCTCCAGGATATTTCCTTCCTTCGTTATATGCCGGACCTTGAAGTCTGCATCATCGCCATGGTCTATTTTGATGACCTGAGTCCCATTTCCGGCTGCACCAAGCTCGAATATCTGGAAACTCAGTCCAACGGTGAAGGGTTGACAGACCTTTCCCCTCTCAGCGGGCTGATCAACCTGGAGCACCTGAATATCGGCAATCTGCCCGGTGTTACAGATATAACGCCCCTTTACGGTCTTACCAATCTCAAACGGCTCTGGATCACAGCTTCGACTCCCGTTCCCGAAGAACAGGTGTCGGAAATGCAGTCCCGTGTT
>R19__coassemble_184_pt1 | contig 34423 bp, 40 predicted proteins | sample R19__metabat2_high_PE_014 | metagenome-assembled genome bin R19 | reverse complement strand
TGACAACAATGTGTCCGTGGTTGACGAGCTGACGTGCCTCACGGCGAGTCATGGCATAGCCGAGACGATAAACAACGTTGTCGAGACGACGCTCAACAAGCTGGAGGAGGTTATCGCCGGTCTTGCCGGGCATGGTGGAAGCCTTTTCATAGTAGGAATGGAACTGCTTCTCAAGAATGCCGTAAACAAATTTGACCTTCTGCTTTTCGTTCAGCTGGGTAGCATACTCAGATTTCTTTTTTCTCTTGTCGCCGCCGGGATTGCGGGTGGTGTTCTTCTTAGCATAACCCATAGTGGCGGGGGAAACATCCAATGCCTTGCAACGCTTGGCAATGGGCTGCATATTTTTAGCCATAGTTCAATATCCTCCCTTCCCGATCAGACACGGCGTCTCTTCGGAGGACGGCAGCCGTTGTGGGGGATCGGTGTAACGTCTTTGATCATGGTGACTTCCAGACCTGCGGTCTGCAGAGCGCGGATTGCGGCTTCACGGCCGGAACCGGGACCCTTAACGAAAACTTCGACAGACTTAAGGCCGTGGACCATTGCTGCCTTTGCTGCGGTTTCGGCAGCGGACTGTGCAGCAAACGGAGTGGACTTCTTGCTTCCGCGGAAGCCGAGGCCGCCTGCGGATGCCCATGAAAGGGCGTTGCCCTGGGTGTCGGTGACGGTAACCATGGTGTTGTTGAAGGAAGAGCTGATATGAACCTGACCCTTCTCGATGTTTTTACGCTCTCTCTTGGCAGTTCTGACTTTTTTCTTAGCGTTGTTAGCAGCCATAATTCATATCCCTCCTTTACTTCTTCTTGTTTGCAACAGTGCGTTTCGGGCCCTTGCGGGTACGTGCGTTGGTCTTGGATCTCTGTCCGCGTACGGGCAGTCCGCGACGATGACGCATTCCGCGATAGCAGCCGATTTCGGTAAGACGCTTGATATCAAGCGCGGTCTGGCGGCGAAGGTCGCCTTCCACGATATACTCCTTATCGATGCACTCACGCAGCTTGTTTTCTTCCTCGTCGGTAAGGTCTTTTACTCTGGTGTCGGGATTGATTCCAGTCTCTGCAAGAATCTTGTTTGCGCTGGTTCTGCCGATACCATAGACATAGGTGAGACCGATTTCGATTCTCTTGTCTCTGGGCAGGTCAACGCCGGCTATACGTGCCATATTGTTCGATCATCCTTTCAAAATTATAGTTCGCTTAAAGGGTATCCCGCTCTTATTCCCGCCGGAAGGGAGAACAGGACTCGTTTAAGCATATATACAAATAAAATTTGTATCTGAGTAAGTATGTTGCCCGGGATTACTGCATATCAGCCCTGACGCTGTTTATGCTTGGGGTTTTCGCAGATAACCATGACTCTGCCTTTGCGCTTGATGATTTTGCACTTCTCGCACATCGGCTTCACGGAAGGTCTTACTTTCATTTTTTTACCTCCTACTTGCTTCTCCAGGTGATGCGGCCTCTGGTCACATCATATAGAGACATTTCCACGGTGACTTTGTCGCCGGGAAGAATTTTGATATAGTTCATACGGAGTTTGCCGGAAATATGTGCCAGGATAATATGGCCGTTGCCGATATCTACCTGGAACATCGTGTTGGGCAGGGCTTCCACAACCGTGCCCTCAAGCTGGATCACATCATCTTTTGCCAAAGTTTAAATTCCTCCACACTCATTTGGTTGGCTTACTTACATGTAAATGTCGTCAGCCATTGTGAGAATTTCGGGCTCGCCATCGGTAATGACAATGGTGTTTTCGTAATGGGCCGAAAGTTTGCCGTCAACGGTAACCACAGTCCAGTCATTACTCAGCACTTCTACCTCATAATCACCCATGGTGATCATCGGTTCAATGGCAATCGTCATGCCCTGTCTCAGCCTCGGGTCGATGCGCCCTCCGCGTTCGCGGCGGCTCTGTCGGAAGTTCGGGACTTCCGGCGCTTCATGAAGCACACGGCCAACGCCATGTCCCACATATTCACGCACAACCCCGTAGCCGTGGCTCTCAGCATAATCCTGAACAGCCGCGCCGATATCGGAGATTCGATAACCGACTTTTGCGACCTTTAACGCTTCAAAGAAGCATTCGCGGGTCACATCCACCAGTTTTCTTGCCTCCGGGCTGATCTCTCCGCAGGCATAAGTGCCCGCGCAGTCACCCACATAACCGTTTAAAGTAGCGCCCACATCGACGGAAACGATATCGCCGTTGTGAACCACTTTCTTACCGGGAATGCCATGGATCACTTCCTCATTTACGGAAACGCATGCGCTTCCGGGGAATCCGCCATAGCCAAGGAAGGTCGGCTTTGCGCCGTTTTTCACGATATAATCGTGCACCGCTTTATCGATCTGTTTGGTTGTGCAGCCGTCATGAATCGCCTGGCGCGCAATGCTGCGAGCGCCTGCCGTAATCTTTCCGGCTTTCCGCATCAGTTCAATTTCACGGTCGGTTTTAATAATGATGTTCTCTGCCATAGGTCAAAGTGCAAGAACCTTGCTGATTGCGGCAGTGGTAGCATCGACGGTAGACTTGCCCTCCACCACTTTAAGCCGTCCGGAGTTCTTGTAGTACTCTTTCAGCGGCTCGGTTTCGGTGTGATAGGTTACCAGTCTGGCTTTTACGGTTTCGGGAGCGTCATCCTTACGGATGGTAAGCTTTCCGCCGCATGCGTCGCAGATGCCTTCCTGCCTGGGTGGATTGGAAACAATATGGAACGTAGTGCTGCAGTTGCTGCAGGTTCTGCGTCCGCTCATACGCGCAACGATCGTCTCATCGGAGACTTCAATGGAAAGCGCGCAGTCAACCGCAATTCCCATGCGGTCCATTGCTTCCGCCTGCGGAATGGTGCGCGGGACACCATCGAGGATATAACCGTTGGCGCAGTCGGGCTCCGCCAGACGTTCCTCGATGATGCCGATGATCACCTCGTCCGGTACCAGCTTGCCGGCCTCAATGTAGGCTTTTGCCTGCAGACCGACCGGAGTACCGTTCTTGATGGCCGCGCGGAGAATGTTACCTGTAGAAATGGTCGGGATCCCGAGCTTTCTGCTCAGAATCTCTGCCTGGGTACCTTTACCGGCGCCCGGAGCTCCCAATAACACAAGCTTCATATCATTCTCCTTTAAGGATTAAAGAAATCCCTTGTAATTTCTCATCATCATCTGAGCTTCCAGAGCACGGACCGTTTCAAGCGCAACACCGACAACGATGATGATGGAGGTGCCGCCCAGAGACAGGCCGGTCAGAGAAGCAGAGCTGCTGAACGCAGAAATCAGAATGGGGACGATTGCGATGATACCGAGGTAGATTGCGCCGAACAGGGTGATCTTGTTCAGCACTCTCTGAATGAATTCGCTGGTCGGCTTGCCCGGACGGAAGCCCGGAATGTAACCGCCGTTCTTCTTCAGATTGTTGGAAACCTCGATGGGGTTGAACTGAATGGTGGAATAGAAATACGCAAAGAAGATGATCAGCGCAAAGTAGGCAATGGCATACCACACGGTGTCGGTACGGGCCCATGCACTGTCACTGTGACCGGTAAAGGCAGCGATGGTTGCAGGCAGAGAAGCGATTGCCTGGGCAAAGATGATCGGCATAACGCCAGACATGTTCACCTTCATGGGCAGATGCGTGCTCTGTCCGCCATACTGCTTGCGGCCGACAACGCGCTTGGCATACTGAACGGGAATGCGGCGTTCCGCGTCGTTCACAAAAACGATCAGGACGACCATCAGGATCGCGCCGATGAACATCAGCACTGCGACCCACCATTTCAGGCTGCCGTTGACGACGTTCGTAATGCTGCTGACAACTGCGGAAGGCAGACGGGAAATGATGCTGGCAAACAGGATAATGGAAATACCATTGCCGATGCCGAACTCCGTGATCTGCTCGCCGAGCCACATGATCAGAGCGGAACCGGAAGTCAGGGTGAAGATGATCACGATGGCTGCCCAGAAGCTGCCCTGTGCTTCCTCGGTCAGGAATCCGTAGTTTTTAATGAGCATGTAGTAAGCAAAGCCCTGAAGAAGGCCGATTGCTACTGTGGTGTAACGGGTGATGGAGGCGATTTTCTTTCTGCCTTCTTCCCCTTCATCCTTGCTCAGACGCTCAAGAGCAGGGATTGCAATGCAGAGCAGCTGAATAATGATGCTCGCATTGATGTAAGGCTGAATGGAGAGAGCAAAGATAGTTGCCTGAGACAGAGCGCTGCCGGACATTACGTTTAAAAGGCCCAGCACAGTGCTCTGCATGCTGACGAAGTAGCTGGAAAGCAGTGCGGTATTGATATACGGCACAGGGATTGCACAGCCAAGACGGTATACGAGAACTATGAGGAGGGTGAAGAGGATCTTTTTGCGGATCTCTTCGATTCTCCAGGCGTTGCGTAATGTCTCAATCACTCAGACCACCTCTGCCTTTCCGCCTGCCGCTTCGATTTTCTCTTTTGCGGACTCGGAGAAAGCAGCAGCCTTGACAGTCAGCTTCTTGGTGATTTCACCATTGCCGAGGACTTTCACACCATAGGTGCACTTGGAAAGGATACCTTCCACCAGAAGAGCCTGTGCGTCGACAACTGCGCCGTCTTCAAAACGGTTCAGGTCAGCGACGTTCACAGCGGTAAGGGGCTTGGCAAAGATATTGTTGAAGCCTCTCTTCGGGATGCGGCGTGCCAGAGGCATCTGGCCGCCTTCAAAACCGGGGCGAACACCGCCGCCGCTGCGTGCCTTCTGGCCCTTGTGGCCGCGGCCTGCAGTTTTGCCGTTACCGGTGGCGTGGCCTCTGCCCTTGCGCTTGTCTACATGGGTGGAGCCGGGTACCGGAGAAAGATCGTTGATATACATCTGTGTTTCCTCCTTATTCCTCGGTTACCTTAAGAAGATATCCGATTTTTGCGATTTTGCCGCGGGTCTGGGGATTGTCGGGCTGAACGGTCTCATTGCCGATCTTGTGAAGGCCGAGAGAGTTCGCGGTGGCAATATGGCTGTCAAGTCTGCCGTTGAGGCTCTTGACGAGCTTAATTCTAAGGTTAGCCATGTTGTATTTCCTCCTTAGCCCTGAATCTCTTCCGCAGTCTTGCCTCTGACAGCGGCAACCTGTTCTGCGTCACGCAGAGACTTCAGGCCTGCCATGGTAGCGGCAACGACATTGGCGGGGTTGTTGGTACGCAGGCACTTGGTACGAATGTTCTTGATGCCGGCAGCTTCAACCACTGCACGGACAGCGCCGCCTGCGATCACGCCGGTGCCTTCGGGAGCCGGCTTGAGCAGAACGCGGCCTGCGCCTGCTTCACCGATGACTTCGTGAGGAATGGTGGTTCCGGTCAGGGTCACGGTGATCATGTTCTTCTTGGCGTCTTCGAGGCCCTTGCGGATTGCCTCGGAAACTTCGTTGGCTTTGCCGGAACCGAAGCCGACTTTGCCCTTGCCGTCGCCAACAACAACCAGAGCTGCGAACTTGGCGATACGGCCGCCCTTAACGGTCTTGCTGACACGGTTCAGGGAAACGACCTTTTCAATAAATTCTGAGGGAGCTTCCTCCTTGCGGCGGTCTCTTCTGTCATTATTATAAGCCATAATAATTTACTCCTTCCTCAGAACTTCAGGCCGCCCTCACGGGCGCCTTCTGCCAGTGCCTGCACACGGCCGTGATAGATGCAGCCGCCGCGGTCAAACACGACTTCTTCGATGCCCTTGGCCAGAGCGCGCTCTGCCACGGTAGCACCGATTTTCTTTGCAGCGGCGATGTTGCCGCCGTTGCCTTCAAAGCCCTTTTCAACGGTAGAAGCAGACACGAGAGTGGTGCCTGCGACATCGTCGATCACCTGGGCATAGATGTTGCTTTCGGAACGGAATACGCTCAGACGGGGTCTCTCGGCGGTGCCGGAAACTTTGCCGCGTACTCTCTGATGGCGCTTTGTGCGCTGTCCTTTGGTATCAGGTCTTTTAATCATTCAGGCGTACCTCTCTTTACTTACCGGTCTTGCCTTCTTTGCGGCGGATGACTTCGTTCTCGTACTTGATGCCCTTGCCCTTATAAGGCTCGGGAGGTCTCTTTCCGCGAACTTCCGCAGCAAACTGGCCAACCTTCTGCTTATCAATGCCCTTGATGACAATGTGGTTTGCATCGGGAACATCGATCTTGATCTCGTCGGTCTCGGGAACGATGACCTGATGAGAAAAACCAAGGTTCATAACAAGGTTCTTGCCCTCTTTGGAGCAGCGATAACCGACACCGTTGACCTCGAGCTTCTTTTCAAAGCCGGTGGTAACGCCGGTCACCATGTTTGCAACCAGAGTACGGGTAAGACCGTGAAGGGAACGGCTTTCCTTGGAGTCATCGGGACGGGAGACATGTACGACGCCCGCTTCGACTTCGATCTTCATAGAGGGGGCTGCCTTCAGGGTATCGGTGCCCTTGGGTCCCTTCACAGTAACAACGTTGTTTGCGTCAACAGTGACTTCAACGCCTGCGGGGACGGTAATCGGAGCTCTGCCAATTCTTGACATAATTCAATACCCTCCTTACCAAATGAACGCGAGGACTTCGCCGCCAACATGCTCTTTGCGAGCCTGCTTGTCGGTCATAACGCCCTTGGAAGTGGAAATGATGGCGATGCCGAGGCCCTTGAGGACGCGGGGCAGCTCGTCAGCACCCGCATAAACGCGGAGGCCCGGCTTGCTCACACGGCGAAGACCCTGGATTGCCTTCTCTTTGCCCGGGAGATACTTGAGGGAGATGCGAATGACGCCCTGGGTGCCGTCATCCACGAGCTGATAGTTCTTGATGTAGCCTTCGTCAAGAAGAATCTGGGCAATTGCCTTCTTCATCTTGGAAGCGGGGACATCAACGGTTTCATGCTTTGCGGTACCGGCATTGCGGATACGGGTAAGCATGTCTGCGATGGGATCGGTGATCTGCATTGGTTTTTATCCTCCTGATTTAGAGTTACTGCGCAGTGCGCAGTTCCGGCGGCGAGGTTCCATGCCAATGCTTGATTGGCCACGGCCTTTCGTCGTCCGTTGAATAATGTATTCCGTTTAAAGTTCCCTTTAAACGCACTTAACCGCCGGCGGAGAAATTCTCCGCCGGACGGAAAAAGCCTTTTAGAAGCTTGCTTTCTTTACGCCGGGAATCTGGCCCTTGTAAGCCAGCTCACGGAAGCAGATACGGCAGATGCCGTAGTTGCGGAGGTAAGCATGCGGACGTCCGCAGATCTTGCAGCGGTTGTATTTGCGGGTAGAGAATTTTGCGGGAGCCTGCTGCTTGAGAATCATTGATTTCTTAGCCATGATTTATCCTCCTCAGCTCACAAACGGTGCGCCCAGAAGTCTGAGCAGGTCACGAGCTTCTTCGTCAGTCTGTGCGGTGGTGGTGATTGCGATGTTCATGCCGCGCAGTTTTTCGATTTTGTCATACTCGATCTCGGGGAAGATGATCTGCTCCTTCAGACCGAGGCTGTAGTTGCCGCGTCCGTCAAAAGCGTCAGCGGAAATGCCGCGGAAGTCGCGGACACGCGGGAGTGCGATGTTGAAGAGACGGTCAAGGAACTCCCACATACGGTCCTGGCGAAGGGTAACCTTAACGCCGACCTTCATGCCTTCACGCAGTTTGAAGTTTGCGACGGACTTCTTGGCGGTGGTGGCAACAGCGTGCTGACCGGTGATGGCGGAGATGTCTTTGATCACTGCTTCAAGTGCTTTTGCGTTATCCTTGCAGTCGCCGCAGCCGACGGAGACAACGATCTTGTCGATGCGGGGAATCTGCATGGAGGATTTGTAATTGTACTTGGTCATCAGTGCGGGAGCAACTTCGTCAAGATATTTCTGTTTCATTCTTGTCATAATAAGTTAACTCCTTTCTCAGATCTCAGCGCCGCACTTCTTGCAGACGCGGACTTTTTTGCCATCGGTAATCTTGTGAGCAACGCGGGTGCCCTTGCCGCACTTGGGGCAGACAAGCTGGACCTTGCTGGCATAGATCGGAGTCTCGACCTTGATGATGCCGCCTTCTTCGCCCTGCTTCATCGGCTTCTTATGCTTGGTGGCAACATTCACGCCTTCCACGATGACCTTTGCGGCCTTCGGGTCTGCGGAGATGACTTTGCCCTGCTTGCCCTTGTCTTTACCGGACAGGACAACGACTTTATCGTCTTTCTTAATGTTCATTCTCTCGGTCCTCCATTAAATCACTTCGGGAGCCAGGGACAGGATCTTCATGTATTCCTTGTCGCGAAGCTCACGTGCGACCGGCCCAAAGATACGGGTGCCACGGGGGTTCTTATCGCCGCTGTTGATGAGAACGGCTGCGTTTTCATCGAAACGGACATAGGTACCGTCAGCGCGGCGAACCGGCTTCACGGTGCGGACGATCACGGCCTTGACCACTTCGCCCTTCTTCACCTGGCCGCCCGGGGTTGCCTTGCGGACAGAGCATACGATAACGTCGCCGACGCCGGCGTATTTGCGCTTGGAACCGCCAAGAACACGGATGCACTTGAGCTCCTTAGCGCCGGTATTGTCTGCTACTTTCAGATAGCTTTCTTCCTGAATCATAACGGCGCCTCCTTACTTAGCTTTCTCTACGATTTCAACAACGCGCCATCTCTTATCCTTGGACAGAGGTCTGGTCTCCATCACGCGGACAATATCACCTTCGCGGCACTCATTGTTTTCATCATGAGCTTTCAGACGATAGGTTCTGCCGATGATCTTGTTGTAGGTCTTGTGGGCAACGCGGTCTTCCACGATGACGACCACAGTCTTGTCCATCTTGTCGGATACGACCTTGCCGACGCGGGTCTTACGGGAAGTAGTTCTTTCGTCAGTCATTGTTCCTTACCTCCTCAGTTCTGCTTCTCGCGAAGAACGGTCTTCACGCGAGCGATGTCACGACGAACGGCCGAAATTCTGGTCGGGTTATCAAGATGGTTGGTGGCGTGCTGCATACGAAGCATAAAAAGATCTTTCTTCAGGTCGGCCAGCTTGGCTTCGAGCTCGCTGACAGACATGGAACGTATTTCGTTTGCCTTCATCTTATTCACCACCGTTCTCGGACTCAGCGCCCTTCGCAACGATCTTGGTCTTGATGGGCAGCTTGTGGCTGGCGAGACGAAGAGCTTCGCGTGCGGCATCTTCGGGAACACCAGCGATTTCAAACATAACTCTGCCCGGTTTCACAACTGCGACCCAGTATTCGGGTGCGCCTTTACCGGAACCCATACGGGTTTCAGCAGGCTTTGCGGTGACGGGCTTATCGGGGAAGATCTTGATCCAGACCTGACCGCCGCGCTTGGTATAACGAGTCATGGCGATACGGGCTGCTTCGATCTGGTTGGAGGTGATCCAGCCGGGCTCGGTAGCCTGAAGGCCGAATTCACCGTAATTAACGACGTTGCCGCGGGTGGCTTTGCCGGTCATGCGGCCGCGCTGCACCTTGCGGTACTTTACTCTTTTAGGCATTAACATTAGTTATTGCCTCCTTCCTTCGCCGGTGCTGCCGGGCGGAGACCACGATTGTAGCCCTGACCTGCAGGTCTGTTGCCATAGCCCTGACGACGCTCGCCGTTCTGGCTGCGGTTGTCACGGTTGTAACCACCCTGACGACGATCGCCCTGACGGCGGTCACCGCGGCGGCGGTTATCCTGGGGCTTGTTCGGGTCATACAGACGCGGAGTGGTACGCAGAGTCTGAGAAAGGACCTCGCCTTTGTAGATCCAAACCTTGACACCGATGCGGCCGTAGGTCGTGTTGGCCTCGGCAAAGCCGTAATCGATATCGGCACGAATGGTCTGCAGAGGAATGGTGCCTTCATGATAGCTTTCGGTACGGGCGATCTCAGCGCCGGCGAGACGGCCGCCGCACTTGATCTTGATGCCGCGGGCGCCGCTGCGCATTGCGCGGCCCATGGCGTTCTTCATTGCGCGGCGGAAAGCGATACGCTTTTCGAGCTGCTGCGCAATGCTTTCAGCAACCAGCTGAGCATTGGTGTCGGGGTTCTGGACCTCGACGATGGAAAGGACAACCGGCTTGCCGATGAGCTTCTCTACTTCGGCGCGGAGAGTCTCGATGGCTTCGCCGCCCTTGCCGATGACAACGCCCGGTCTGGAGCAGTGAATGTAAACGCGAACCTTTGCGGAGTCACGCTCTATCTCGATGGTGGGGACACCGGCGGAATAGAGGGCCTTCTTGAGGTATTTGCGGATGTTATAGTCTTCAACGATCAGATCGCCGACTTTGTCTTCTCTTGCATACCATCTGGAGTCCCAGTCTTTGATGACGCCGACGCGCATGCCATGAGGATTAACTTTCTGTCCCATAATTCTGCCTCCTTCCCTTACTCTTTCTCAGCGACAGCAACCACGATGTGGCTGGTGCGCTTGTTGATGCGATACATACGGCCCTGTGCTCTGGGCATGCCCCTCTTGAGGATGGGGCCGGCGCCGCAATAGGTCTCGCAGACGTAGAGCTTCTCGGGATCCATTTCGAAATTGTTCTCGGCGTTTGCCATAGCGCTCTTCAGCACCTTGATCATGTACTCGCATCCGGATTTCGGAGTGTTTTCCAGAAGTGCCAGTGCAACGGCTGCGTCCTTGCCGCGAATCATGTCGCAGACGATCTGGACCTTACGCGGAGAGATGCGGGCATATTTATGCTCGGCTCTTGCAATTTTCTTTTCGTCCATCTTTGCTCCTCCTTACTTTGCCGCAGCTGCAGTCTTGCTGCCGTTGTGACCGCGGAAGGTACGGGTCGGTGCAAACTCGCCGAGCTTGTGGCCGACCATGTCTTCGGTGATATACACGGGAACATGGCGGCGGCCGTCATGAACAGCGATGGTGTGTCCGACGAAGGACGGGAAAATGGTAGAAGAACGGGACCAGGTCTTGAGGACCTGCTTGTTGCCGGTCTTATTCATTTCTTCGACTCTCTTCAGCAGCTCGGGAGCAGCGAAGGGGCCTTTTTTAATACTTCTGCTCATTCAGATTCCCTCCTTACTTGGCATTGCGGCGCTTGACAATAAACTTGTCAGTGCGGTTCTTGGTCTTGCGGGTCTTGTAACCCAATGCCGGCTTGCCCCACGGGGTAACAGGGCCGGGACGACCGACCGGAGACTTGCCTTCGCCGCCGCCGTGCGGGTGGTCATTCGGGTTCATAACGGAACCACGGACTGTCGGACGAATACCCATGTGGCGGATACGACCGGCCTTGCCGTAGTGGATGTTGGCGTGGTCGAGGTTGCCGACCTGGCCGATGGTTGCAATGCAGTCAAGACGGATCTTGCGCATCTCACCGGACGGGAGACGAACGGTAGCCATGCCGTTTTCCTTAGCCATCAGCTGAGCTGCGCCGCCGGCTGCGCGGACAAGCTGTGCGCCCTTGCCGGGATAGAGCTCGATGTTGTGGATAATGGTGCCGACGGGGATGTTTGCCAGGGGCAGTGCGTTGCCCGGCTTGATGTCTGCCGCCGCGGAAGCGACGATGACATCGCCTGCGTTCAGGCCGACAGGAGCTGCGATGTAGCGGCGCTCGCCGTCGGTGTATTCAACCAGAGCGATGAATGCGCTGCGGTTCGGGTCGTACTCGAGGCGGACAACCTTGGCTTCCATGTCTTTCTTATCGCGCTTGAAGTCGATCACACGATACTTCTGGCGATTGCCGCCGCCCTGATGGCGGACGGTGATGCGGCCGTAGCTGTTGCGGCCGGCGTTCTTGTGCAGAACTTCCAGCAGGCTCTTTTCGGGCTTGACGTGCTTTTCAATGCCGTCAAAACCGGAAACGGTCATACCTCTTCTGGCAGGAGTAGTCGGTCTGTATAATTTAATAGACATTCTTTATTCCTCCTTAAGCCATGCCTTCAAAGAGCTCAATGTTCTTTGAATCGGCGCTCAGCTTAACCACGGCCTTTTTCCAGGAAGCGGTCTTGCCCATGGGGTACTGGCCGGTGCGCTTTGCCTTGCTCTTGACGTTGACAGTGTTGACGCTGATCACGGTAACATCGAAGATCTCTTCGATGGCCTTTTTGATCTCAACCTTGTTTGCGTCTTTGGCAACTTCGAAAACATACTTTTTGATGTCCAGGTCTTCCATGGACTGCTCGGTGATGATCGGGCGGATGATGATATCATATGCAGTTTTCATCAGGCGAACACCTCCTCAATCTTTGCAAGAGCTGCCTTGTCAACGACCATAGTTCCGTTGGTGAGGAGCATGTAGGGGTTGATGATGGTAGCGGTGGTGGTCTCAACACCTTCGATGTTGCGGGCAGACTTGACGATGTTTTCATCAGCTGCGGCAGTGATCACGAGAGCCTTCTTTTCAACACCGATCTTGGTGAGGAAGGTCTTGAAGGTCTTGGTCTTGATCTCGCTCATGGCAAGGCCGTCAACAACGATGATTTCATCGGCTGCTGCCTTGGCGGAAAGGGCGGATTTGAGGGCCAGGCGCTTGACCTTTTTATTGAGGGTGTAGTTGTATTTGCGGGGTTTGGGACCGAAAGCGATACCGCCGTGGTACCACACAGGAGATCCTGCGTAGCCGGCACGTGCGCGGCCGGTGCCCTTCTGACGCCAAGGCTTTTTGGTGGTGTAGGAAACTTCGCCCTTGGTGAGAGTGCTCTGTGTGCCCTGACGGCAGTTGGCCAGGTGATTCTTCACGGAATCATGCAGAACGCTCTTGTTCGGCTCGATGCCGAAAATGGCCTCGGAGAGCTCGATCTCACCGATCTTCTCGCCTGCCATGTTAACAAGAATTGCTTTAGGCATTTATGCTGCTCTCCTTTCTTTACTTCGTACGTGCGGAAGCCTTCTGCGGGTTGACACGAGCAGATGCTTTCTGCGGGTTGACGCTGATGCCTGCGCCCTCGCCCTTCTTGACGGGCTGGACCTTGGCGGTGTCTTTAATGTAGATGATGCTGCCCTTGGGGCCGGGGACGGCGCCGCGGATAGCGATGAGGTTGAGCTCTGCGTCAACCTTGACGATGTCGAGGTTCTGAACCGTGACCTGATCAACGCCCATGTGGCCGGCCTGCTTCTTGCCCGGGAAAATGCGGGAAGGATCGGTGCTGGAGCCCATGGAGCCTGCATGACGGTGGACAGGGCCGCCGCCGTGAGTCATCGGGGTACGTCCCTGGTTGAAGCGCTTCACAACGCCGGCGTAACCTTTACCTTTGCTGATGCCGGTAACGTCAACTTTGTCGCCTTCCGCGAAAACGTCAGCCTTGACAACATCGCCGACTTCGAACTTGCTGGTGTCTTCGAGACGGAACTCTTTGAGGACCTTCAGCATGCCGACGCCTGCTTTTTTCAGATGGCCCTGTTCGGGCTTGGTGAGCTTTTTCTCAGCTACTTCTTCGTAACCGAGCTGGACGGACTGGTAACCCTCTTTGTCAGCAGTCTTTTTCTGGACGACCGTGCAGGGGCCGGCTTCAATGACTGTGACCGGGATGACCTTACCGGCCTGGTCGAAGATCTGCGTCATGCCGACCTTCTTGCCGATGATGGCTTTCTTCATTCTATTTCCTCCTAATGGTTATTGGTTGCCTCGCATGGCTCGCTGTGCGGCCGGAGGCTGGCAACTTAACCCATCCGCATACGCAAGCTGCGGATAACGGGTCTTTACAATTTGTGGGCCCGACCTTAGACGCTGTCGGGAGCGTTCAGCGGGAGATTAAAGCTTGATTTCGATCTCGACGCCGGCGGGGACTTCCAGATTCATAAGGGCCTCGACGGTCTTCTGGGTCGGGTTCATGATGTCGATCAGGCGCTTGTGAGTGCGGCGTTCAAACTGCTCACGGCTGTCTTTGTATTTGTGGACAGCACGCAGGATGGTGACGATCTCGGTCTCGGTGGGCAGGGGGATGGGACCGGAGACTTTAGCCTCCGTGCGCTTGGCAGCCTCAACGATGGTTTCTGCGGCCTTGTCGATCAGCTGATGATCATAAGCCTTGAGGCGGATACGGATCATGTTCTTGTTGCTTGCCATGTTCTTGTTTACTCCTTTTTTCGTACGTTTTTCGGCGACATTGGCTTCGCCTTTTTATGCGTACGGATGAAACCCGATTTTCATACACACAACCGTGCGTATCAGACCATGCTCAAAAATAAAACCGGCTGGTGAGCCGGTCGAATCCCTGTTCACGCGATATACGCGTGTACAAATCTCGGTTTCAGCCGCCCGATTGCGCACCGGAAGGAACTCCCGATGCCGGACATACTCCACGAAAGTTACCTCACAGACTGTGAGCAATCTCCCGCTTCATCGCATAATGCACCCTGCATCTCGCAAGTGCTCCATTAATATATCAGCGTGAAACCGTTTTGTCAACACTTTTTTGGTAATTTAGAGAAAAATTTTTGGATTATTTTTGTGAATGATTCACGAAAATATTCCGATCGGTCCGCAGGCCGTCATATTTCAAAAATTACCGGCTTATTTTGTGTTATACTGAAGTCAATCCACCCCATATACAGTGAGAAAGGATACTTTTTATGGTTAAAAAAGATAAATTCGGCCCTTATGACCGCTACACCATCGCCACCGATACGCTTGAAGTCTCTCTGGTTTCGCTGGGAGCTTCTCTGGCAAGCGTAAAATATAAAGGAAACGAACATGTGCTCTATTATCTCACCCCCGAGCAGCTGGAAGAAGGCAAGGGCTGCGTCGGCAAGGCGCTGGGGCGTTACGCCAACCGGATCGGCGGCTCGGCCTTCGATCTGAACGGCACCCATTACCGGCTCACGCCCAACGAAGGCGTCAACCAGCTTCACGGCGGTCCCAATGCCTTCAATTGCCGGGTATGGCAGGCCGAGGCGGAGGAGGACCGTGTCCGTTTCTCGATTTTTTCGCCGGATGGTGACAACGGATATCCCGGCAATCTCACCATGACCGTCACCTGGTCCGTCAAGGGCTCTGTGCTGCGGGTCGATTTCACCGGTGAGACCGACCGGCCGACCGTCTTCTCGCCTTCCGTGCATCCTTACTTCACCTTCGGCGAAAGCTGCAACGTGCGCGCCACCCGTCTGCAGGTCTCCGCGACCGGTCACGTGGAGGTCGGGCCGGATAAAATTCCGACCGGACGGATCCTCCCCTGTGAGGGCAAATATGACTTTTCCGAAATGCGCGTAGTCACGGATGAGTTTGATGACTGCTTTGTTACTCCCGATGAGCATCTGTGCACATTGGAGCTGGGCGAATGCGCGCTGGAAGTCGTCTCCGACCTGCCTGCCGTTCAGGTCTACACCGGCATTCATCTCAAGCCGCCCTTCGTGCCGTCGCAGGGTCTTGCGCTGGAACCCGAGTTTTTCCCCGACAGCCCCAACCATCCGGACTTTCCGTCCACGGTTCTGGAGCCCGGAAAGCCCCTGGCCCGCTATGCGGAGTTCCGTTTCACCGATCTTTAAATCAAATATTTCACGCAGCATTACAAAAGCTGCCGTCTCCGCTCTTCCTGAGCAGGGACGGCAGCTTTTCTCTTTTCGACCTTATAATTAATAATTAAAGGTATAGGGCATCATTTTATCGAGCGTATAGCTGACATAGCGGTCGCCGGTCTTGGCGCAGAGCACTTCCATCTTCGGTGAAAACTCCGCCAGGAACTGACGGCAGGAGCCGCAGGGAGTGCACCAGTTCTGGCTGTCGGCATAGATGGCAATGCGGGCAAAACTGCGGTGTCCTTCGCTGACTGCCTTTACGCAGGCCACGCGTTCCGCGCAGATGGTGTCGCCCAGAGCCGCATTCTCTATGTTGCAGCCGGTATAAACGGTGCCGTCATCGCATTCCAGCGCAGCGCCCACCGCGAAGCGCGAATAGGGGCAGTAGGAACGCAGGGACGCTTCCTTCGCCATGGTCATAAGTTCTCTGTCTGTCATTTTACGGTCCTCTCTTTTCTTTCTCAGCTTTACTGATTGATGACTGCCTCACAGGAAAGTGTCCTGCCGTCAGCCGATGTTGATGGTCCAGTCGGCAAAATTCCAGAGGGGATTGCCGATGTTGGCGTCCATGCCCTTGATTGCGCCGCGATGACTGATGATCTGCTGCTGCTCGAAACCGATCGTAATGAGATACCCGTTGCTGGTCAGGAACTCATAGAGGGATTTCGCCGCGGACTTTTTTTCCAGCGCGCCGGTGGAAAGATAATTGCGCAGATAATCCATCGGAAGCGTGTCTTTATTGCGGGAGAAATTCAGATTGCTCATCAGCTGCAGATGGGTCACATCCACATTGCCGTCTTCATCCTCCTGCGGGTCATCCTCCTCATCATGCACTTCCAGCAGTGAGGTCAGGTCGAAGTTGTTGCGCAGCTTGATCTCGCCGTAATAGAGGTCAAACTCACCCTTGAGCAGGGCCGTTTTATATTCCGTCCAGGTCAGTTCTTCCACCGTTACGTCAATGCCGAGGGAAGCCATATCATCCGCAAAGCGGTTGACCACGCCTGCCTTGGCACTGGAGTCCGAGCAGAGCGCAAAGGTAAGCTCGACCGGCGTTGCCGCGTTCATGTATTCCATCTTGCCGTCGTCATCGTAATCGCGCACGCCGGCGTTTTCCAGAACGATGCGGCAGGTATCGAGGTTATAGGAAAGACTGTTGTTCAGCTGTGTGGGGTAATAGGAGCAGGTTGGATACATGGGCACAGCGGAGGCCACCGCGTTGCCGTTGAGCAGCGTGACCAGATAGCTGCGGTCAAAGGCATAATTCATGGCGTAGCGGAAGGTGCTGTCCTTGCAGATGCCGCTCTCCGTATTCATCATGACATAGTGCATATTGGTGGTGGCAAAGGTGTGGATCTCGTTGGAACTGGCATAGCCCAGGTTTGTGTAGCTGGAGGGGTCGTTGATGACCAAATCGATCAGACCGTCTTCAAAGGCGCTGATGATTGCCTCCGCGTCCGAATACTGTTTGAGATAAACCACATCCACCGGCGGCTCACTGTCGGTAAAGTAACCTTCATAGGGCAGCAGCTCGGTGTAATCTTCATTATACATATAAGGCCCGCTGCCCATGGGATAATCGTCATCATAGCTGCCGGCCTGAATGATGGGGATATTGAGCAGCTTGACAAAATCGGTGTCGCCGACGCCCAGCGTCACGACAAGCGTGTCGTCGCTGTAGGAAACACCCTGAATGCTGGAAAAGCGTCCGGAATAGCGGTCAGCGTAGATGGAACGCTCCAGTGAATAGCGCAGATCCTTGCCCAGTACCTGCGTGCCGTCATGGAAGGTATGGGTCGTGTCAAGCGTAAAGGTCCAGCTCTTGCCGTCATCCGTATAGGACCATTCGGTGATCACGTTGGGAATCACTTCAAAGTTATTGTCCAGCTCCACCATGTTTTCATAGACCAGGCCGCAGACCAGCTGGTTGGAGTGGTTGGTGGCGATCAGCGGGTTGAAGCTGTAGTTCATGTTGCAGTTGAGGGAAAAAACATCGTCCGCCTCTGCCGCGCGCACCAGGTCATGGCCGCCGGTGGAGGTCGGAATGTTGTCATCGTCGCTTGTCACGCTGCCGCAGCCGACGCTGCCGAGCAGCAGCAGGAAGGAGAGCAGCAGCGCCGCCGCTTTTTTCAATTTTCTCATAAAGATCATTCCTCCGGCAGGCAGATCACCGCGCCCTGGCTGCCCCGCTGCCCTTTCGTATAACGGTGCGACCAGTATTTTTCATGGCTGCAGAAGGTGCACTCCTGCGAAATGTCGATCTGTTCGGCGGGCACACCGAGCCGGATCAACCGTCTGGCGTTTGCCGCCCGCAGATCGACCATGGTTTTTCCGTCTGCCCGTCGGTCGAAGAGGCCCTCTGTGTCGCCGTCCAGATATTTCGTCACTGCCTGCGGCACATCGTCATCCGTTTCAAAGCAGCAGCGGCCGATTGCGGGGCCCAATGCCGCCGTAACGCAGCCGGGCTCGGCGCCCAGTGTCTGCATGCGGCTCATTGCCTCGCCCAGAATATCGGCGACCGAACTTTTCCAGCCGCAGTGTACCGCGGCTGCCACGCCATGCTCGGCATCGCACAGCAGCACGGGCACACAGTCCGCCGTCAGGCAGACCAGCGGCAGACCGCGCTGCGCGGTCGCGATCCCGTCCGCCTCATAGGGCGTAACGGTGAAGAGCTTATGCCGGTCGGCATCCGTTACGATGCGCACTTCTTTTCCATGCACCTGCTTGGTGATGGCCATGTCATCGGGGCCGACTCCCATAAGGGCGGCAAGCCGTGTGTAGTTTTCACGCAGAGCAGCCTCCTCATCGCCGCGGTTGGCACCGAGATTCAGGGAAGCAAGGTATCCCCTGCTCACACCGCCGTAACGGGTGGTAAAGGCATGCGGCACGGGGATGAGCGTTGAGCTCATATAGATCAGACCGCCTGCGTTGTGTTCGATAAAGGCCATGTTGCTTTCTCCTGCAATGGGGTGCGGCTTACTCGTTTCTGCCGCAGCATTCCTTATATTTCAGCCGGCGGCTGCCATCCGCCTTCATTTTGCCGCAGGGGCAGGGATCGTTGCGGCCCGGCTTGGCCGCCTTGCGTATCGGCTGCTTCTTTTCCGGCTCACCGCCCACGTTGGCTGCGGCGTTCTTTGCCACGGCCTTGCGTTCAATGGGCTGCTCGCGGCGGATCTGGACCGTATAGATGCGGCGGACCGTTTCCTCGCGGATGCCGTTGATCATGGCTTCAAACATATCGAAGCCCTCTCTCTTGTAGGCGTCGATCGGTTTTTCGGACGCGTAGCCGCGCAGACCGATGCCCTGCTTCAGATCGCTCATGGCGTCGATGTGGTCCATCCAGTATTCATCGACCACGCGCAGCATGATCACGCGCTCCAGCTCACGCATCAGCGGCACGCCGTTCGGCCCGGCGCCGAAGAATTTCTCTCTGGCCTCATAGACCTGCTCCGCCAGCCCATAGATCGTGTCCGTAACTTCCTCGAGCTTCATGGTGCCGCCGTGCTCTTCCAGTTTGAGCCAGCCATGCGGCATAAAGAGCTTTTCAAAGGGCTGCAGCGCTTCATCCAGCTGCTGCTGATTTTCGGCTGCCGCTCCGCCCAGACCGTCGCTGACCGTGGTGGAAACGAATTCCTTCACCATGCCCATGATGTGCTCTTTCAGGTCTTCTCCATCGAGCACCTTGCGGCGCTCTTCGTAGATCAGGTTGCGCTGCTGGTTCATGACATCGTCAAATTCCAGCACGTTTTTACGGGTCTGGAAGTTGCGGCTTTCGACCGTCTTCTGGGCCTGTTCGATAGCGCCGGAGAGCATCTTGTGGTCCAGCGGCATATCTTCATCCACCTTGAGTGTCTCCATCATGTTCTTGATGCGGTCGGAACCGAAGAGGCGCATGATGTCGTCATTCAGGCTGAGATAGAACTTGCTTTCGCCGGGGTCGCCCTGACGTCCGGAACGGCCGCGCAGCTGGTTGTCGATACGGCGGGATTCGTGCCGCTCCGTGCCGAGAATGAAGAGGCCGCCCGCGGCGCGGACCTGCTCCGCCTCCGCGTCCGTCACCTTGCGGTGGGCTGCCATACGCTCGGCAAACAGGGCCCGGGCAGCCAGAATGGTCTCGTCATCGGTTTCGGCATAGCCGGTGGCTTCGGCAATGACCGCCTCATCGTAGCCGGCCTTGCGCAGATCGGCCTTGGCCATGTATTCGGCGTTGCCGCCGAGGGTAATGTCGGTGCCGCGGCCTGCCATGTTGGTGGCGATGGTCACCGCGCCGAGCCGGCCGGCCTGGGCAACGATCTCCGCTTCTTTTTCATGGAACTTGGCGTTCAGCACCGTGTGAGGCACGCCGCGGCGCTTGAGCAGCGCGGAGAGCAGCTCGCTCTTCTCAATGGAAACGGTACCTACCAGCACCGGCTGCCGGCGTTCGTGGCAGTCCACGATCTGGTTGATGATGGCGTTGTATTTGCCGTTTTCGTTTTTATAGACCGCGTCGTCGTGATCGATGCGGATCACCGGCTTGTTGGTCGGGATCTCGACGATATCGAGCTTGTAAATGGCGGCAAATTCTTCCGACTCGGTCACTGCCGTGCCGGTCATGCCGCTCAGCTTTTCATAAAGTCGGAAGTAGTTCTGGAAGGTGATGGTGGCAAGGGTCTTGTTCTCCTTCTGCACATCTACGTGCTCTTTTGCCTCAATGGCCTGGTGCAGACCCTCGGAATAGCGGCGGCCGAGCATCAGACGGCCGGTGAACTCATCGACGATCAGGATCTCGCCGTCCTTCACGATGTAATCGATATCGCGCTTCATGATGCCGTGGGCCTTCAGCGCCTGGTTGATGTGGTGGGCCAGTGTGGCGTTTTCGATATCCGCCAGATTCTCCAGTCCGAATTCCCGCTCCGCCTTGCTGACGCCGCGGGCGGTCAGGGTCGCGGTATGGGCCTTTTCATCCACCACGTAATCCGCGTCCAGATCTTCGCTCTCTTCTTCTTTTTCATCCACGGAGGTGTAGACCTGCACCTTCAGACGGCTGACAAAATCATCGGCGCGGCGGTAGAGGTCGGTGCTCTCATCGCCCTGACCGGAGATGATCAGCGGGGTCCTGGCCTCATCGATCAGGATGGAGTCCACCTCATCGACGATGGCAAACACGTGGCCGCGCTGCACCATGTCGCGCTTATAAAGCGCCATGTTGTCACGCAGATAGTCAAAGCCCATCTCGTTGTTGGTGCCGTAGGTGATGTCGCATTCATAGGCGGCGCGGCGCTCTTCCGGCGTCAGGCCGTGAACGATCAGGCCGACGGAAATGCCCATAAAGCGGTGCACCTTGCCCATCCATTCGCTGTCGCGGCGGGCCAGGTAGTCGTTGACCGTAACAATGTGCACGCCCTCGCCGGTCAGCGCGTTGAGGTAGGCGGGAAGCACTGCCACGAGGGTCTTGCCTTCACCGGTCTTCATTTCGGCGATGCGGCCCTGATGCAGAACGATGCCGCCGATGACCTGCACGCGGAAGGGCTTCATGCCCAGCACACGCCAGGCTGCCTCACGCACGGCGGCAAATGCCTCCGGCAGAAGATCGTCGAGCGTCTCACCCTCGGCCAGGCGGTCGCGGAACTCCTGTGTTTTTCCGCGCAGCTGCTCATCGGTCAGGGCGGCGAACTCGTCTTCCAGCTTCATGACGCTGTCGGCAATCGGCTCAAGGCGCTTGAGCTCACGGTCGGTGTGGCTGCCGAATAATTTACTGAATAATCCCATATATCAAATTCTCCGAATCTTATGTTTAAAATCATCGGACAGAAGGCAGGAAAAAGCGTTTTCCGCCGCTTTCCGCTTCTGCCGGATTATAGATTATAACATAAGTTTATGAACAAAGAAAGTCTTTCCCGCAGGAAAGCGCCGTCGGATCATGCCTTTTTCGGCGCGATTTCAACGGCGGCGCCGTGCCGCAGGAAGTAGAGGATGCACTGTTTTACCGGCAGTCGGAAGATCCGCTCCGCCGCCATGGCATAGGTCTGCAGCTGCCCGGTGTAAAAGGCGGTCCGCTCGGTCATTCTCTCTTCCGTGCCGGCCCAGTCCGTCTTCCAGTCAAGAACGGTAACGCTTCCGTTTTCAATCAGCACGCAGTCCATCACGCCCTGCAGCAGCAGCTCTTCCTCCGCTGCGGCAGCGCCGACGCGGATCAGGTCTCCTGCCCGGCAGAGCAGAGAAAATTTAAACTCCCGGTAGACCCGATCGGCCCTCCGCATCCGTTCCCCGAGAGGAGAGGCGAACAGCTCCCACAGCTGCTGCGCGGAGATGGCCTCCGCCGCTTTCCGGTTCAGGAAGCCCTGCTCCGTCATGCGCTCCAGCTCGCCGCGGATCTCCCGCAGGCTGCCGGTACGGGCCGGGTCAATATGCTGCAGCACCGTATGCATGGCGGTACCCAGCGCAGCGCCCGCCAGCGGACGGTCCTTTGCCGCGAAATCCGGCAGCCGGAAGGCCGAAAACGTCTTTTCCGGCGGGCTTATTGTTTCACTGCCCGGCGGCAGCAGGCTTGCCGCTTCGGGGTCGGGAGCTTCCCTGCCCTTCAGTTCGGTCGCCGTCACCTTGGAGGGCAGTTCCTCCGCCTCGGCGTAGGGATAGCGATAAGAGAGCCGTTCGGCCGTCCATGCCGCCGCTGTTTCCTCCGGCTCTGCCTCATCGGTCGGAGCTTTTGCCGGTTCTTCCGTTTCCGCGCTCCCTTCGCTTTCGCTCTGCGGCGTCTCGGTTTCGGTCAGCTCGGCTTCCTCCAGCACTTTCAATTCCAGATGCTTCTCCCCGTCTGCCATGCAGGCATAGACCAGCCAGCCCAGATAGTTCCGGCATTTGTTCAGATAGGCGCGGTCCTGCTGCCCGTCCACCCGCTGTTCCGCCGCGTTTTCCGCATCCGAAAGGAGTTTTTCCGCTGCTTTTTCCTTCAGGCTGCCGGTCAGAATCAGCCGCTCCTTAGGTCTTGTCACGGCAACATAAAGCAGGCGCATCTCTTCCGAGCGCAGCTTTTCCTTCATTTTTTCCGAAATAGCGCAGCGGGAAAGCGTCTGATATTTCAGTCGGGTCGCCGGATCTGCCGTGACCGGGCCCAGCCCCAGCTCTTCATCCACCAGCACGCGGTCCCCCTGATCCGCCTGGTTGAAGACATGCCCGCAGCCGCAGACGAAAACGACGGGGAATTCCAGTCCCTTGGATTTATGGATCGTCAGGATCTGCACCGCATCGGTCTGCGCGCTGCGGGCAGCCACGCTTTCTTCTCTCGCTGCCATCCGCTCCAGCCAGAGCACAAAGCGGTGCAGATCGCAGCCGCCGGCCGCGTGAAAATTATCCGCCAGCCGGGGCAGCGTCAGCAGATTTTCGTAGCGGCGCAGCCCGTCACGCAGCCCGCTGTAAACCGCCGGCGCATCCAGCTCGGTGCTGATGCGGCGCAGCAGTCCGGCCGGTTCGGTGTCCGGCGCCGCCGCGCGAAAGCTCTCCAGCTTCCGCAGAAAATACGCCGCCTTGGCCCGTACCTCTGCCGTCTCCTCCGTCTCCGCGTCGGCAAACTTCAGCAGCGCCGTGAACAGATCGTTGTTTTTATCCGCTGCCCTCACCCGGGCCAGCTCATCGGGGCTGAACCCGAACAGCGGCGAAGACAGCGCAGCCATCAGCGCAATGTCCTGGTGCGGATTATCCACCACCGTAAGAATGGCGATCATGGCGCTGACCTCCGCGCAGCGGAAAAAGTCCGTGCCCTCTCCGCCGCAGGTGGGAATGCCGTAACGCTCCAGCACACGGGCAAACAGAGGTCCGCGCGCGTTGGCGGAGCGCATGAGGATCGCGATGTCACCGTATTTGAAGTGTCCGCCCTTTTCCGGGTCGGTCAGTTCCAGGATCCGCCGCGCGGCGTATACGGCCTCCGGATCGTCTTTTTCAGCCGCGCCGACCTTATCTTCTTCCTCTTCGCCGCCTTCTTCCGCGGCGCCGCCGCGGCGCAGCAGCACGACCTCCGGCAGCGGGACCTCGCCTTCATAATATTCCGCGCCGAACACCATACGGTGCTCCGCGTCATAGGGCACATCCCCCAGCTCGCTGCTCATGCAGTTTTCAAAGATTGCGTTGGCACAGGCAATAATTTCTTTTCGGGATCGGAAATTTTCCCGCAGGCAGATCACGCGGCCCGCTCCCGTTTCATATTTTTTCTTTGTATTCAGAAAGTTCTGCGGATTGGCCAGGCGAAAGCCGTAGATCGACTGCTTTACATCGCCCACGAAGAAGAGGTTTTTCCCTTCGTTCGACACCGCGTAAAACAGCGCGTTCTGCACATCGCTGACATCCTGGTATTCATCCACCATGACCTCGCAGAAGCGGGCGGAGACTTCGCGGCCCAGCTCTGTCGGGCTGCCGTCTTCTTTCGTCAGCAGTTCCATGGCATAGTGCTCCAGGTCGGAATAATCCGCCACTCCCGCCCTGCGCTTTTCCGCGCTGTAGCGCCGGGTGAATTCTTCCACCAGATCTACCAGTGTCTCCATAATGGGCGCTGCCGAAACCATGTTCGCCCGGATCTCTTCCGCGGGTGCGTAAAAGATCTTCTTTAGCTCGGGCAGTCCGTTCTTCACGGCGGCATGCACCCGTTTGGCCCGCTCGGCCGCTTCATCACCGCCGAGTCGTTTCGCCGTAATTGCCCGCCCGTTCGGCACTTCCTCCGTCAGGCAGCCGCGGGCGGCGTCCCAGTCGGTGCAGGCGCAGGTCCGCATGGCTTCCAGCTCCTGCCGGATCACTTTCATGCTGTCCAGATATTCGCCCAGGGATGTGTTTTTCGCGGATGGGCAGGCCTCCATTTCTTCCAGCACGGGATCCATCGCCTTGATAAGCTCCCCTGCTTTCTGCTGCGCCCGTTGGCAGAGGAAGCGCCCCCACAGGCTTTGGGTCGGGTCACCTTCCATCTGCTTCATTTCATTCAGCCTTGCCCTTGCCCAGAGAACGGGACGGGCATGGCTCTGCATTTTTTCGTAAAGACCGAAGGCCAGCGCCTCCAGGTCCGAATCGTCCCGGCCGGTGCTCACCGCGTCCACCAGAGCGATAAATTCCGGGCTCTGCTCCTCATAGCGGTCATGCAGCAGCCGCTCCATAACGGAGCTCTTCATCCGCTCCGCGCGCTCTTCTTCCAGGATCTTAAAATCCGGTGACAGCCCCACTGCCTGGCAGTTTTCCCGCAGGATCGCGGTGCAGAAGCTGTGAATGGTGCCGATATTGGCGTTGGCGCAGAGGGCGCTCTGCCGCTGCAGGTGCCGGTTCTGCGGATCCTTCGCCGTTTCCCGGCTCAGCTTTTCCATAATGCGGCCGCGCAGTTCCGCCGCAGCCGCGCGCGTGAAGGTAATGATCAGAAAACGGTCAATGTTCTGCGGATCCCGCTCATCCTTCAGTCGGTTCACCACGCGCTCGATCAGCACCTTGGTCTTGCCGCTGCCCGCGCCCGCGGAAACCAGAAGGGCGGAATCCCGCCGGTTCATCGCGGCTTCCTGATCGGGTGTCGCTTTAAAATCAGCCATTGCCGTCTCCTTTCCCTTTCTTTTCTTCTCCGCTGCCGTTTTCTTCCGTTTTCTCCAGCAGCTCCCAGACTTCTGCCGCTTTTCGCTTCGGCTCTTCCCGGCCGACAGCCTCCGGCAGATCCTCAAAACCGCAGACCGAGGCATAATTGCAGTAGTCGCAGGCGCTCTTTTTGCCGCAGACGCGCGGCTCGATATCGATGCGGCCCTGTTTCAGCTCGCCGGCCAGCTGTGCCAGCAGCCGCTCCACATGGGTCTCCAGCATACCGAGCTGTTTTCGGTCCGCCAGTTTCTCCGTCGGTTTCGTCCGCGCGTTCTCCGGCTGCGCCGGGCAGTAGGTCCGCCCCTCGCTTCGATCCCATGCCTGCAGGACCGCTTCCTCATTCAGCACCAGGCCGCGGCGGCGTTTCTCCTTCTGCAGTTCCCGCAGGCCGGCCGCTTCCTCCGCCTTGTTGTTCACCGGTTCAAATTTTCCCCGCAGAGGCACATACATCACGCCGGCTGCCTCGACCGGTCCCTCCTTGCAGGCGCCGTCCAGCAGTTCCGGCCGCCGCGTCAGCGCAAAGAGGTAAAGCAGCATCTGCAGGCCCCGTCCGTAATACACATCCGAGACGGAAAAGCTCTTCGGACCGGATTTATAATCCGCCACCCGCAGATAGGTCGTGCCCTCATTCGTCCATCCGTCCACGCGGTCGGCAACCCCGTTGAGCACCACACGGGCGTCGCCTTCTCCGAAGGAAACGGCGCCTGCGCCCGTTCGCGCGGCTTCGCCGAAATCCAGCTCAAAGGCCAGCGGTTCAAAATCGGATTCCCGCAGCTCCTGTGCCATATCCAGCACAGCCGCGACCGTTTCCCGCTCCAATCGGCGGAAGATATAACGGAAGCGGGCGTCTTTTTCCGCAAATCCATTCAGCTCCCGGCTGACATATTCTTCGGTGTAGTGTTTCGTCCGTGCCCGCAGTTCGTCATCCGTCACATGGATAAAACCGCCCTTTTCGCGCACTTCCGCCGCCACATGCTCCAGAATATAGTGCATAAAGGTACCCATCTCCGGCGCCCGGAACTGCGCCGCCTCATGGGGCTTCGCGTTCAGCCCGTAGCGGCAGAAATAACCGAAGCGGCAGTCGGCAAAGCTTTCCACGCGGGTGGCGCCCAGACGCACGCTGCGCCCGTAAAGCGCGCTGACGCTTCCGGGCTGCAGGGGTTCCTTCGCCGCCAGTGCCGCGGCGCCCTTCACTCTCTGCCAGCGCTCCGGCTCCCGCTCCGCAAACCACTCCGCCGCGGCTTGCGCTGCGCTGCGCCGATCGGTCACCGCGGCCGTCAGCGCCGGGCCGGGTGCGCTCAGGCGCAGTTCCAGCGGGTCCGGCCGCTGCGTTTTGCTGCTCTCTTTTTCCGAACCGGCAAACATCTCCCGCGCGCGGTTGATTACAAAAGAGGGCTGCTGCCGGCTGCCGTCCGCCGCCAGGATCGGGTAGCAAAGCGTCAGGCTTTCCGAGGGCAGGCTCAGGCAGTTATAGATCAAAGCGAATTCGCGCCAGGCCTCATCCTCGCCGCAGTCCAGGTTCAGCTCCGCCTCACACAGACGCCGGCGGTCCTCTCCGCTGAAAACGCCGCCCTCGCCGGTCTTTGCCGGCAGGCGGGCGTCCGAAGCTCCCAGCACGATGAGATGGCGCAGATTTCTGCGGCGCATACGGTCAAAATCGCCGGCCGATACGCGGTCGACGGAAATGGGAATGGTGCCGATCTGATAGCCGGAGAGCATCTGTATCAGCAGACGGCCGAATTCTTCGGCTGTCATGGGTGTGTCCTGCAGAATGGCGTGGCACTGCTCCAATGCCTGCACCAGGATGCCCCAGAGCCGGTGGTATTCTTCCGCAAGGCGCGCTTCTCCCTCGGCCAGCAGCTCCGCCGAACGGCGCTCCAGCTGCTGCGGCAGCTCCAGCTCCTGCAGCAGAGAAGTCACGGCGGCACAGTGCTCCTGCCCGGTGCGTGCCTTTTTGCAGCGCTCCGCAAAATGCAGCAGAGGCCGGCGCAGACGTTCGCGCAGACGGTTCAGCTCCTCCAGCTGCTCCGCCAGTTCCCGTTTCTCTTCCTCTTTTTCGCGAGTATGGCCGTAACCGGCCGGATCCTGCTGCCAGAGATGGTTTCCCGTCCAGGCGCTGCCCTGCAGCTGCCAGAGGAAGATATAATTTTCCAGCCGGTCGCATTCGGCGCGGCTCAGCCCGGTCAGTCCGGTACGCATGTAGGCCGTCACATCTTCGACTTCCCAGCGGCCCATGCCGCTGCCGCTCTCCGCGTCCCGCAGGATGCGGTAAGCATTGCTCAGCAGCGCCGGCACCGGGCGTGCCAGCAGTTCACTGCTGTCGGCCGTATAAAGCGGCACTCCGTAATAGCGAAAGGTGTTTTCCAGCAGCGTGCGGTATTCGTCAAACCCGCGCACCGCGACGGCAATGTCGCGCCAGCGGCAGCCGGTCTCGCGAACCAGCTTCCGCGCCTGCGCGGCGGCAAACTCGCATTCTTCCAGCATGCTGCCGGTCTCCGCCGTCCGCACGGGGCAGCTGCCGGTCTCCGCCGTCTGCGGATAGACCGAACCGTAACGGAACATATGATCCGTAAAGAAGCGCAGCGGCTGCGCCTCCTTTTCCGGCTCTTCCTCCCGGTATTCTTCCGCCCATTGCGTGCCGTGTTCTTCCGCCATGGCGGTCAGGCGGTAAGCGGTGCGGCGGGAAAGCGCAAACACTTCCGAGCTCTCTGCCGCGCTCCCCCGCAGCCGGTCCATGGTCAGGCAGACCGTCAGCTGCACGCCGAGCTTCAGCAGAGTTTCCAGCACCGCCATCTGCTGGGCGGTAAAATCGGTAAACCCGTCAATATAGATCCGGTGCTCCGGTCCCATGCCGCTGCGGGGCAGATCCTCCTTCAGCAGGGTGAGCCGGTCATTGGGGTCGGCATGTCCGGCTGCCACGGTAAGGTCGTAGCTTTCCGCGATCAGCTGCAGGTCCCGCAGCTTATCGCCCAGCGCGTCCGGGAAGGTCCCGGCCGCCGTCTCCAGCTGTTTCGGCTCGATTCCCGCCGTTTTCAGCTCATCCACCGCGCGCAGCAGCATCTGCTGCAGTTCGGGCTTTCCCGCGGCTCCGCGGTAGACCTTCAGCCGGTTCTGCACCTGGCTGACCGCCCGGGCCATGCAGAGCAGACGGCCGCCATCATCGAGCAGTTCTCCCCGTACGCCGCCCACGACTGCCGTCACTGCGCGTGCCAGCCCCGTGAAGCTCATGACCTCCGCAAAAAGGGAGATCCCATCCCCGCAGGCCCGGCAGAGCTCGCGCTCCGCCTCGTGGCTGTATTGTTCCGGCACCAGCAGGATCAGCGGACGGATCTCCGCTCCCCCGCTTTCCGGCAAAGCAGCCTCCGGCCCTGCTGCAAGGTCGGAGGCTGCTTTGGCAATATCTTTCATAATGGCAGCGGTTTTGCCGCTGTGTGCTTTACCGGTAATGATTCGAAGCATGGCTTCTCCTTTCCGTGCGCTCAGAGCGCCGCGGTCCGCGCTTTATTCTTCAATGGTGCCAAGCTCATCCAGCGTAAGCTCAAAAGCCGGTATGAAGTGTTCCAGAAAATAGTCCGCTTCCGGCAGATGCATGGCTTCGATGGCGGCACGGGTCTGCTTTTCGGCCGAAACGAACTCATCGTTGCCCGTGCGCCGTTCTTCAATGCATTTAATATAGGCCGAAAGCTTATCTGCCGCCTTCACCAGGTCATAGACCCGGTCGTGCGTCTCGCCGCAGAGCATGTTGCCGAATTCCGCCTGCAGCGGTTCCGGCAGCGTTGCCAGCAGCTTCCGGTTGGCGATCTCCTCCACCTCCCGGTAGGCATTCTGAATATCGGCGCTGTGGTATTTGATTGGGGTGGGCAGATCGCCGGTCAGTATTTCGGAAGCGTCATGATAGAGCGCCACCACCGCGTATTCGTTCGGGTCACAGGGCACGCCGCAGATATCGCGGCGGATGACCGCCAGCGCATGGGCGATCACCGCGGTCATGTGGCTGTGCTCCTGAATGTTTTCCGTCACCGCGCTGCGCATCAGGCTCCAGCGCTGGATATATTTCATGCGGGATAAATAAGCAAAAAACTGTTCCAAGGGAAATTCCTCTTTGTGTTGAATTATTTTTCAGCAGATGCTGTCGAAAAGGCTGCCCAGAACGTCTTCGATCTCGTCAATGCCCTCCTGTGTCAGAGGATCCGGCAGACCGACCGTGTCGAGCGCGCCGCAGAAGCATTCCGTTCCGCTGATCTCCACCAGCTGGTTGTACATGCGTACCGCTTCGTCGTAATTTTCCGCCGCGGACGCAAGAATACCGAGCGCCGCCGTAGCGGAGGTGGCATAGCTGAGGTAATAGAAGGGAGATGTAAAGGTGTGGTTCACCACATACCAGTTCTCCGCGTAATAGCTTGCGGTAAAGATGTCAAAATAAGAGCATGTCACATCCAGGATCAGGTCTTCCAGCTCTTCCGCCGTATTGATGGTGCCGTCCATGCGGCCCTGCAGCGCGCGCACCTGCAGCTCATCGAACATGCAGCCGGTAATCACGGCATAAAGCATGTTGGAAAGGTTCTGATAGGCCATGGTCTCGCCCAGCTCTTCGCCGTAGATCTCATCGAGATAAGGCATCATCAGCATCTCAAGCCCCTGGCTGTGCACCTCATCCAGATCCAGGCTGGACCAGGCATAAAAGTCGGGCACGCTGTTCATTACGTTGGCGTAATAATGGCCGAATTCATGGATCACCGTCTGCACATCCTGCGCGTTTTCGTAGGGAGTGTCGAAAATAAAGGCCGTGCCGTACCAGGGTACCGTAATGGTGTAGCCGCTGCCGTTTTTGTTTTCGCTCGGGTCCAGATCATAAAGCCTGCAGCTCTCCAGCATGTCCCAGATCTCCGCGGCTTCCTCGCTGACGGAGGTAACATAGGGCTTGACCATCTCCATACGGTCTTCCCCGCTGATGGATACATCGTAATAATCGACACCGGCGGAATCATAGGCAGCCTCATCGAAGAGATCGACGTATTTTGAGGCAAACTCCCGGGCAAAGGCACGCAGAGGTTCCGTGTCTTCCGGGCTGAAATCACGGTAGTAGCCGTCATAGGCCATCTGCGCGTAATTGTCATAGTCATCGTCCCGGTCGCAGCGGGCAATCAGATTGTCCAGCAGGCGCAGATAAAGCTCCGCCATTTCGGTGCCCACATCGCCGTCCTGTGCCGACAGCTCGTAGTATTCCTCTACAATGCCGTTGTATTCTTCGATCAGGGCATAGTCTTCCTCTGTCATGCCCTCGTAATCGCGCAGATCCTCCACCAGCTCCTCATCGCCGATGTAGGTGGCCATGGCATCCCCGTAAGGAGAAGCCAGCACCTTGTTCAGCGCCACATAGAAGCGGTCCAGCAGATCGGTGCTCTTAATGTCCAGCTCATTTTCCAGGTCAGCCAGGTCATCATCCAGGCAGTCGCCCGAATAGGTGATGTAAGCCACCACGTAATCGGTATCGATCTTGTCGATCGCGTCGATCAGAATATCGTAGAGCTCCTGCAGACGTTTCAGATTACCCGGCCCTTCGGTGCAGATGCGTTCCATCTCTTCCAGGGCGGCGTTGGCTTCTTCCTCATCATAGAGGTTCATGCCCATCTGAACATATCCGACTGCCGTGCGAGTCGGGAAGCAATAGACCCGGTCCGCCGCTTCCAGGTCTTCGCTGTTGAGTTCAAAGGAAGTATCTGTCTCGGCGGCCTCCGCGGCCGCCTCTTCCGCAAAGGCCGTGCGGCCTGCCGACGCGCAGAGGGGGGAGCAGAGCAGAATGCCTGCCAGCAGCAGTGCGAGGGTACGCCGAAGCGCGCTTCCTGTGTTGATTTTCATAAGCCGAACCTCCGTCATGATGAAGTTTCCTGAATAATTAATTGTAACATTTCCCGTTCTTTCTGTCCATAGCTTTCCCCGGCGGGGGCGCTCCGCGGTTTTCGCAAAAAGCGGCCGCATCCGCGGAACTGCGGCTTGCAAAGCCCGGCTTTTCCCCTTATAATCAGATCCGGGCGGACGACTCATCCGCTTCCTTTCTAAGTCTACCAAAAATACAGTACAATAAAAAGGACCGAATCACGATGAAGCTTTCTAACATTTTTGTAAACGACTCCGTTCACCTCGCGCTGGAGACCGGCACCGGTCTTGCCGACCTGACCGCCGCCGGCTTCGGCAAAAGCATGGATGAAGTCATTGCCGCCGGCATCACCGAGGCGGAGCTTGCTCCCTTCCTTGCTGCCGCTCCCCGCGTCGAAAACCCGGTCTATGCCAACATCCTCAACAAACCGGATAAAATTCTCTGCGTCGGTCTCAACTACCGGGAACACGTGGAAAAGACCTGGGACACCGTGCATCAGCAGCCGGTCCTCTTCTCTAAATTTTCCAACGCTCTCAACCGCTGCGGCGGTGAGGTCAGCCTGCCCGCCTGGGAAGAGACCTACGATTACGAGGCCGAGCTTGTCATCGTCATCGGCAAGGAAACCTGGAACGTCAGCGAAGAAGACGCCATCGATTCTGTTTTCGGCTATACCTGCGGCAACGATCTGAGCTGCCGCAAGGCTCAGAAGCGCAGCGGTCAGTGGCTCATCGGCAAATCTCTGCCCGGCTTTGCGCCGGCCGGTCCCTGCATTGTCACAAAAGATTCCTTCGATCCCTTCGCCGGCAAGCAGGTGCAGAGCTATGTCAACGGTGAGCTGCGTCAGAACGGCAACACCCGTCAGATGATCTTCGACCTGCGCCGCATCATCAGTTATGCCTCCCGCTATGTCCGCCTTGAACCGGGCGATCTGATCTTCACCGGCACACCCAGCGGCACCGCCATGGAGGCCCCCGAAGGGCAGAACCGCTGGCTCGTAAAGGGCGACCGCGTAGATGTGGTCATCGAAGATCTCGGCACTCTGACCAGCACCTTCCGCTGAACCTTATAACGTAGAAAACAGGCGGCATGCCAAAGCATGCCGCCTGTCGGATTTTTATGCTGTCTTCGGTCTGTAAAACCGGTTCTGCCGAAAAGCTTACTTGATTTCGAGCTTTCTGCTGGCCGGCAGGACTTCTGCCTTCTTCGGCATCACGAGCTTCAGAACGCCGTCCTCATAAGAGGCCTCAATGGCGTCCACCGTCACGGCGGAGACATCAAAGCTGCGGCTGTAGGAACCGTAGAAGCGCTCCTGCTTGATGAAGTTCTTGTTCTTCTCTTCCTCGGTGAACTTGCGCTCGGCTGTAATGGTCAGGCAGTCGTTCTCCACGTTCAGAGAGATATCTTCTTTCCGGAAGCCGGGCAGCTCTGCCTGCAGCTCATAGGACTCACCGTTATCGATCACATCGGTACGGAAGGTGCCGGATGCGGCGGGAACATTATTGAAGAAGCTGCGTTCAAAATCCTGCATCTCGCGGAAAGGGTCGTAAGAGGGAACACGGCGGACAGTGTGGTTAAAAGGAATCAGTTCAAACATAATTATTTACCTCCATTTATGTACACATGAATTTTATAAACTTTGTTTCAGGAAATTGTTTCTTTCGTTTCCTTACGTATATAAAATACCACACGAGTTTTGAATAAATCTCTATTATTTTATGAACAAATTATGAACTTAGCACTCTTTTTTCCTGAGTGCTAAAAATTTGCGTCAAACAAAAAATCAGTCATCCCAAAACAGATGACTGATTTTTTATTTGATAACCGTAAAAACGATCCGATTGCAAAAACGCTTATTTGCGGGATCGCGCCCGCTTGCTGCCGCTATCGCTCCGTTCGATAAATATTTTTTCCATGTGTTTCCTTAATGAACCCTGCGGCGGCAAGACCGGCCGCCGTCAGCAGGATGCCGCAGAGAAGCATGCTGCGATAGGCACCGCTCTCCCCGCTTCGGCTGCCAAAGCTGTACATATATCCGGCCGCTGTGGGAACCGCAATGCTGCCGAGATAGCCGCCCATATTAGCCACTGCGGTAGAAATGCCCACCGTACGCGGATCATTCACTTCCTTTACAGCAGACCAGCAGACCGCGTAAGCGGTGCTTGCGGTTCCCAGCAGGAAGATCAGTGGATAGAAAATACCGAAAGGTCCTTTTCCAAGAAAAACATAGAGCAGAACCCAGAGCGCAAGATACAGTCCGCCGAACAGAAGATGCGGCAGCCGGCGCAGCTGCATCCGGTCTGCGATCAGGTCAACGATCACGCTGCCGACAGCGCATCCGAGCGCCGCGAAGCTGATGACAGAAGCCGCGCGAACCGCCGATACATCATAAAAGCTCCGGAACATATCCGGTCCGTAAATACCGGCGATCAGCACATAAGTTCCGTAAAAGCACCCGTAAGAGAGGAACGGAGCCCACGTATAACGGTTTTTCAGAACCGCCGTTACAGCCGGGATGGTGCGGAATCCTTTTTCTGTGTCCGCGGCAGACGCATGCGGCGGATCATATCCCAATTCTTCCGGCGTATCCCGCACGAAAAGAAAGATCAACACAGTCACAAACAAAATAAAGAGGAACAGCGCGCGATAGATCGTCTGCCAGGGCCAAATCTCCGCCAGAGCCGCCATAGGGGCCTGAGCCGCAACCGCGCCCATCATGCCGACAAAGCAGGTCACGCCGGACATTGTGCAAAACAGCCGGTCGTCAAACCAATTGGAGCTGATCTTCAGCACGGAAAGGAAGCTCACTGAACAGCCAAGTCCAATCAGAATTCGTGCTGCCAGCAGCACACCGTAACTTTGTCCCAGGGAAAACAAACCCGTGCCGAGCGCGCATACCAAAGCGCCGACCACCGAGATTCGCTTCGCGCCGAATTTATCCAGCAGCACACCTGCCGGGATCTGCATCACCATATAAGCATAGGAAAACATATTGGTGAGCAGAACAAAGCTGTTTTCGGAAAGCGAGAATTCCGTCATCAGGCTCTGCCGGATCACTCCCATTGCCTGCGCATGAAAGGTGTTGAACATGTAAGGGACAATCAGCAGCAGCCACATGACCCATGCCATCCGGCTCCGTTTCCTGTTATCTTTCATCTTAAACTCCAATGTGCCTGACACATTCTGTGTCAGGCACTGATTTTATGATCGGCAGTATGCAGTCTGCTTAAGCGGATTTTTTACTCTTGATCTTATCCGCGGCAGCATCCACCGCAATTTTGGTAATTGTAATGCCGGTGAAACCGAGGAAGATGGAAACCAGAGGAGATGCCATGCTGAAGAAGCAGTAAGGCAAGTAAGTCACGGTCGGGATACCCAGTGCGCCGACCATAACTGCCGCACAGGAGCTCCAGGGCACCAGCGGAGAAGTGACCGTCGCGGAATCTTCCAGCGCACGGGAGAGGTTCTCGGGAGCCAGGCCGCGCTTTGCGTATCTCGATGCTTTGGCTCTGACCCGGGCCAATGCAGGCGTCAGTATTTTCCCG
>R19__coassemble_133_pt1 | contig 41791 bp, 40 predicted proteins | sample R19__metabat2_high_PE_014 | metagenome-assembled genome bin R19 | reverse complement strand
AATCTGGCCAGCGGTCTGGCATCCGGCGGCGTCAAGGGCTGATCATCTTTCATTCATACAAAATTGCGGCAGCCTTTTCGGGCTGCCGCAGAAGTTTGTGAGGAAGCTTTCATCATGAATACATTGACTTGCGAAGAATTAAAGCAAAACGTACTCTCTCATTTTCCCCTGGATGGGGCGCCGGTCTCGGTCGAACCCTATGGCTGCGGGCATATCAACGTTACCTATCTGGTCGTCACCGCCATCGGTCATCGTTATATTCTGCAGAAGATCAGCCCCGCCTTTCATGACCCCGACGGTCTGATGGAAAACATCACCTCCGTCACGCGGTTTCTGGCCGAAAAGGCCTCGGACCCGCGGGAAACCATGACGGTGATCTATACCACCGACGGCGCAAGCTTTTATCGGGATGAGACCGGTGCCTACCGTATTTATGAATTTGTGGAAGGCACTCTCTGCCTGCAGAAGGCCGAAACACCGGATGATTTTTATCAGAGCGCGGTCGGTTTCGGTCGTTTTCAGCAGCTGCTGGCGGAATTTCCGGCAGAAACACTGCACGAAAGCATTCCGAATTTCCACAACACGGTAGATCGTTACCGGATCTTCCATGAGGTGCTGGAAAAGGACCCCATGGGCCGCGCAAAAGACGTGCAGCCGGAAATTGCCTTTGCCCTTGCCCACGAGAAGGAAGGCGGAACGCTCTGCCGTATGCTTGCGGCCGGAGAACTGCCCCTGCGGGTCACACATAACGACACCAAGCTGAACAATGTTCTGCTGGATGAAACGACCCGGAAAGCCCTCTGCGTAATCGATCTGGACACGGTAATGCCCGGTCTGAGCCTTTATGACTTCGGTGATTCCATCCGTTTCGGCGCCGCCACCGCAGCCGAGGATGAGACCGATCTGAGCAAAATGACCTGTGACCCGGAGCTTTTCCGCATTTTTACCCGCGGTTTTCTGAAAGAATGCCGTTCCCTGACCGAAAAAGAAATCGAAATGCTGCCCATGGGCGCCAAGATCATGACGCTGGAATGCGGTGTCCGTTTTCTGACCGACTATCTGGATGGTGACCATTACTTTGCGGTGCACCGTGAAGGACACAATCTCATCCGTGCGCGTACCCAGTTCCGCTTGGTAGAGGAAATGGAGCGCAAATGGGCCGATCTGATGCGGATCATCCGCGAAGAGCAGGCAGCTCTCGATGCGGATTGACCGGTATAAACAGGCAAAGGGAGTCTCTGCGGATCCACAGAGACTCCCTTTGCCTTTGTGCGGTGATCAGCCGTTGGCGGCAGCAACCAGTTCCGCCACGGCTTCCGGATCGGTAACCTTATATTGGTCCTCCGGCAGATAAAAAATTCTGCCGTCCGGGGCAGCGAAGGAGCCGCCGAAATGAATCAGCGGATTGCCGCCGCAGCTGCTGTCACGATACGCACGGCGGGCGGAGGCATGCAGCATCGACGCACCGGTGTATTCGAGGATCTGTTTTGCGTTATGGGCACGTATTCCCGCCCCCGGCAGGACCTCGATCCGACCGGCCGCATGCGTGATCATAGCCCGGATGGTGTCGGCCCCCGCTTCGGCCGCGGCCGCCTGTCCGCTGGTCAGCACGCGGGTCACTCCCAGTTCAATCAGCGTATCCAGCGCCTGCATGACATCCGGTACCACATCGATTGCCCGGTGGAAGACCGATACCTTATCCCCAATAACGGCAAGCATACGGCGGCAGCGCTCCTCGTCAACGCTTCCGTCCGCCTTGAGAAAGCCAAACACAATGCCGTCCGCGCCGCATTCCAGAAAGGCGGCCGCATCCTCCAGCATCACCTCAAATTCCGTTTCCGTATAACAGAAGCCGCCCTCCCTTGGGCGCACCATGCAGAACACGGGAAAATCGGGAGCCTCCTTGCGGATCCGGCGCAGCGCTCCCAAAGAAGGCGTAAGCCCGCCCTCAAAAAGGCAGGAGTTCAGCTCCACCCGGTCGGCTCCTCCCTTCCGGGCGGCAAGCGCGTCTTCCGCTCCGCCGCAGCAGATCTCGATCTGAATCTTATGCTCCGCCATAAAAAGTCCCCCTATCCGATCCGGTCTTTTTGCGGTTTATTCCATACAGCTTTTTCCGGCTCAAACGCTCAGCATGATCAGGCTGACCACGGAGAGCGCAATACCGATGTAGGTCTCACGCGTCAGTTTTTCCTTTAAAACGGCAGCGCAGAGCAGCGCGCTGAGCACCAAAATGCTTCCGTTGTTCACCGTATAAAGAACATAGCTGGGAATGTAGGCCAGCAGCAGCATCAGCACGAAAACGGCAAAGGCCGCGCAAAGACTGCTGATCACCGCGCAGGCTCCGGCCTTTTTCCCCATGCGGAAGGCTTCCGGCGCTCTGCCTTTCTGCGTCACCGCCAGATAAAGAAGAGACACCAGCGCGGAAGCGGCAAAGGTTATTACGATCATCTCGTTCCGCTCACTGCCGGCCATGCGCTGCTGCGCGTCCATAAGCACACCGTAGAAGCCGTTGGTCAGGAACAGGGAGATTACCCAGAAAAAATATCCTTTTTTGATATTGCTGAATTTCAAGCCGCCGCAGTTGAACACCACGAAGGCAGCCAGCATTACGGCAATGCCGCACAGCTGCAGGATCGTGATCCGATCGCCCCAGAAAGCGGCGGAAAACACCAGGCACACAACAATGCTGCCGAACAGCATCACAATGCTCTGAAAGGCATAGGGCCCGCGGCGGGCAGCCTGTATCATGCCCAGGTTATAGAGGAACAGAATAATACCGTTAAAGCCTCCCAGCAGCCAGGTAAGCCCAGACGGCGCAAAACGGAAGCCGGAGAGGCAGAGCGTAACAAAAGCAACCAGCCCGCCGTAAATGCCGGCAAACACCGGGGTCGCCTGCTCTGCCGTACCCGGGTAGCTGAGAGAAAACAGCTTATTGAAAAAAGTCTGCCCCGTGTAACATGCGATGCACAGAATAACCGTCAAAATAAGAAGAATACCACTCATATACTCCCCCAAAAAACGTCGGTATCACCGCGGATTCCGCTCCGTCGGAATCCGCGGTCGAAAAAGCGGCAGGCTGAGCAGAACAGCGGATGGCGAAAATGTGTTCCGGATCTTTTATGCCGTTGACCTATATTATAACAAGAATGGCATAATCTGACAATATCCGCTGCCGTCGGAAGACCCGAAAATCATCCTTCGGCGCTGATCTGCTTGTTTTCTTTTCGATGATATGTTACAATCTTCACAAAGTCTCTCCCCACTGTAGAGTTTTGAGGTGCTGCAAATGAGATCCGAACCCGAGGAAGAAAAAAACGGACTGCTTCCCATCGGTAAAATGGCAAAGGCGAACGGCGTTTCCATCGCCACGCTGCGCCTTTATGATCAGCTGGAACTTCTGAAGCCGGCCTATACCGATGAACAGAGCGGCTATCGCTATTATGACATACGGCAAAGTGCCCGTCTGGATATTATCCGCTACATGCGGGAACTGGATATGGCCCTGGGTGATATCCGCACGCTTCTGGAAAAAGAAGACCTTACCCTGATCGAAGATATGCTGATTCGAAAAAATGAGCAGATTCACAGGCAGATGCGTGAGCTGGATGCCATGCACGACGCGGTCGAGCGCACAATTCGCTCGATTGAGCGCTACCGGAAATCCCCCGCAAGCGGAACGATCTCGCTGGAGTTCATTGACCGGCGCTATATTCTTTTCATGCCCTGCACAGAGAATTTTTACGAGCGCGGCATGGTCTCCTATGAGCGCAACATTCATGATCTGCGTTCCAAGCTGCTGGAAAAGGAGCTTCCCCAGCTGCTCTCTTACAATCTGGGTACCTCGGTCCGGCGGGCCGATTTTCTGGAAGGCCGCTGCATTGCCGATAAAATCTTCATCTTCGGCGATAAACATCTGAAGGATTACGGCGAAAACGTTGCCCTGCTTGACAGCGGCATGTATGCCTGCATTTATGTCGACAGCTTCGACGATGAAATTCCCTGCGCCCGCAAGCTTCTGAACGATTGCCGTGAGCAGGGCTACCGGATCGAGGGAGATTATATCTGCGAAGAAATGACCGAGTTCAATTTCTTCGATAACCGCCGGCGCAATATGTTCCTGCGCCTTCAGGTTCAGGTCAGTTTCCCGAAAAAATAAAGCTTGACTCTCCAGTGACTGCAGACTGTATACTTTCATTATCCTGAATAATTTTTTAACAAAGGAGTCTGATTCTTATGGATAAAATTAAAGTTGTACAGTATGGCTGCGGCAAAATGAGCAAGTATACCCTTCGCTACCTCTATGAAAAGGGCGCGCAGATCGTCGGCGCCATCGGCCACAGCAACGCCGGCATGGATGTCGGCGACTGGGCAGAGCTGGGCGTTAAGACCGGCATCATCATCGACACCAACGCGGATAAGGTCCTCGATGAATGCGATGCCGATGTTGCCATCATTACGATCAAGAGCTTTATCGGCGATATCTATGAAGCAATTGAAAAATGCGTATCCCGCGGCATCAACGTGATCACCACCTGCGAAGAAGCCATTTATCCCTGGACCACCTCCGCCGCAATGATCAATAAGCTCGACGCGCTTGCGAAGGAAACCGGCTGCACCATCACCGGCAGCGGCATGCAGGATATTTTCTGGATCAACATCGTCGGTCTTGTTGCCGGCGGCTGCCACAAGATCACCAAGATCAAAGGCGCCTACAGCTACAACGTCGATGAATACGGTCTTGCCCTTGCAAAGGCCCATGGCTGTGACCTGACTCCGGAAGAATTTGAAGCCCAGATCGCTCACCCCGCGGAATTTGAGCCTTCCTATGCCTGGAACTCCGCAGAAGCCATCTGCAACAAGCTCGGTCTCACCGTCAAGAGCATTTCCCAGAAGCACGTCCCCTATATCATTGACCACGATCTCTACAGTGAGACCCTCGGCAAAGAAATCAAGGCCGGCAACTGCATCGGCATGTCCGCTGTTGTCACCATTGAGACCATGCAGGGCATCACCGTGGAAGAAGAGACCATCGGCAAGGTCTATGGTCCCGATGACGGTGATATGTGCGACTGGTGGATCACCGGCGAACCCAACACCGAGTTCCATGTGGTCAAGCCCGCAACCGTGGAACATACCTGCGCAACCGTTGTCAACCGCATTCCTTCCCTGCTTCGCGCTCCCGCAGGCTATGTGACCGCCGACCAGCTTGAACCGGTCGAATATCTTACCTATCCGATGGAGTATCACGTCTGATCCGTTCGACGTTTCGGCGCGGCTTACCGAAAAAGATACATCGAATCACAAAAGGAGACGGCCTTTCTGCCGTCTCCTTTTCCTCATTTTTCTGTCTTCTCTCAGGCTTAGAACGCGGAAAAGCTGCCCGATTGGGGCAGCTTTTCGCGTTACATGCCGCGCTTCCGCGCAGCGGAGTTTTGCTCAGAGATTTGCCAGGTAAGTGCCGACGCAGTAGCCGCCGGTCAGGCAGCGGCCGTGGCTGTTGCCCATAAAGTTAATGGGATAGTCGACCGCGTACATATCGCCGGAGACGTTGCCGACGGCGAAGAGTCCGGGAATCGGCTGGTCTTCCGCGTTGCAGACCTGGTTGTTATCGTCAATGTGCAGACCGCCGACAACCGCAAGCAGGCCGGCACCGACACGGGTCGCGTAGAAGGGGCCTTCCTTGATCGGGGTCATAAAGACAGCGTCTTTATAGAAGTCGGTGTCTTCACCCTTTTCGCACAGCCCGTTGTAATGCTCGACGGTAGCCATGAAGGTATCGACCGGCACGCCGATCTGATCTGCCAGTTCTTCCAGCGTATCCGCCTTGAAGTAGTTGGTCGGAGCGGATTCGAGGGAGGAGTTGATGGATTCGATGGTGGTGTTGACGGAATCCTCAAAGGTGGAGCCGTAGAAGCGGAACTGATCCCAGAACATGCCGCCGCCATAGGGCAGGCTGGCCAGCAGGTTTTCGGGATATTTGGAATCGAAAATGGAGAAGGAATAAGTGGATTTTGCCTGATAAACAAGGCCGATGCACTTGCCCTGGACCCAGGTTGCCTCATTCATGTAGCGCTTGCCTTCCGGAGTGACAAAGAGGAAGGGGCCGTGGAAATAGGAAGCTGCCTGCGGATGCATCATGGTCGGCCAGGGGCCTTCCTGCAGTGCGCCGCCGACCCATGCGCCCATCTTGTGGCCGTCGCCGGTATCGGAGAGTGCGCCGTTCAGCTTTGCCATGACCTTGTTGCCGACCGGTGCGAAATAATCCATCATCTCTTCGTTGTAGGAAATATCGCCGGTGGCAAGGACAACACCCTTGGAGGCATTATACTTTACATAGCCTGCATCGGTCTTGCAGATGGCACCGACCACCGCGCCGGTCTCATCCTGAACCAGCTGCTCTGCCGGGCTGTTGTAAACGAACTGGGCGCCGTGTGCCTCGGCATACTGGCGGAAAAGGTTAGGGGCAAAGGTAGCATAGCCGAATTCTTCGGCAACGCTGCCGCCGACAAACATATGATAGGTGCGGTCTTCCTTATGAACCGGGTCGTTGGAATGGTTCTCGGAAATCATTGCGGAGGCGCCGGTCTCGGCGGCAATGTCGATCATCCAGTTCATGGACTCTTCGGAATTGTTGTGGAACTTGGCAACCAGAGATTCACGGCAGCGGCCGCCGCAGGTCTTGACCCAGCGCTTCTGAGAATCGACCTTATCGAGCGTCAGACCGCAGGCATCCAGCGCTTTGGACGCAACCGCGCCGGTACCGCCGACACCGTTGCCGTGCAGCGTATCGGTCTTTTCCACAAGGATGACCTTGGCGCCGAGTTCGGAAGCGCGCGCCGCGGTGCAGCAGCCTGCGTAACCGCCGCCGATGATAAGGATCTCGGTATCAACGGTCTCAACGATCTCGGATTCGGGAATGGGATCGGGCTTGACTTCCCAGGAGTGCTTGCCCGCGGCTTCTTCCGCAACGGCAGCTGCTTCCACCGCAACGCCCTTGGCCTGGTTGATGCATTCCTGTGCGGCCTGTTTGGCGGCGTTGGAGGTCATGGATGCGCCGGAAACGCCGTCGATTTCGGCACTCTGCGCGCTCATGATCTGCTCAACAAGGGAATCGCCTGCCATACCGCCGATGGTGGGAGTCTCGCCGGAAACATCGATCTGAACATCGGTGATGCTGGTGGCATCAAAGGTCATGGTGACCGTAACATCACTGCTGATGCCCTTGGCGGACGCGGTGTAGGTACCGGGCGTGTAAATTGCCGCCTCTTCCGCGAAAGCGGGAGTGATGGAGCCGAGCAGACCGTAGCCTGCTACACCGGCTGCGGAAGCTGCGATACCTTTAATAAAACTTCTGCGGGAAATATTCTTTGCCATTTTGAATCATTTCCTTTCATTTCATTTTTTTGAGCCGAACGCGCGGCTTCTGTTTGTTATTATAATGCCAATCTTCCTGCTTTGCAACCAAATTGCAAGCAATTTATCAACTTCATTTCAGCGATGTGTGACCAGGGCTTCAAAATCCGCGGAATGACTGCAATAAAAATCGAAATCCGCCGTCGTGCGGATCGGCGTTCCGTCAAAGAGGGAGAAAGCATAGGGTCCGAAGCCGATCTCCGTCAGATATTTTCGGCGCAGCACAGGCGCTTCGCGGCACCAGATTTCCTTCGGAAACTGTGTCTGATAACCGGCTGCCTCAAGCAGCGGCGCCGTTTCCGCAAGCTCCGCATCGGAAAGCGCCGGTGAAAAACGGAGTTCTGCCGGATGTCTTGCCAGGACTGCGGCAAGCGTAGTCCGCAGCGTTTCCGCGCTGCCGCAGCAATGCGGTGAAATAACGCAGCCAAAGCTGCGGCAGCCGTTTTGAAAGCAGCTGTCCATGGCCGCTTCCGCGTTTTTCACATTACAGACAAAGCCCGCGTCGGAAAGCCCTTTTTCACTCAGGGCAGGCAGTTCCAGCGCGATCAAGCTGTTTCCCAGCTGCCGTGCCGCATTCATGGTGAAAAAATTCAAGGCAGATGGGGTTGCCTGCAGGCGGATATGCGCATTTGGGCTCACCCGAAAACGCTCCCCGATCCAGCCGCAGATCTTTTTCGGATCATCCTGCCCGAGATGGGTATAAGAGCCGTTGATAAAGGCGATTTCCTGTACCAGGTAGGATTCCGTTTCTTCCTCGCAGGCATCGATCTCCGCCTTCAGCGCGTCAAGATAGCGGCGGATATCCCGCGCGTCAAATTTTCTTAAGCAGCCCGGATGTTCCTCCGCCTTTCCGTCCACACGGAAAGGGACTGCGATATTGATTCGTATCGGTTCCATAATTTCCCTTTCATTTTTCAAAACGCACCGTCCGGTCCGCGTAAAAGCGGAACGGTTCGCGCGCACAGGTCAGTCGCTGTCCAGGGCTTCCAGACCTTTGGCATTGGCTACCTTGCCGGCTTTTATGTTTTTCACGAGCGCGGTAAAGACCGCAAAGCTCAGGATAATCAGGCAGGTAGAATAAACAGGCAGAGCGCGCCATGCGCCGCTGCGGGTAAAGATGAGACCCAGCAGCACCGGAGTCACTGTCTGAGCGGACATGCTCGCCGTGTAATAATAACCGGTAAACTGACCGATCTTTTTGGAGGAGCAGAGTTCAACGACCATCGGGAAAGAGCAGTTATGCACCAGTGCCATGCCGTAGCCTTTTATGACCCAGACACCGAACAGCAGCGTCGGAAACGCGTATTCGCCGTTGCTCCCCGTCACTTTGCCGGTAGGGCCGATAAAGCACATCAGCAGGAGCGCGGCCACCGTTATGCCGAGCCCGATAGAGATGGTCCACTTGCGTCCGATTCGGTCCGCAATATAACCGGCAGTGGCAAAGCCGATGACAGAAGCAAGGCCGCCGCTGATGGTCAGGTACATGGTTGCGCTGGAAACGGAATTCAGATAATAGATGACGTAGTTGCCGATATAGGTACCGATGGCGTTATCCGCCATAAACCAGAGGAACTCGGCTGCCAGGATTGCCAGCAGCATATTGCGGTTGGCCGTTGACATGGGCTTGTCATCATCGATGGGTGTTTCGACGGCGGCAAGGCGCTCCCCCGCTTCCAGTTCTTCCCGCATCTCCTCTTCCACCCGGTTTTCCCGAATCGTGGCAAAGAGCACCAGGGCGGAAATGACCATCAGCACGGAAGCAATTAAAAACGGGATCTCAACGGTCCACAGATTGCGGGCAGCATCCTGCGCGTTGATATAATTGCTCAGCGGCAGAAAAATGCCGAGAACGGTCGCCGCGGCACCGCCGAAATAGCCCATAATGTTGATAATGCCGTTGGCCTTGGCGCGCAGCGGCTTCGGAGTAATATCCGGCATAAGGGCGACCGCCGGGTTGCGGTACATCATCATGAACATCAGCACGATGGCCATCATGATCACCATACCGGCAATATTGTTATAGTGGAAAAAGAGCGGAATAAAGGGGAATGCTGCCGCCGAAACGAAAGTGCCGACAAGAATATAGGGCATACGCTTGCCGATCTTTGTATGCGTACGGTCGGAAAGACTGCCGAAAATCGGCAGCAGGATCAGCGCCGCCAGATTGTCGCAGGCCATAATGATGCCGACCAGCCACTGCACATTCAGTATTTTGGCCGGGTCGCCGGCTTTCAGCTCCGCGGTGGAAATGCCGTACATCCGGCGGGCAAAAATATCCGTCAGAAAAGTCGGGCACCAGGAATCGTAGACCTGCCAGAGCAGCAGAATGCCGAAAAAGGCAAAACCGATCAGAAAGGTCCGCCGGTAGTTCAGCCGCAGACCGCCGGGGGCCGGCGCTTTTTCTTTTTTCATAATGTACACTCCTGTCGTTGAATTTTTCGGTTTCGGTTTATTTATTATATCGCGTTCTTCCTTTCCGTACAACGGGAAAAGCGGAATCCTTTGCCCGGCAAAATCGGTCCGATGTTTACGTTTTGTTCATCTTGATTCAGTTTGTTTTCATAAAAGAAGTGTAGTATACTGTCACCGCTAAATAAATGGAGATAACCAATCATGAATAAAAAAATCGTTCTTTTTACAACCTTTTTGCTGACTGCCGCGCTGCTGACCGGCTGCGGCAGCAGCGGTAGCGCGGCACGGAATTTTTCGGCCGCCGAAACGGCAGAGCAGTTTACCGTCAGTGAGACCTCTGCCCTGCTTACTTCCGCCGCAGGACTCAGCCTGCCCGCCTTCGGCGATGCTGTCAGTGCCGGAAACACTTTGGGCGTGGAATATGACTACACCCTTCAGCTGAGTGACAGCGGCAGCAACTGCAATGCCCGCGGCGCGGTCATTGACGGCAGCACAGTCACGCTGACCGAAGCCGGCACCTATCTTGTCAGCGGCAGTCTGACCGATGGGCAGCTGTTGATCAGCACCGACAGTGAATCCAAAGTCAAGCTGCTGCTGAACGGAGTCTCCGTTCAAAACAGCAGTACCGCCGCCGTTTATCTGCTCAATGCGGATAAGCTGGTGCTGGAGACCGTCGACGGAAGCAGCAACTATCTGGCGGGAAGCGGCGCCTTTGACGCAGTGGACGGTGAGACGGTAGACGCGGTCATCTATGCCAAGGATGACCTGACTTTGAAGGGCAGCGGCAGCCTGACCGTGGTTACGGAAAGCGGTCACGGCATTGTCTGCAAAGACGATCTGAAAATCAGCGGCGGCACGCTCAATGTCTCCGCCGCGCGCAAAGCGGTCTACGGGAAAGACAGTGTTACAGTCTCCGACTGCGTGCTGAATCTTTCCGCCGGTACGACCGGTATCTGTTCCGACATGCAAGGTGTCGCCGAAAGCGGCATCGTAACGTTGGAAAGCGGCACGATCAACATCGTCTCCGGTGACAAGGGAATCAGCGCCTCCGTACTGCTTACCGTAGAGGAGCCCGAAATCGTGATCAATGCCGGGGAAGACGGTCTTCACTCCGATGCCGCAGCTGTAATCAACGGCGGCAGCATCCTGATTGATTGCCGTGATGACGCGGTCCATGCGGACAGCTCACTGTCCGTTGGCGGCGGCAGCCTGGAAATTTCAAGCTGCTATGAAGGTTTGGAAGCCGCGGACCTCACCATCAGCGGCGGCACTGTGACCCTGAACGCTTCGGATGACGGCGTCAACGCCGGACGCAGCCTGACCGTTACCGGCGGCAGCATGATCATAAACGCCTCGGGTGACGGCGTAGACTCCAACGGCAGCCTGACCGTTACCGGCGGCCTGCTTTATATCAGCGGGCCTACCAACAGCGGCAACGGAGCTTTGGATTACGGCACAGAGGGCGTCATCAGCGGCGGCATCGTAGTTGCCTGCGGCGCGTCCGGCATGGCCGTAAATTTCGGCAGCAATTCCACGCAGGGTTCCATTCTTTATAACTTTGACACTTCTCTCAACGGCGGCGACACGGTAACGCTTACCAACGCCGCGGGCGAGATCCTTGCTTCCTTTACCCCGGAAAAAGCCTATAACAGTGTCGTCATCAGCGCGCCGGGCATCGAAGCCGGCAGCACCTACACGCTGACCGCCGGCAGTCAGAGCGTCAGCATCGAAATGACCTCCTTCATTTACGGCAGCGGCGGCATGGGCGGCCACGGCGGTATGGGCGGCGGCATGGGCGGCCACGGCGGGATGAACGGCGGCATGGGCGGTCACGAAAGCGTTGACGGCAGTGAAAGCGCCTCCGATTTCGGCGGTCACGGCGGCCATGGCGGCTTCGACCCCAACAGCATGCCGGACAGCGCTTCCGAATCATCCGATCCCGGCAATGCGCCCGGCCGGCCGGATGGCAGCGCACTCTGAATTTATCTGAAATCAAATACGGCGGAGGAACCGAATCATGCTTCTCAATGTGGAACACATCAGTAAATCCTACGGCGACCGACAGCTGCTGGACGATGTCACCTTTTACCTGAAGGCAGGCGACCGGCTGGGCGTGATCGGCGTCAACGGCTGCGGAAAGTCCACATTGCTGCGCATTGCCGCCGGGCGGGAAGAGCCGGATTCCGGTTCTGTTTCCACCGACCCGAATGTGCGGATCGGTTATCTTGCGCAAAGCCCTGCAGACGATCCCGAGTACAGTGTTCTGGAGCAGGTCTATGCCGGGCTTGACAGTACCGCCCGCGCGCTTGCGGAGTATGAGGCAGTGGAAATTCTCAACCGTCTCGGCATTCGCGATCCCTCCGTTAAAATCGGTACGCTTTCAGGCGGGCAGCGCAAACGCGTGGCTTTGGCTGCAAGCCTCGTGCATCCCACGGATGTTTTGATTCTGGATGAACCGACCAACCATCTGGATGCGGAAATGATCGCCTGGCTGGAAAATTATCTGGCGGGTTATAACGGCGCTCTGCTGCTCATCACCCATGACCGGTATTTTCTGGAGCATACGACGACCCGCACCGCGGAGATTGCTTTCGGTAAAATGTATTTTTATGACGGAGGCTATTCCTCCTATCTCGACGGAAAAGCCCGCCGCGAAGAAATGCAGCAGGCTTCCGAACGTAAGCGTCAGTCCACCCTGCGTCGGGAACTGCAGTGGGTGCTGCAGGGACCATGCGCCCGCGGCACCAAGAGTCGGGAACGTCTGGAGCGCTATGAAGCGCTGAAAGCCAAGCAGCCGCCTGAATTTCAGGAACAGCTGCAGGAGATCCGCGCGGTGTCTTCCCGTCTCGGCAAAAAGACCATTGAGCTGAAAAATGTCAGCAAAAGCTTTGAAGACCGCACCGTGGTGCGCGATTTTGATTTTCTGCTGCAGCGGGATGACCGTGTCGGCATTGTCGGCAGCAACGGCTCCGGCAAGACCACGCTCCTGAACCTGATTTCCGGCCGTCTGGCTCCGGATTCCGGTGGGATCGATGTCGGCGAGACCGTCCGCATCGGTTATTTCTCCCAGCACGCCGCCGAATTGGACGGTCGTCAGACTGCCATTGAATATGTCCGTGAACAGGGCGAACGGATCGAAACCCGGGATGGCTGGCTTACTCCCTCCAAGCTGATGGAAAAATTCCTTTTTCCGGGTGTATTGCAGCACCGTACGATCGATAAACTCTCCGGCGGTGAAAAGCGGCGCCTTTTTCTTTTGGGAATCCTGGCTTCCGCTCCGAATGTTCTGCTGCTGGATGAACCCACAAACGATCTGGACATTCCGACCCTGCTCGTGCTGGAAGACTATCTGGAGACCTTTCCCGGAGCAATCCTTGCGGTGTCGCATGACCGATATTTTCTTGACCGCATCTGCCGGCGTGTTTTTGCCGTAGAGCCGGATGGCAGCATCCGTCAGATCATCGGCGGTTATACCGACTGGCAGGAACAGCTGGAGCAGAGAAACGCTGCCGAAAAGGCGGCCCGCAGCGCTGCTGCCCGTGCCGGAAAGGCGGACGCTCCGTCCGCTGCTGCTGCGCCCCGCAAGGCCTCGAAGCCGAAATTCAGTTTTAAGGAGCAGCGGGAATACGAAACGATTGAGGATGATATTGCCGCTCTTGAAGCAAAGCTGCATGACGTGCAGGCAGAACAGGAACGCTTTGCTTCCGATTATGTCCGCCTGCAGGAACTGATGGCCGAGCAGGAATCGCTGGAACAGCAGCTGGAAGAAAAAATGGAACGTTGGGAATATCTCAGCGACCTGGCCGAGCGCATTGCCGCCTGGCATTAAAAACAAAAAGCAGAACGCGGCGGCCCCGAGTTTTTTCGGGGCCGCCGCGTTCATTTCTTATGGATTCGATTTACTTTTTCGCTTCATCCGCTGTGTCTACGCTGCTGCCGTAAACCACAAAACGCTGGTAAAGGAATTCGGTTGACAGGTTGAGGGCCATGTTCAAAATTGTCACCAGATATTCGTTCCAGCCCAGCGTCTCCGCCAGGTAGTTGCCGAGGATCGTCGTCACCGGGGTAAAGACCGCATAATAAGCTGCCACCTTCAGCATGGCAACCGGCACATTGTTGGCCGATTTAAAGGTAAATTTACGGTTGAGTGTAAAGTTCCACAGCACGGAAAGCACCAGCGCGATCAGGTAGCAGGGCCAGTAGGGCCAGCCCGCCAGCTCATTCAGGAGCGTGAAGACGCCAAGCTCAATAATGCCGGCGCTGGCGGAAAACAGCACGAATTTTACAACTCTCCAGACTTCTTTCAAGGGAATGCCTTCTTTCTTTACTTTCAGATTTTGAACAAATTATAGCATACCCCTTCCCGGATTGCCATAGAAAAAGTGAGCCGGAAGAGCATCTTCCGGCTCACGAATTGTTGAATTACAGGTGCTGATCGCGCTTCACGCGGTCATAGAACTTGAAGAGGATGGGTTCCATGGCTGCGGTAAGCTTCATGTCCAGGTTGCAGATATAAACGGTAAACGTTACGGCAATGAAAGCCACAACGGCAATCACAAGCTTCAGCAGAAGCTTGAGGAGTTTTTTCTTCAGTTTGGCCATTTTATTATTCTCCTTTGCTCTTTACCAGGATTCGTTATCCGGAATCACTTCAAGGGTCGGATCGACCGGTTCTTCCTGCATTACGGTACGCATGTAGTTGTTTATCTGATCGCGCACGCCCTGGCGGTTGATCACGCGGGGATCAAAGAGGTCATGATCGACCCAGATGAGATGGATGTTGCGCTCACGGGCCTTTTCCTCAAAGAGACCGTGCATGCCATCCAGTGCCTTGCAGCTCATATGCTCCCAGAGAATAACGATATCGGCATTGAATTCTTCCGTGATCTCCCACAGCTCGTCCAACAGGACTTTGTAGCCGCCGTGGGTGCGGTTGCGCATAATCATTTTTTCGGTCAGCATGGCGATATCATAGATCGCCTGCTCACGGTTCTCGGGCGTATCGGTCTCGGCGATCATCTTGGTGTTGTCCATGGAAAGCATATCCGTCAGAGGAACGATGCCCCAGCAGTTGAGCAGCCAGACCAGGAAGTCCATATAGAAGTGGGACTGCACGCCCCAGACGATGGCGCGGTGACGGTATTCATTTGCCGCCATACGCTTGTTCTTATAAGCCTTTTCGGCCAGCTTCATGATCTTGCGGTCCGCTTCTTCAAAGCAGGCAAGACGGCCGCTGATGGCCATGTAGTTGGTCTCGGTATAAAGAGCGAGGTTGGAGCCGAAGACCTGCGGGTAAGGTGTCTTGCTCATTTCAAGCCATTCCAGACGGCAGCGGGTCGCGTAGTTCACGCGCTTGGCGCATTCAAAGTAATGGGTCCAATCCCACTTTTCACCGGTATGCTCCTCAACGAAAGCGATGGCGTTGCGGATCTCCTGGGCAGCGTATTCCTGCACGTCTTCGTTCGTATGGCGCAGCGGAGTCGCCAGCTGAAAGACCGGAATGCCGTCTTCCAGCTCCAGGCGCTTGGAGATGACGCCGTTGCCCAGCAAAGAGCCGTCGCAGGTGGTGTTGCACTGAACCGCGCAGCAGCCCAAAATCGGCGCGTCGTCATCGATGGAAACACCCGCCTCTGCCTCCGGCATAGGGCAGACATCACCGGCAAGGCCGTATTCCTGCGCTACATCAATATAGTGCAGAGCGGCACGCTGGTTCAGAAGCACCGGAATATAGGTGGATGCGATCTCGCGGCTCAGAGGGACTACCGTCGGGAAGCCCATCATAAGCGACTGCATTTCGTTTTCATCCACCAGAACGACCTTTTTGGAAAATTCCTTATCGTTGCCGATGCGGCGGTCGCCGCGGAAAAGCTTATCCAGCAGCTTGGCAACGTCTTCAATGATAATATCCTGTTCGGCATGGCAGATGCGCAGATGTTCCTTGCGCAGACCCTGCGTATGGCGGTCGACCATCATGGGCACCGCCAGATAGTTGGCCATCCAGCGATAACGGAACATTGCTTTCACGTTGCGGGGTTTGGAAAGCACGATGGTAAACATGTTGACCCAGTTATGGAGCCAGCGGGAATAGTCATAGGCAGTGTCGACAAGACCGCGCCATTCCCGGAATTTCCAGACCTTTCTGCCTTCGCCGTAAAAACGGCCGTAATTTTCGGTTCCGATACGTTTATCCGACATTATTTCGCACCTCCCTGAATCTGCTTGATCTCCACGCTTTCAATAAAGGCCTGCACACGAGTGCGCATCTGGCCGGAGGAGGCAATGTTGTAAGGACGGTCGACGGAAAGCACGGGAATTCCGTATTCATCCGGAAGGATGTGAGAACCCAGCATGCGTTCATAGGCCCAGGGATCGCAGAACTTGATCTGCTGATAGATGATGCCGTCGGCCTTATATTCCTTTGCCAGCTGCGCGGCATAAGCGCGGCGGCCGGTCATCTTGGGCTGGTCCATATAGCGCGGGCACTGTCCGCGATACATATACTGGCGGCAGATCTGAACGAGCGCGTCCTCATCTTCGGTCAGCGTAATGGGATCGCGGTCGGGCAGTGAACCGTAGCAGTAGCGGTCGGCGCAGACATAGGCACCGGTCTCTTCCACCAGTTTGATGAAGTCCACGTCATCCACTTCGGAGCCGACGATCTCCAGGCGGCAGCGCCAGGTGCCGGCCGGATCGGGTTCACGGGTCTTCACTTCTTCCAGTGTTTCTTCCAGGATCGGGATGATCTTATCCTTCGGGCAGGCGTAGGTAGCCAGCGTCAGGACGGCAAACTCATAGCCGGTGATGCGGGGACGGTCTTCCTTGCGGAAATCGCCCAGGGCGCGGATGAGTTGGCAGACACGGTTATGCTCTTCCACTGCCTTGCGGATCGCCATATCGGAAACGGAAATTCCGTAATGGTCATGCAGCGGCTGAAGAATATGGTTGCGGCACTGCAGCACATAAAGGTTGAGGCCGTTGTCGTCCCCTTTCATGGGGATCTCCATATAGTCAAAAAAGAAGTTCGGTTTCTCTTTGCCCATGGTCTTGAGCAGTTCCATGTTTTCCACCGCGCGGTTCATCATGGTGCAGCCGTCGGGCGTAATCACGCAGTCGGCAAACTGATAGCCGCCCTCAATGGCGCGCTCCAGCAATGCGCGACTGTATTCGCAAAGGAAACTCGTCATGTAATAGGTCGCCATCTCCATGGATCCGGTCCGCGGCGCGCGCAGACGGACGGAGAAAGCACCCGGCAGGTTCAGCAGAGGTTCGGGAACATTGGAGCAGGTGTAACCCGCGCAGATCCTGCCCTCGCTCTGCGCCTGCGCAATCAGCTCGTTGCCGGCTTCCTGCAGCAGGTTTTCAAGATAAATAAGATGTTTCAGATCTTTCATCTGTTTCCCCTTATGTAGTTAAAATAATCGCAAAGGTAATGAAAAAGGTCAGCCTTGCACACTCACTGCGGGAAGCTCCCCGACATTGGGGAGCCGCAGTCAGCGTTACCAGGCTTCAATCTGTTTGATATTCAGTTCATTGCCCTTAAGCAGCCAGGTCTTGCCGCTGCCGCAGTGAGGGCAGGTCTTGCCGTACTGCACGGTTGGATAGGTGCTTTTGCAGGCATCACACCAGGTGACCGCGGGGATCACCTCGCTGATCATTTTGGCGCCTTCCATAAACGGCTTTTTTGTGGCAAACCAGTTCCAGCAGTCTTCCAGCAGCTCCGGCACCACACCGGAAACCTCGCCGAATTCCAGCGTAACGGAACCGAGGTGGGTAAGTTCGTTTTCTTTCATTACCGCTTCCACCTGGTCAATGACATAAGTAACAATGTTAAGTTCGTGCATAGAGGTTCAACCTTTCTTTACCGGGAACAGGCGGCTGCCGCTTTTCTCCGAAGCCCGCCGCTCCTTTCGGAGCGGCGGGCAAAAGTCAGCGGGAAACCCGTTTACCGGGCTCTGCCGCCGGGGAAAAGGCAATTATTTGCCGGCCATTTTCTTGCGGATGATCTTGATCTCGCGTTTTGCGGCATAGGGTCCGATTGCCTTGAACTTGTCTTCCGCGGGGATCATTCTGGTGTTCTGCGGCCGGTCACGCTTCAGGTGAATGGCGTCGAACTCGCACTTGGTGGTGCAGATACCGCAGCCGATGCACTTGTTCGGGTCAACCACACTGCGGCCGCAGCTCAGGCAGCGGGAAGCCTCGGACTTGATCTGTTCCTCGGTAAAGGTGACGCGGTCATCCTTCAGGGTGAGGGAACGGGTCTTGTCAATGCCGTGCTCGGCACGTGCGGGCTTGCGGAACTGCTCGGCATCCAGAACAACGTTCTTCTTATCGAGTTCCTTGAACTCGCGCAGGTTGCGGTGGATGGTGAGAGACTGGCCCTTGTTGACAAAGCGATGGATGGAAACGGCGCCTTCACGGCCGCTGGCAATGGCATCGATGGTGTACATCGGGCCGGTTGCGCAGTCACCGCCGACAAAGATATCGGCTTCGGCAGTCTGGAAGGTGACCTTATCATGGTCAATGATGCGTCCGTCGGGAGTCTCGGCGGCAGTGCCGGCAAGAACCGCGCCGTAGTCGGAACGCTGGCCGATGGAAACGAGCACGTTGGAGCAGTTGACGGTCATGGTCTCGTTTTCGTCATAAACCGGAGCAAAGCGGCCATTGGCATCACGCACGCTGACGCAGCGCATGAGTTCGATGCCGGTGACCTTGCCGTTCTCGCCAAGGATGCGCTTGGGAGCCCAGCTGTTGTTGATGATGACGCCGTCTTCAATGCCGGAGTTCTTTTCTTCGGGCACAGTGGGCATCTCTTCATCCTTCTCAAGGCAGAACATGTTGACCGTGCCCTTGCCGAGACGAAGCGCGGTACGGGCCACGTCGATGGCTGCGTTGCCGCCGCCGATGACAACGGTGTCGCCTTCCAGAGCGGTGACGGTGCCCTTGTTCACGCCGCGCAGCAGATCGAGACCGCCGATGACGCCTTCCAGATCTTCGCCTTCAATGTTGAGCTTGGAAGCCTTCTGCAGACCGACTGCCACATAGAATGCCTTGAAGCCTTCTTCACGCAGCTGCTGAATGGTAATGTCTTTGCCGACTTCAACGCCGCAGCGGAATTCAACGCCCATTTCACGCAGAACGTCGATCTCGGAACGGACAACATCCTTCTCCACGCGGAAGTTGGGGATGCCGTTGATGAGCATGCCGCCGGGAGCCGCTTCCTTATCGAAGACCACCGGGCTGTAGCCTTCAATGGCCAGGAAGTATGCGCAGGACATACCGGCAGGGCCGGCACCGATGACGGCGACCTTCTGGTCGAAGGGCTTATAGGTGCAGGAGTTCATGGGCGGGATGTAGCGATGTTCGGCCTTCATATCCTGCTCGGCAATGAACTTCTTGATTTCGTCGATGCTCAGCGGCTGGTCAATGGTGCCGCGGGTGCAGGCATCTTCGCAGTATTTACGGCAGATAGAGCCGCAGATGGCCGGGAAGGGGTTATCTTTCTTGATGAGCTTGAGCGCATCCTGATAACGGCCGTCTGCCGCCATCTTGATGTAGCCCTGAATGGCGATGTGAGCCGGGCAGGCAACCTTGCAGGGCGCGGTGCCGGTGGGCCAGGTCTGGATGGAGCCGTTCTCGTTCTTGTAGTTCTTGTTCCAGTGATCTTCGCCCCACTTGGTGTCATCGGGCAGCTCGTGATGCGGATACTGGATGGGGCCTTCCTTGGTGCAGAGCTTCTGGCCCAGACGCACAGCGCCCGCAGGACATGTCTCTACGCACTTGCCGCAGGCAACGCACTTGGTCGGGTCGCTCTCGGCGGTGTAAGCGGAAGCGGAAAGGTTGGGCGTGTTGAAGAGCTGAGAAGTACGCAGCGCGTTGCAGACGCCGACCGCGCAGTTGCAGATACCGAAGATCTTGTTCTCGCCGTCGATGTTGGTGACCTGGTGGACATAGCCGCGGTCTTCAGCCTTCTGGAGGATCTCAAGAGCCTCTTCCTTGGTGATGTCACGGCCGTGATTGGTCTCGCGGCAGTAATCGGCAAAGTCGCCGACACCGATGCACCATTCGGTCTCGATATCGCCGGAGCCTTCGCCGCGGATGCGCTGCTGCTTGCGGCAGGAACATACGGAAACGCCGATATGACCTTCGTATTTATCGAGCCAGTGAGACAGGCGCTCGATATCCATTGCCTGGCAGTCTGCCGGGATGGCTTTTTCAACAGGCACAACGTGCATGCCGATGCCTGCGCCGCCGGGAGGAACCAGTTCGGTGATGCCGGCCAGAGGCAGATATGCCATGCGTTCAAAGAAGTCGGCCGTCTCGGGGAACATGTCGCTGTGCTCGGGGTTGATCATCATGATCTCGGCGCTGCCGGGAACAAACATGTCGAGGACCCAGCGCTTCTCATGGTTGGGGTTTTTGCCGTCAAGGTTTTCCCAATGGAACTCTACGAGGCCGCTTTCGCTGACTGCCTGCAGAGCCTTTTCCAGGTATTCGCGGTCAAACTGGGGGTTCTTCTTCGCGATCTGCTCGAAGGTCTGAGGAACGCGCTTTTTCAGCGTGAGGCAGATATCCAGCACATCGTCCGCCATCTTCTGGTCATACTTGTAAGCAGTATACTTTAACGCGGAGTTGACACCCCAATACTCGGGAGCGTCCTTATCGATCTTTGCCTGACCGAGGAGGACAGCGGCGCGGTCGGTAATTTCTTTGCCGAGCGCAGCGATCTTCTGATCTCTTGTAAGATTTTTCGCCATAATCGTTGTTTCCCTTTCTTTGATTTTATTTAAAAAATTTGCATAAATTTGGGATTTTATGACTGTATTAATGATATTGAATTTCTCTAATTATTTCAATTCGTTACAAACCTTTTCTACAAAACTCACAAAAACTTTATCGTAATTTTTACGACAAAATTTAATTTTTGTTTGTCGTTTTTGCACAGGTATGTTATAATGTTTGAAAATTATCAATGTATGGAAAAGGAGCGGAGTGATGGACGCAAACGCAAAACAGCGGCAGCAGATTGCCGACTGCGCAGTGGATCTTTTTCGAAAAAGCAGCTATGACAAGGTCTCGGTCAATGAGATCTGCGCCGCGGCCGGTGTTACCCGCTCCGCCTTTTATTCCCTCTTTCAGGGGAAAAAAAGCATTCTGGATTTTATTCTCTCTCAGCCAAAGGAAAATCTGGAATCCGCTTTTCTGGATTTCGTGGATCTGGAAAATGATTTTGAGCGGATCTGGTGTCTCTGCGACCGTTTCGTTACCATTGCCATGAGCTTCGGCCCCCGGCTGACCGGCGATCTTTTCATCATGCAGCTCAATGCCCCGGTCGGCATCACGGAAGCCGTCCATTCTCTCGACAGCTGGTTTATCAAGCTCGCCGGCAACTGTGTGCGCGCCGGCATCATCGAGACCGAAGAGCCGGTCGAAGTCATTGCCCCCATGGCAACGAGCCTGATCTGTCAGGCGACCTATGAATGGTGCAACCGCGGCGGCAGCTTCAACCTGCGTGAAATGGCACGTACCTACGCGGAGATCGCCTATCATGTGGTGCCGCGCTACCGCATGACGCCGGAGCAGCGCGCCGCGCTCTGAGCTGCGCGAATTCAATACGACAACGCAAAAGATGCATCCCCTTTCGGAGATGCATCTTTTTATTTTTTCTGCGGAAGGCTTCTCTGGGCAGCTGCCGCTCAGCGGAACATCTTCGCCATATAGGGCACCACGTCCTTGATGACCATGTGGGTGGTATTGATGCACAGATCGTAATATTTCTTATCGCCCCAGCGCTGTCCGGTGTAATCGTTGTAATAGGCAGCGCGGGCTTTATCTACCTGAGGGATCTTACGGCGGAGATCCTGCTCCGTCAGATCTTTTTCCGACTCGGTGCGGCGTTCCATGCAGCGGGCTACCTTGGCTTCAAGATCGGCGTAGACGAACACACGCAGCGGTCCGCGGTCACGCAGAATATAGTCGGCGCAGCGGCCGATGATAACGCAGTCGCCTTTGTCGGCAAGTCCGCGGATAATATCGGTCTGAGCGCTGAAGATTTCCTGCATCTGCATCAGCTGGTAATCGGGCTGGATCGACATGCTGTGGCCGATGGTAATGGGCAGCAGCTGGAAGGGCCGCCGCTCCATGGTACGCTGAATGTACTCTTCCGTCATAGCGGTCTCGCCGGCGATCGCGGTAAGAATTTCCTTATCGTAGTACTGAATGCCGAGTTCTTCCGCCAGACGCCGCCCGAGTTCACGGCCGCCGCTGCCGAATTCACGGCCGATGGTGATGATTCTGCTCATATTTCCGCCTTCTTTTCTCCTGTTTAACGGAAGCGATTCCCGTCTGTTTTGTCACAGTATACCTTTTTTTCTCCTGCTTCGCAAGTCTGCCCTTTAAAATGTCAAATCCCACAAAAACAAAGTCGATTTTCTGTTGCTTTCTATTGATTGTAATTTGAACCTTCGCTTGTTATAATTTACTATAGCTGACTACCCAATGTAAATCTGAATTTCATTTATAAAGGAGAGTAATGCCGATATGTACCAGGATGAATACAAGCGCTGGCTCGCCGCCGATCTGGAAGACGCAGACCTTAAGCCCGAGCTCGCAAAAATCGAAGGAAACGATGATGAGATCAAAGACCGCTTCGCGGTTGCTCTGAAGTTCGGCACGGCCGGCCTTCGCGGCGTTTTGGGCGCCGGTACCAACCGTATGAACATCTATGTGGTCCGTCAGGCCACGCAGGGCCTTGCCAACTGGGTCAAAACGCAGGGCGGCACGCAGACCGTTGCCATCAGCTACGACAGCCGTCTGAAGAGTGACGTCTTTGCCAAGACCGCAGCCGGTGTTCTTGCCGCCAACGGCATCAAGGTCCGCATCTATGACGCGCTCATGCCGGTTCCCGCGCTTTCCTTTGCCACCCGTTATTATAACTGCAACGCCGGCATCATGGTCACCGCTTCCCACAACCCGGCCAAATATAACGGCTATAAGGCCTACGGTCCCGACGGCTGCCAGATGACCGATGACGCCGCGGCGATCGTTTATGCCGAAATTCAGAAGACCGACGTAATCACCGGCGCGAAATATATCTCCTTTGCCCAGGGCGTGGAAGAAGGTCTCATCCGCTTTGTCGGCGATGACTGCAAAAAGGCCCTTTACGACGCCATCGAAGCCCGTCAGGTCCGCCCGGGTCTGTGCAAGACCGCCGGCCTCAAGCTGGTTTACAGCCCGCTCAACGGTTCCGGTCTGGTTCCCGTCACCCATGTGCTCAACGATATGGGCATCACCGATATCACCATCGTTCCCGAGCAGGAATATCCCAACGGCTATTTCACCACCTGCAGCTACCCCAACCCCGAAATCTATGCCGCTCTTGAGCTCGGCCTCAAGCTGGCGCAGGAATCCGGCGCCGATCTGATGCTCGCCACCGACCCCGACGCCGACCGTGTCGGTATTGCCATGAAGTGCCCGGACGGCAGCTATGAGCTGGTCAGCGGCAACGAAATGGGCGCTCTGCTCCTCGATTACATCTGCGCCGGCCGCATTGAAAAAGGCACCATGCCGAAGAACCCGGTCGCCGTTAAATCCATCGTCTCCACTCCGCTCGCCGATGCCATCGCAGAACACTACGGTGTTGAGATGCGCAGCGTGCTCACCGGCTTCAAGTGGATCGGCGATCAGATCGCGGGTCTGGAAGCCGCCGGTGAAGTTGACCGCTTCATCTTCGGCTTTGAAGAGAGCTACGGCTATCTGGCCGGCCCCTATGTCCGCGACAAGGACGCCATCATCGGCTCCATGCTCATCTGCGAAATGGCCGCCTACTACCGCAGCATCGGCAGCTCCATCAAGCAGCGTCTGGAAGAGATCTATGCCGAATACGGCCGTTATCTCAACAAGGTCGACAGCTTCGAGTTCCCGGGTCTGACCGGTATGGATAAGATGGCCGGCATCATGCAGGGTCTGCGTGACAACCCGCCCGCCGAGTTCGCCGGACAGAAGGTCGTCAAGGTCACCGACTACAAGAAGCCCGAAGAGACCGGTCTGCCTGCTGCCAACGTTCTCATTTACAAGCTCGACAGCGGCGCCACCGTCGTGGTCCGTCCCTCCGGCACCGAGCCGAAGATCAAGACCTATTTCACCACGCTGGGCAAGGACCTTGCGGAAGCGCAGGCTGCCAAAGACGCCCTGGCGGAATCCCTCAAGCCCATTCTTGCCTGAGAGGTAAGCCATGGCTCTGATCAAAGGCATACACCATGTATCTCTCGCCACCTGCGGTGACGAGGAATATGAAAAGACCATTCATTTTTACCGCGATATTCTGGGCATGGAGGTTGTCCGTGTCTGGAACGGCGGCACCTGCATCATGTTTTCCGCAGGCTCCGCCTGCATCGAGGTACTCAACAACGCCGAGAGCGATCTGCCCAAAGGCGCGATCCGTCATGTGGCGCTTCACACCGACTCGGTGGATGACTGTGTAGCCGCCGTCCGCGCGGAAGGCTACCCCATCACCATGGAAGCTCTGAGCAAATCTCTCACCTCCGATCCTCCTTTCCCCTGCCGTATGGCTTTCTGCCTCGGCCCCGTCGGGGAAGAGATCGAATTTTTCCAGGAGCGTTGAGACCGCGCAGAAAATTTCAAACGGGCACACCCGACCGGGTGTGCCCGTTTTCTGTCAGAAGCTCAGGAAATCATCGCTGCGGTCCGGTGAGTGAGAACACAGGATCCCCCTGCATTTGGGGTCCTGCTGCAGCTGGCGCAGAAACTGCAGCGCCTTTTTCTGCTGCTTTCGATCGAACCCGTAGCCCGGGATCACCTGCTCATCGATGTTGCGCTGAGAAAAGGCCGTGTCCGAGGCCAGCACGGCAAAGGGTCCGCCGTAAAGGCCCCCGCCTACGGTATGAAAGCGGTTGGATGGTCCCCTGCTGACGATCGTCGTAAAAATTCCGTCGGTATGCCCGGGGCAGTAGATGCAGAGCACACTGTCATCGCCGAAAAGGTCAAAGCCGCGGCCGACGGGACCGAGTGAGCTGCCGTGATAATGGATGCGCTCGATCCCATCCGCATAGGGCATCCAGGTTTCCCAGACCTGCCGGCGTTTGTAAACATAACGGCAGGAATAAAAATATTCCAGCTCCGCGCAGACGATGCGCTTGGCCCGGCCGGCAAAATCCTTCAGCGCGCAGGTATGGTCCACATCCAGATGGGAAAGCAGGACCAGGTCAATATCTTCCGGCTGCAGGCCCATGGCTGCCAGCTGTTCTTTCGCGGTCTCGCCGGGGCGGATCTGCGGATCATAAAAGCGCAGCAGGTGGGACGGAAGCAGTTGGCGGCAGTCGGCCGACCAGCCGGTATCCAGCAGAAGATTGCCGTGCTGCGGATGCCGGATCAGATAGGCATTGACCGGCAGCTCGAGGCGCCGTCCGAATCCGTTTTTATCCGTGCGGAACGCGTCGGAAGGACGCACCCGCATAGTGCCGCAGTGCAGAGTCTGAATGGTAATGGGCTGCTCCATGGTTCGACCGCCTTTCCATTTGATTTCCGACAGCATCATAACACCGCGGGCTTCCCCTTTGCAACGCTGTTATACCGGCAGTGTCCGAGCGTTTTCGTAAATTTTTGTGGATTTTCTGTCCGCTTCATGATAGACTGCAGCAATATGAGCAACGAAAAAGGAGATATGCTTTATGATGACCTTAGAGGATTTCAAAGCCGCCCGCGATACGCTCAACGGCATTATCCGTCCCACGAATCTGATCCGCAGTGATTTTTATTCCGCCCTTTCCGGCAATCATGTTTATCTGAAACCGGAAAACACGCAGGTAACCGGTGCCTATAAGATCCGCGGCGCCTATTATACCATCTCCACGCTCACCGAGGAGGAAAAGGCCGCCGGTCTGGTCACCGCCAGCGCCGGCAACCATGCCCAGGGCGTGGCCTATGCCGCAAAAGCCGCCGGGGTAAACGCAACCATCGTGATGCCGACCACCACACCGCTGATCAAAGTCAACAACACCCGCAGCTACGGGGCCAATGTGGTTCTGCACGGTCTCGGCTTTGATGACGCCGCGGCGGAAGCGCAGCGTCTTGCGGATGAAGAGGGCATGACCTATGTGCACCCCTTCAACGATCTTCGCGTGGCCACCGGTCAGGGCACCATTTCCTATGAGATCTTTTCCGACCTGCCCGATGTCAATGTGATCCTGGTTCCCATCGGCGGCGGCGGTCTGGCCGGCGGTGTTTCCACCTACGCCAAGCTTCTGAATCCCGGCGTAAAGGTCATCGGCGTAGAGCCCACCGGTGCCGCCAGCATGAAAGCCAGCGTGGAAGCCGGCAAAATCGTCACCATTCCGGTAGAGACGATTGCCGACGGTGTTGCCGTCCGCACGCCCGGTGACAAGGTTCTTCCTTATATTCAGCAGAATGTGGACGAGATCATTACCATTGACGATGAAGAGCTGGTCTCCTGCTTCCTCGATATGACGGAAAAACACAAAATGATCGTCGAGACCGCCGGTCTGCTGACGGTCGCCGCTCTTTCTCATCTGAAGGATCTGGGCATACAGAATAAAAATGTCGTCTCCATTCTGACCGGCGGCAATATGGACGTCATTACCATGTCCAGCCTGATTCAGCACGGTCTCATCTATCGCGGTCGTGTCTTCACCTTCTCCGTGCAGCTGCCGGACCGTCCCGGCGAACTGCTGCATGTGGCGGAGATCCTGGCCAAAACCAAAGCCAACACCATTAAGCTGGAGCACAACCAGTTCGTCAACATCAACCGCCAGCATGGCGTGGAGCTGCGCGTAACGGTGGAAGCCTTCGGCCATGAACACAAGGAATCGATCCTGCAGGCGCTGAAAGACCGCGGTTATGAAGCAATCGAAGTTCAGACCAGCCTGTAACCTTCGAATTTCATCAAAAACGCATCAGGGGATCGGCAGACTGCCGATCCCCTGATCTGTTTTTCAATGATCTCCCGGTTCTGTTTTCATCGGGAGCCGCGCATTTACACGAGCTCACCCGCCAAATAGACCGCCTTGCGGCTCAGGTCTTCCTCGCAGATCACAAAATCAGCGCATTTACCGTCCGCAATGGAGCCGGCTTCCGCCAGGCAGCCCAGCTGATGAGCCGGGTTCCAAGTTGCGGCGCGGATCGCGTCGCATTCCGGCACGCCGAAGGAAATGGCGCGCAGCATGCAGTCATATACGTTCGTAGCGGAACCTGCGATCGTGCCGTCCGTCAGCCGGGCAACACCGCCCTTAAGGAAGACCGGCAGACCGCCCAGCACATATTCGCCGTCCGGCATGCCGCAGCAGCGCAGAGAGTCTGAAATCAGGACCATACGCTCCGCGCCGAACACGCGGAAAGCAAAGCGCACGCTGGCCGGGTGCACATGCTGACCGTCACTGATGATCTCGGCAAAAACGCGGTCATCCTCCGCGCCCGCCACGATCGGACCCGGCTTGCGGTGATGAATGGAGGGCATGGCGTTGTAAAGATGGGTCAGCTGGGTAACGCCGGCACGGATTGCCGCTGCCGCGTGGTCATAATCGGTGTCGGTATGGGCAATGGAAACGGTGCAGTCCTTGCAGGCCTGTCTGACAAATTCTTCCGCGCCTTCCAGCTCCGGCGCGACATCCACAATGCGCACCAGTCTGCCGCAGCCTTCATTCAGCTTGCGGAAGGCTTCATAGTCCGGCAGGCGGAGATAATCGGCATTCTGTGCGCCTTTTTTCGCTTCGCAGAAGAAAGGCCCTTCCATATGGATGCCGCGTACGTGGGCGGATTTTTCCGGTGCTTCTTCCTTCAGCTTCTGCGCATTGGCAAAGGCGGCCGCCAGCACATCATAGGGCAGAGTCAGCGAAGTCGGCGCGAAAGAAGTAATGCCGTTGGCCGCGTAATAACGCGCCATAGTCTTCAGTCCTTCGTAATCGCCGTCGGAAAAGTCCGCGCCGCAGTTGCCGTGGGTGTGGTTATCGATCAGGCCGGGGATGACCTTGGCGCCCTGCAGATCGATCGCGTCGGCCGCCGCCGGACCCATCACATGGCAGAATACACCGTTTTCCACGGAAAAGGCGCCCTTTTCAAAGCGGAAGTTTTCCGTATAAATGAGAGCATTTTTAAAGTTCATATAAGTTTCCTCCCGAATCGGAATGTTGAGTCGAATATCGATGATTCATTATATACCCGCCGCTGCCCGGATGTAAACCGAAAACACACCCGAAACGCGCCGATATTTTACGGCAGCGGATGGTTTGACACCTTTGACAGAGGGGAATATAATACCCTAAAAAACAGGCAGGGAGAGTCCGGTCATGCATCCCATCAAACATTTCAAAACCATTACGCAGCACCACAACCTTGTAATGAAGCACTGCTTTCGCTGCGGGCTTTATTTTCAGGGGCTGACACACGATCTGAGCAAGCTGAGCCCCATTGAGTTCTGGAGCGGTGCCAAATATTATCAGGGCTTCCGCAGCCCGAACAACGCCCAGCGGGAAGCCATCGGCTATACCGCCGCCTGGCTGCATCACAAGGGCCGCAACAAGCATCATCTGGAATACTGGATCGATTACGCCGGGGATGACAGTGCCGGCATGACCGGCATGCGCATGCCGGAAAAATACGTGGCGGAGATGGTCTGTGACCGTATTGCCGCCAGCAAGACCTATAAGGGCAAAGATTATACCGACGCTTCTCCCTGGGAATACTATGCCCGCGCGCAGGGACATTATCTGCTGCATCCCGAAACGCAGGCTCAGCTGGAGGCCTGTCTGAAAACGCTGCGGGATGAAGGCGAAGACGCCTGCTTCCGCTACATCCGCACCCGGCTGCTGGGAAAGAAAAGGTGAGTGAACATGGTAAAGGTCGATCTGATCACCGGCTTTCTGGGCGCCGGCAAAACAACCTTTTTAAAAAAATATGCCGATTATCTGCTCCGACAAGGGCAGAAGATCGGCATTCTGGAATACGATCACGGCGCGGTCAACGTGGATATGCTTCTGCTGCAGGAGCTGCGCGGCGAAAACTGCGAGCTGGAAATGCTCTCTGCCGCCTGCGACGCGGACTGTCACCGGCGCCGTTTCAAAACCAAGCTCATTTCCATGGGCATGAGCGGCTATGACCGCGTCATAATCGAACCGTCCGGCGTGTTTGATGTGGATGAGTTTTTCGACGCTCTGCGGGAATATCCGCTGGAAAACTGGTATGAGATCGGCAGCGTGATCACCGTAGTAGACGCTGAGCTGGAAGACACGCTGACTCCCTCCGGAGAATTTCTTCTGGCTTCTCAGGCCGCCAACGCCGGCTGCATTCTGCTCAGCCGGGTCCGGCTTGCGGATGAAACGCAGCTTGCCGGCACAACCGACCATCTCAAGCGCGCCCTCGCCGGCATCGGCTGCAAACGCGATGTGGACCGGCTGATCCTTGCCCGCGACTGGGACACGCTGACCGATGCCGATCTTGACCGTCTGACCCGCTGCGGCTATCACTTTTCCGACTATGTAAAAACCACCCGCAGCGCGGAAGACGACTTTTCCTCCTGCTATTTTCTGAATCTGCCCCTGACCTGTGCACAGGCGAAAGCCAAAGCAGCCGCTCTGTTTGCGGACACGGGCTATGGCAGCATTCTGCGCGTGAAGGGTTTTCTGGAGGAAAACGGGCAATGGTATCAGCTCAACGCGACCCGCAATGAGATCACGCTGGCGCCGATCCCCATCGGTCAGTATGCCATGATCGTCATCGGCACAAAACTGAACGAGAAAGCCATCGACACTCTGATGCATTCCTGAGCGTCTTGGCTCCGGTTTTGTGAAAGAAGCTCCGAATCATCGGAAAATCAGGAGCAGGAGCAGAAGCAGAGCAAAATTCAGGCCGAGAAAGGTCCGCAGATATTTTCCTGTGTCCGCCCCCTGTGCATGTGAGTAAAGCTTGAGGCTGATCAGGCTGGCAAGGCTGGCAACCGGTGTGCCGAGTCCGCCGATATTCACGCCCAGCAGCAGGCCTTTTGCGTTTTCCGTAAAGCCGGAAAGCAGCAGAGCGGCCGGCACATTGCTGATGACCTGGCTCACCGCGGCGCCGAGCGGCAGCTCTCTGCCGTTCAGAACCGAGCGCAGGATCCGGTCCACCGTTTCAATGCGGGCAAGATTGCCGGAGAACACGAAGAAGCAGACAAACGTGAGCAGCAGCATAAAATCCGCCGCCAGAAGCCGCTTCCTGTCATAAATGAGCAGAACAAGGATCAGGATCAGCAGAAGGACCGGCCATTCCACCAGCCGGAACACCACGCTCAGGCAGGCCAGGAACAGCAGGGCATAGACCGTCAGGCACCGCCGGTCCAGCAGCGGGAGCTCGCCCAGAAAAACGTTGACCGCGGTCGGTCGGATCCGCAGGCAGAGCAGAACGACGATCAGCAGAGACAGTCCCCAGAGCGGCGCCGTCATTTTCAGAAAATCCGGCATGGAGAGGGCATAGTGAGAGTATAAATAGAGATTCTGCGGATTGCCCACCGGCAGCAGGACGCTCCCGAGATTGGCAGCGATCGTCTGCAGTACAACAACCGTGATCAGATTCTTTTCCTGATGCGTCATGCCGAGCACTGCCACCGCGAAAGGCACAAAGGTCAGCAGCGCCACGTCATTCGTCACGAACATGGCGCTGAAAAAGCAGAGCAGCACCAGCAGCAGAGCCAGCTTCCGCTCCGTTCCCGCCTGTCGGCAAAGCAGATGCGAGAGCCGCGCGAAAACGCCTGCCCGGCGCAGTCCCGCCACCGTCACCATCAGGCAGTAGAGCAGGGCCAGCGTGCGCAAATCGATATAATCCAAATACCCGCTGTCCGGCGGCACAAAAAAACAGCTGATCAGCGCTGCCAGAAAAGCAGCGCAGAAAACCGGCTCCCGCCGCAGAAAGGTTTTGACTCCCCGCATGGCAATTTTCCTCTTTTCTTCCATCGATTGCGCATGAATTTTAGCATTGTCCGCCCGGAAGCGCAAGCGGAAACGCCGCTTCTCCGCATTGATCCTTTCCTTGCGTTTTCATAAAAACAAACTATAATTACGGCGTGATATTTCACCGAAAACGGAGGCCTTTTCATGAAAGAAGAAAATGCGCTTGCCTATGCAAGGTCCCAGGGCTTCGACAGTCTGCTGGCCTATGCCAATTCCCTCAGTGATTTTCAGCGGCACAACGGCATGCTGATCACCGAGATCGGCGACGGCAGCTGCACCGTAGAGGTCACTCTGACGGAAAATTCCAATAATTTTCAGCAGATTGCGCACGGAGGTCTGATCTATTCTCTCTGCGACACCGCAGGCGGTATGGCCGCCGATTGTCTGTACCCTCCCTTCGGCGTCACGATCTCCGGCAGTCTCAACTATCTGCGTCCCGGCATCGGGAAAAAGCTGTTTGCGAAAGGGACGCTCGTGAAAGCCGGCCGGACCGTCCAGGTCGCGGATACGGATGTCTATAACGAAGAGGGCATGCATGTTGCCCACGGCACTTTCACCTATTATCTGCAGCGCAGCGACTCTTGACCCAATCAACGCCGCAGCCCCCGCGCCTTTCCGGCGCGGGGGCTGCGTTTTTTATTTTCTTCTCGGGTTGAAGATCGTACCGGTCTCGCATTTGGCTTCACAGTAAATGCAGCGATAAATGCGGGCGTCGCGGTCGGTAAGGCGGAAGACCTGCTTCAGCTCCTGCTCGGTGGAAGTGATGCAGCGGGGGTTCTTGCAGGTAATGACGCCGGTCAGCACCTCGGGCAGCTCGGCCCGCCGTTTTTCCACGATCTCGCCGTTTTTAATGGTAGCGACCGTAACGCCGGGGTCCACATAACCGAGCACGTCAAAATCGATATCGATCGCTTCATCGATCTTGATAATGTCTTTTTTGCCGGTCTTGCGGCTGACCGCGTTTGTAATAATGGCAACGGAGCAGTCCAGCCGGTCCAGGTGCAGCAGCTGATAAAGCTCCATGCCCCGCCCGGCGGTGATATGGTCAATGACATAACCGTTGTGGATGGAATCTATATTCATGCCTGTTCTCCTTCCGGATGAATGCCCAACAGCTTGAGGATCAGAGCCATGCGCATATATTTGCCGTTGAGGACCTGTTTAAAATAGCAGGCGCGCGGATCGTCGTCGATCGCGATCGAGATCTCATTGACACGGGGCAGCGGATGCATGATGCAGAGGTCTTTCTTCGCGGTATCCAGCTTATCCGGAGTCAGGATATAGCTGTCCTTCAGGCGGAGATAATCCTCTTCGTTGAAGAAGCGTTCCCGCTGTACACGGGTCATGTAAAGGATATCCAGTTCCGGCATGGCGCCGATCAGATCCTTGGTCTGGCTGTATTCGATGTTGTTTCTGCGCAGCACATCCTTTTTGACATAGCTGGGCAGCTTCAGCTCTTCCGGAGAGATCAGCACAAAGCGGACGCCCTCATAGCGGCACATGGCTTCAATGAGAGAATGCACGGTGCGGCCGAATTTCAGGTCGCCGCAGACACCGATGGTCAGGTTCTCAAAATGTCCTTTTTCGCGATAAATGGTGAGCAGATCCGCCAGCGTCTGCGTGGGGTGATTGTGCCCGCCGTCACCGGCGTTGATAACCGGGATGGAGGCGTTCATTGCCGCCACCATGGGAGCGCCCTCCTTGGGATGACGCATGGCAATGATATCCGCATAGCAGGAGACGGTCTTTGCCGTGTCGGCAACGCTCTCGCCCTTGGCTGCGGAGCTGGTATTGGCGCCCGTCACGGAAAGGACATTGCCGCCCAGCTCATACATAGCCGCCTCGAAGCTCAGGCGGGTGCGGGTGGATGGTTCGAAGAACAGGGTCGCCAGCTTTTTGCCATGGCAGACTTCCGCGTATTTTGCGGGATTGGCAATAATATCCTGCGCGACCGCGATGAGTTCCTGAATTTCTTCGGTGGTAAGCTCGGTAATATTCAGCAGACTTCTCATGCGCGGATCCAGCTTTCATCGGAAGGATTATCGCGGAATTTCAGCAGGCGTTCCACGTCCTCCGGCTTAATGTAACCGGTATCGGCCGCCACCTGCGCAATGATGTCGAAATTGGTCAGCGAATAGTTGATCACATTGGCCGCCGCGAGACGCTCCAGCCCCTTCTTCATGCCGTAGGTAAAGATGGAGACCACGCCCAGCACATCGGCGCCTGCCTCACGGAGAATATCCACAACTTCCAGCACGCTGCCGCCGGTGGAGATCAGGTCTTCTACCACAACGACCTTTTCTCCCGGCGTGAGCTTGCCTTCGATCTGATTCTTGCGGCCGTGATCCTTGGCGCCGGAACGGACATATCCCATCGGGATGCCGAGAATATGCGCCGTGATGGCCGCGTGCGCGATGCCTGCGGTGGAAGTGCCCATCAGAATATCCGTTTCGGGAAAATGCTCTTTAATGAGTTCGGAAAGGCCGAGCTCCACATCCGTGCGCACGACCGGCGCGGAAAGGGTCAGCCGGTTGTCGCAGTAAACGGGGCTCTTGATGCCGCTGGCCCAGGTAAAGGGTTCTTCCGGGCGGAAGAAGACGGCCTTAATTGTGAGCAGGTCTTTTGCAATCTGAATTTCACGCTTTTCCATACGATATTTATCTCCTTTTCAGCAGTATATAACAGCTTTAACCGATGAATTCTTCCACGCAGCGGCGGTAGGCTGCCACCGGATCCGCAGCCGTGGTAATGGGGCGGCCGACCACAATATAGTCGGAGCCGACGCGTTTTGCTTCTGCCGGAGTCATGACGCGTTTCTGATCGCCTTTGTCACCGTCGGCAAAACGTACGCCCGGCGTCACCGTGACAAAGCCGCTGCCGCAGCGTTCATGCACCTTGCCGGCTTCCAGCGGACTGCAGACAATGCCGTCCAGCCCGGCTTTTTTCGCGTTTTCGGCATAATGCATGACCGTCTCATCCATCGGGTGATCGATCCAAAGCTCATTTTTCATTGCTTCCGCGTCGGTGGAAGTCAGCTGCGTCACGGCGATCAGCAGCGGGCGGCTGCCATCGGCACGGGTCAGGCCTTCCAGCGCCGCCTGCATCATGGCGCAGGTGCCGGCTGCGTGCACGTTGCACATATCCACATCCAGCCCGGAGAGAACCTTCATGGCCTTTTTCACCGTGTTGGGAATATCGTGCAGCTTCAGATCCAGAAAAATTTTGTGACCGCGTTCTTTGATGGCGCGCACAATGGCCGGTCCTTCGGCATAGTAGAGCTCCATACCGATCTTGACAAAGGGCTTTTCTTCCGTAAAAAGATCCAGAAAAGCAAGTGTCTTTTCCGCGCTGTCAAAATCGCAGGCAATAATTACATCTTTTCCCATTCGTTCATCCTCCTATCAGGTCTGTCAGATTTTCAATTCCGTATTTCCGCATCGCGGAAGGCAGCGCTTCCACAATCTTCTTACAGGCAAAGGGATCCGCCACATTGGCCGCTCCGATCTCCACGGCCGAGGCGCCTGCCATCATCATCTCCAGCACATCCTCCGCGGAAGAGATGCCGCCGATGCCGATCACCGGGATACGCACTGCCCGGCTGACCTGGTAGACCATCCGCAGCGCTACCGGGAAGATACCGGGGCCGGAATAACCGCCGGTCACATTGGCAAGGATGGGCTGCCGCGTTCTCAGGTCAATGCGCATGCCCAGCATGGTGTTGATCAGGCTGATCCCGTCGGCGCCCGCGTCTTCACAGGCTTTCGCCATCGTGACAATATCCGTCACATTGGGCGTCAGCTTAAGGATCACCGGTTTCGTGGTGACCTTTTTCACTGCCCGGGTCACTTCCGCCGCCGCGGCCGGGTCCGTGCCGAAGCTCATGCCGCCGCCGTGCACATTGGGGCAGGAGATGTTGACTTCCAGCCAGCCGACCTGTTCCTGCGCGTCCAGCAGCTCACAGGTGCGGGCATATTCCTCCACGGAAAAGCCGGATATATTCGCCATGACCGGCTTGTGAAAACAGGCCCGCAGGCGCGGCAGTTCTTCCGAAATCACCCGCTCTACGCCCGGGTTCTGCAATCCCACCGCGTTCAGCATGCCGCCCGGCGCTTCCGCGATGCGGGGGGTCGGGTTGCCGAAGCGAGGTTCCAGCGTCGTGCCTTTAAAAGAAAAGGTTCCCAGGCAGTTGATGTCATACAGCTCGGCAAATTCATAGCCGTAGCCGAAGGTACCGGAGGAAGGGATCACCGGGTTATCCAGCGTAATGCCGCAAAGCGTTACTTTTGTGTTCACCACTGCAGCTCCTCCTTTGTGAAGACCGGTCCCTCGCGGCAGACCCGTTTCGGTCCTTCCGCGGTCCGGCAGGTGCAGCCCATACATGCGCCGAATCCGCAGCCCATGCGGGCTTCCAGACTCACCTGCATGCCCCGGCAGCCGGAAGGCAGGGCCGCGGCCAGTGCTTTCAGCATCGGCTCGGGACCACAGGAATAAACATAGGTAAAGCGTTCGGGCAGTGCGTCGGTCACAAAACCCTTGACGCCGCGGCTGCCGTCTGCGGTCGTGATCGTGACGGGAACCGCAAGCTCCGCCAGTTCCTCCGCGCCGAGCACTTCCTCTGCCGAAGCAAAGCCCAGCACAGCCGCGGGCTTTTTCCCTTCTCGCAGGAGCTGTTTTGCCAATGCGAGCAGCGGGGAAACTCCGGTTCCTCCGCCCACCAGCAGCGGCTGCCCGCCGGCGCAGGTGCTGTCATAGCCGTTGCCGAGACCGGTCAGCGCTTCCAGCGCCGCGCCCGGTGTCAGTTCCGCCAGTTTTTCCGTGCCGCGGCCGACCCTTTTGTAAAGGACCGAAAACTCCTCTGCGTTGAAATCGTGCACGGAAAAGGGCCGCCGCAGAAAGCAGCCTTCTGCCTTCAGCGCGGCAAACTGTCCGGCTTTCGTAATTGCCGAAGCGTCACCGCCCAGCCGCAGCAGATGCACCGTGGGGGTCAGCGGCCGGTTTTCCAGAATCTTAAAAACTCCCTGCTTCATGCTTCACCGCCGTATCGATATACTTCTCTGCCCCGATAGACCGTCAGATAATTGCGTCCGAACACCTTTCTGCCCTCAAAGGGCGTGGCTTTGCCCATGGAGAGAAACTCCGCCGGATCGATGGCATATTCTTCTCCCAGCTTCCAGACGGAAAAGCCCGTCTCAAGCGGCAGGCCGAAACGGGCTGCCGGCTGATAGACCATCAGGTCCAGCAGTTTTTCCATTGTCAGGATGCCCGTCTTTACAAAGCCGGTGTACATCAGCGGAAAAACCGTCTCGATGCCGACCACGCCGAACGCGCTTTTTTCCAGCCCCCGGGATTTTTCCTCCGCGGAATGGGGCGCGTGATCGGTAATGATCATGTCAACGGTACCGTCCTTCAGCCCTTCGATCAGGGCAAGCCGGTCCTCCGCCGCGCGCAAAGGTGGGTTCATCTTAAAGCGGCCCAGCTCCTGCAGGTCGTTTTCATCCAGCAGCAGGTAATGAGGGCCGGTCTCGCAGGTAATGTTGACCCCTCTTGCCTTCGCCCGGCGAATGATCTCCACGCTCTCTTTGGTGGAGATATGGCAGACGTGATAGGGGCAGCCGGTCTCTTCCGAAAGCTCCGCGTCGCGCGCGATCTGCGCGTATTCGCTCTCCGAGCAGATGCCCCGGTGACCGTGCTCTGCCGCATAGCGGCCGTCATGAATGTAACCGCCGCGCAGCAGCTCGTTCACCTCGCAGTGCGCCACTACGAGCCGGTTCAGCGCCTTTGCCTGCCGCATGGCTTCCCGCATCATATCCGCGGACTGCACGCCGTGGCCGTCATCGGAAAAGGCGATCACATCGGGCGCCATGCCCGCAAGATCCGCCAGCTGCTCCCCTTTCTGCCCTACCGTGATGGCGCCGTAGGGATAAACGCCGATCACCGCGTCGCGGGCAATGAGCTCGGTTTCTTCCCGCAGATGGGCCGGGCTGTCCGGCACCGGGTTCAGGTTCGGCATGGCGCAGACTTCCGTAAAGCCGCCCCGCGCCGCCGCCATAGAACCGGTGCGAATGGTCTCTTTATAAGAAAAACCCGGCTCGCGAAAATGCACATGCACATCGCAAAAGCCGGGAAAAACGGTATATTCGGGAGTGTTGAAAACAGCAATGGAAGGGTCGGAAGAAAACATTTCCCCCAGGGCTTTGTTCTGCGCCGGGGAAAGATAGGTTTTTGCATGAATGGTATTCATAAGCCGGCCTCCGTTTCTCAATCATAAACTAAGTATTTATATCATGATTCCGAAAACCTGTCAACCTTGCCGAAAGGAATGCCGCCTTCTCTGCCGTGCCGTGTCAGTTTTCCGCGTTCTCCGGCACCCACCAGGTGAATGTGCGCAGGCCGCCGTTGATAAAGACCTCTCTCAGCTTGCCGTCCTCCAGGATCCGCAGATCTTCCACCGGACCGTCAAAGCGCAGTTCCCCGGTGCCCCCGAGCAGGCGCAGGCCCTCTTCCGTCCGCTCCGCGCAGGCGCTCTCCGATTTCAGGTAGGGCTGCGCCTCCCGTATCGGCCGCATGCAGACCATATCCCCGCGAAAATACAGCTCCCTCGGGATCGTAAAGGCACCGGCGTGTACGGTCTCGTCCTCCGGCCGCGGGCTGCGTGTCCATGCCAGCTGCAGCCGCCTGCCGTCCGCCGCCGCAAAGCTCTGCGGCGCGTAATACTGCGGCCCCGCCTCCGGACTGATCTCACAGGTTGGGTAAAAACGCCGTCCGTCAAAATCGCCGGGCACATAACGTACCGCGGCCCTGCCCTCCCGGTGCATCATGCTGTAGCACAGAACAAAGCGGTCTTCCAGCGGAAAAAGATCGGGGCACTCCACGGTGTCGTCATAATCCCGGCATTCATAAAGCAGCCCGACATACTTCCATTTCAGCAGGTCAGCCGAGGTATAAAGCAGCACTCTGCCGCGCTCTTCTCCGTGACCGCGGTATTTACTGACTCCCTTGCTGCCCACCACCATGTAATAATTCCCCTGCCAGAGCAGCACCTTGGGATCCCGAAATTCCCGGCAGCCTTCGGGCGGATAATTTTTCAGGATCGGGTTTCCCTCGTATTTGGTAAAATGCACGCCGTCATCGGACCAGGCCATGCACTGCGTCTGTCCCAGTTCTTTGGAGTCGGCAGTGTAGAAGAGATAAAGCCTGCCATCCTTTTTGACCGCGCTCCCGGAAAAGCAGCCGCCTCCGTTTTCATAGGGCCGGTCGGGAGTGAGCGCAATGGGCAGGGTCTGCCAGTGCAGCAGGTCCTCCGACACCGCGTGTCCCCAGTGCATGGTTCCCCATTTCGGCTCGTAGGGGTTATACTGATAAAAGGCATGATATTGCCCGCGAAAAAAGATCAGGCCGTTCGGATCGTTGATCCATCCGGTCTCCGGTTCAAAGTGAAACTGCATACGGCGCTCCTTTGCACAGCTTTGCTTCCGGATCACCGAGCCTTGCGCGGCGCTCGTATCCGGATCGTTCGCATCATAACACACTCCGCTTTAAAGGGCAAAAAAATAAGCCGAAGCCATTCGGCTTCAGCGGCAGGAATCAGAGCATAAAACAGAAGTGACCTTCGATCTCGTTACGACACTCAATCGAAGGTCACTTCATATGATTCTTAATATCTAACATCTTTTGACCTCTCTTTCCTGATTTGTAAGCTGCTTTTTATTTCTGCAGCTTCCTTACATGTACATCGGTCTCAGCTCCTGTTTCGGATGATTTGCTCTCCCTTGGAGAGCTTCCCTTTATGTACATTTGTTCGGTTCCTTGTTTGTGATTAAATAATAGCAGACCGCTTCGGATTTTGCAAGCTTCATATTGTATAAATTATACAAAATATTTCTGTATAAAAAGCCGAATTTGTTTGTTCTGCTTATTTTGTTCTTGCGCTGCGGCATTCTTTCTGCTATGATTATTTTGTTGGGCTGTCTCATTCCTTCGAATTGAGGCAGCCCTGTTTCTGTTTATTCCGCCGGCGGCAGCGTCAGCACGAAGTTCTCTTTTTTGATCTTTTCCCAGGCAAAAAGAGGGATCAGCTCTTTTGCCGAAACCGGTTCATATCGATCCAGCAGGCCGGCCGCGCAGGCCAGGCTCCCCAGCAGCTCTTCCGGCCGATAGAGGGAACGCAGACGTCCCAGATCCATGTCCCGGTCGCGCTTGCTCAGCCGGCGCCCGTCCGCGGCCACCAGCAGAGGCACATGCGCGTATTCCGGCTGCGAATAATTCAGCTGCTGCCTCAGCCAGATCTGGCGGGGCGTGGAATCCAGCAGATCGCAGCCGCGCACGATCTCCGTCACGCCCATGCGCTCATCATCCACCACGACCGCCAGCTGATAGGCGCAGACCCCGTCGGAACGCCGCAGAATAAAATCGCCGCATTCTTCTGCCAGGTTTTCCCGATAAAGTCCGTAATGACGGTCGGTAAATTCAATCGTTTCCTCCGGAACCCGGATCCGGAGGGATGGGCTGCGCAGCGCCATGCGCTGCCGGCGTTCTTCCGCGCTCAGGCCGCGGCAGCTGCCGGGATAGAGGACCGTGCCGTCGGAGCGATGGGGCGCGGAGGCCGCATGCAGCTCATCCCGGCTGCAGAAGCAGGGGTAGAGGAGTCCCTTTTCCTCCAATATTTCCAGCGCCTGCCGATACAGCGCGCCGCAGTTGGACTGCCGGTAATCCGGGCGGTCCTCCAGACCGCCTTCCTCCCAATCCAGTCCCAGCCAGCGCAGGTCATCCTCCAGCTGGCGGCAGTATTCCAAACGGCTGCGCTGCGGGTCCAGATCCTCCAGCCGCAGGATCATACGCCCCTTCTGCGAGCGCACGGAAAGCCAGGCCAGCAGAAAAGAAAGCACATTGCCGGGATGCATCCTTCCGGTCGGACTGGGCGCCATGCGGCCGACTGCCTGCCCCATCTGCTGTTTTTTCTCTTCCACGGCTCTGCCTCCCGGTAATCTATACTCTGTCTTCCGGTATGATATGCGATTACGCGTGATATTTTATCATGATGTCCGCACGGGAGCAAGAGCAGCGCAGATCCTTCGGTTTTTGCGGAAAGCGCGAAAAAAGTTGCAGAAAAGTGTCATTCGGCTCTTGACTTATGGGAAATATCGTTTATAATAATTTAGCCTGTCCAAAGGGCAGGTTTCCTTGCTCCTTTTTGAAAAAGGGGGCCAAAAGACCAGAAGGAGGTGCAACCATGGCAAAAGCAAGCGAAAAATACGAGGTAATGTACATTATCAACCCCAACCTTACCGAGGAAGAGACCGCAGGTATGGTTGAAAAGTTCAAGGCACTTGTGGAAGCAAATGGTACCTTGGAAGAGCTTGAGGAAATGGGCAAGCGCAAGCTGGCTTATGAAATCAACTATCTGACCGAAGGTTACTATGTGCTTATGAAGTTCACAAGCGGCCCGGAGTTCCCCGCAGAGCTGGATCGTATTCTCGGCATCACTGAGGGCATTCTTCGCCGCCTGATCGTTCTTCGTCCGGAATAAGAGGCGTATTTCATGCTGAATCACATTGTAGTTATGGGTCGCCTGACCCGTGACCCCGAGGTTCGTTATACGCAGTCTCAGGTTCCCGTGGCGTCTTTCTCCATCGCCTGTGAGCGCGATTTCGGCCGCTCCGAAAGCGGTGAAAAGCAGACCGATTTTATCGACTGCTCCGCATGGCGCCAGACCGCAGAATTCATAAGCAAGTACTTCCAGAAGGGCAGCATGGCTGTCGTTTCCGGCCGTCTTCAGTCCCGCCAGTGGAAGGACCGTGAAGGCAATAACCGCACCAGCTGGGAAATCGTAGTAGATAACATCTACTTCGGTGAAAGCAAACGCAGCAGCGGTGAAAACTATGACGGCGGTTACAATCGCAGCTCTGCTCCCGCATCCCGTCCGAGCACGGACTCTCAGCCCGCCAAGAAAGATGACGGCTGGGGTTCCATCGGCGATGACGACGGCGAACTGCCGTTCTAAAATTTTAAAAGGAGGATACAGCCTTGGCTTTTGATAAGACTAAACCCAACACCCACAAACGCAGAAAAGTCTGCCAGTTTTGTGTAGATAAGGCCACTTATATCGATTATAAGGACACCGCAAAGCTTCGCCGCTTTGTTTCCGAGCGCAGCAAGATCCTGCCTCGCCGCACCACCGGTGTGTGCGCCATGCATCAGCGTCAGCTGAACGAGGCCATCAAGAGATCCCGCCAGATCGCTCTCATGCCTTACATCACCGATTAATTTTCGGCTCAGTCAAAAAGCCGGTCCCGTTTGGGACCGGCTTTTTCTGTTTCTTCTTTTGTCTGTTTTTCGGAATGCTCTCACCGATCGGCGTTGTCCGGCTCCTTTTTCGGCTTTTTAAAGACCCAGAATTTCGAAAGAAAATAATTGAGAATGACCTCAATGACGTTCTCCAGAATATAAGCCCACCAATAGCCCATATGCATTACATTCACAAAAAGGGCCATCAGCAGCAGCTTCAGGATCCCGGTGCCGACACGGCCGCCCACAAACTCCAGCAGCTCTTTTCCCCAGTTGGAATTGGTGCTTTTGAACACATATCTGCGGTTGAGATAAAAAGCGGTAACTACGCCCACCACCCACTGCAGTACAGAGAGCACGTTGTTCTGCCAGAGGATCTCCGGATCCAGGACCAGCTTTCCCAGCCAGGCCGCCACCGTGCAGGCCAGCGTTGTCGCCACGCCGGCAAGAATATAAAGGATCAGTTCCTCATATTTATGATAAAGTTCTTTGATCTTCTTCAAAGGTCTTCCTCCCGTTCTGTTCTGCGTGCAGGTCATTATAGCCATCCTTCCGAGCTTTTGCAAGCGGAATGCGATTTTTCTCTTCTCCGCTGCCGTTCAGCGGGCGCGCAGCTCGCAGAACGCCACCGCGCTTGCCGCTGCCACATTCAGGGAATCTACGCCGTGCGCCATCGGAATGCGCACCGTGTAGTCACAGTCCGCAATGGTGCTGCTGCCGAGTCCGTCCCCTTC
>R19__coassemble_119_pt1 | contig 44706 bp, 34 predicted proteins | sample R19__metabat2_high_PE_014 | metagenome-assembled genome bin R19 | reverse complement strand
GTAATAAGTGCTGCCGTCCTCCGCGGTCTGCGGATCGGTCAGATCCATGCCCTCGAAAATATCCAGAGTGGAGATGGCCTCGGACCAGTGGGCGCCGTCAATGGGCCATTCGCCGTAATGGACGCAGACATCATTGCCGAACATCAGATCCTTCTGCCGCAGCACGGTCGGGAAGGGGTAGTTCTTGCCTTCCAGCGTGACGCTGCTGCCCGGGAAGCTGTATTTGCCGTTGACCGTGGTGCCGGAGGCGTCCTCGGTGGTAACGTTGTCCCAGACATCCCGGCTGCCGGCGTTCAGGGCGTCGTAGATCGTTTTGCCCTTATAAGTGCCGGAGGTCAAAGCAGCCTTGCCCGCCAGCTGGTCGAAGGTAACGGAAATTGCTTTTGTACCTGTATCCACTTGCTGATTCTTATAGGTCACCTTCGTCGGGGCGAAATAATAGCAGTTGCTGACGTTGACATTTACTCCCCTATTGTCTTCGTTATTGCAGTTGGAGGAGACGGGGCAGACGGTCTTCACCGAGCTGCCGGTGCAGCCGGAAAGGTCCACATAGGTGTAGCAGTTCTGAACGGTCGGGATAGCGGTCAGCGTGCCGAACACCGTTGCAATATCGCCTGCTGTTCGCATAAACCAACCGCCGGTCACGCCGCCCACGTGCACCTGGGTAGCGTTCTTCAATGTGCAGTTGATGCTGCCGCCGGCATAGCAGTCCTGCAGGGTCACGCCGCGGAAGTTGCCCACCACGCCGCCGACGCGGACGTTGCGGCCGCTATCGCTGTAAGTGATGGCGATGTCGATCTCGTTGACCGCGCTGCAGCCGGTCAGAGGCATGTTGCTCAGCCCGGCAAGGCCGCCGATATTGGTGCCGCCGAAGCCATTTGTCGCGCGCTGATCGAGGATCGTATAGCCGGAGACGGTGCAGTTTTTAAACTGAACGGTTTTATCTTTCACGCCGGTGCTATTGTTGCCCAGCACCGCCACGCCGGCCAGACCGCCCAGGTTATACCAGCTGCGGCCGCCGCTGCTTGCGGTCGCGATGGTGTTGTTGTTTTCGGAATAAAGGATCAGGTTCTCAACATCTGCGCTGACCGTGATGCCGAAAAGACCCACCGCCTGGCCGGCGCTCTCGATATTCAGGTTCTTGATGGTGTAGCTGTTGCCGTTATAAGTGCCGTTGAAATAGGCGGAATAGATCTGCGCAGCAACATTTTGGTCTGTAGTGGATGCGTCGCAGAGGGAACCGATGGGCGTGAAGGAAGCGTTATTGCCGTCCGCGTCATGGGTCTGCTCCCAGTAATATTCCCGCTTTGTCACATTGGAAGCGCGGTTGATATAGCCCAGATAGGGGAAGCAGGACCAGAAGCCTTCCGAGCTCACGGTCTTGGCGGTCTTTCCCATCGCCAGCCAGGAAGTGCAGTTCGTGTTGACATAGTTCCAGTTGATATACTGCAGCTGCTGCGTGCTGCGGATCTCATAGGGGTTGCCGCTGCCGCTGCGGCCGCTGTCGCCGGGCGCCATGGCATAGTCCGTGGTGCCGTTTTTATCCGTCAGCTGCAGCCTGGCAAGGTTATCCGCGTCCAGCTTGCCGCTGATATCATCGCCGTCCATCTTCGCAAACTGCATGGCGTCGGCAAAATGCGGCGTAAGAACATATTCATAGCTGTGGTTGTTGTAGGTCAGCGTAATGCTGCCGCTGCGGCCCTGTGCCGTCAGGGCAATGCCCTCACCGCTGACCGTGTCCGCCGTTGTCCAGGGGTAGAAGGTGTAGCCGGTCATCTGGCTTTCCAGACTGGCCTTGGCCCCGCTGTTGACATTGTCGATGCCGCTGCAGGCAAGCCCGCTGAGCGTATAAGTGACGCTGTTCTCCTCGCCCTGAGCGGTGTAATAGCCGTAGCCGTACTCGGTGATGCGGCCGCCGTCATCGTGGGAGGTGCAGAGGGTCGTGGCCGCCTGCACGCTGCCCTCGGTGCAGCCGATATAGGTAAATTTATAGCCGTTGTTATCGCCGTATTCCTCATGCTCCCAATAGAAGATGCCGAGGGTGCCCAGCTCCGGATGGATCTGCCACTCGCCGAAATGCACGGCGCTGCCGGAGGCGTCCTGCAGCACGGCGCGGAAGGGATAATCCGTTTCCTTATCCTTGCCGTCCGCTTTGCCGCCGAGACGTGTGGTGTTGCTGTGGTTGTAGGAATTTTCCGCCGGGTTGGTGTTCAGGTTGGTCAGCTGCTCATAGGTACGGCCGGTGCCCATGGTGTCCTCCGCCGTCATGTCATAGGGATAAAGACCCGTGACATACTGGTAGCTGCCCACATGCAGATAATAGCAGCCGCTGGCGGTGCCGCCGTCGGCAGCGGGGGCAAAGGCCGCGGAGGTCGCGCCGGTGCCGGCCGCCGTAAGGGCGGTGGCGCAGTAGCTCTGCTGGATGCGGCCGGTGTTCTCCGCGGCAAAGCCCGCGATCTGCATGCTGCCGTTCTGGGCGGTGACCTCAATGCTGCTGAGCGCGTAGCAGCTGCGGATAATGCCGCTGTTGCTGCCGACAAAGCCGCCGGCATAGCCCGTGGCGCGGTAGCCGGAGAAGGCGATGGCTGGGATATCCGCCTCGCTGTTGCTGACGGTGCCCGTGTTGCAGCCGATCAGGCCGCCCACATAGGCAAAGCTGTTCTGATAGGCCATGATGCTGTGTTCCGTCCCGCTCAGGTCATAGCCCGCGGCGGCGCAGTTATCCACCGTGCCCTCGTTATAGCCGATCAGCACGCCCAGATAGAGCGTCTGGTTTGCGGTAAGGGACTTGCCGTAATGGGCGGTCCGGTTGTTCTCGCCGTCGATCACAAAATCCGCGGTGACGAAGGTGTTTTTCACCGTGCCCGTGTTATAACCGAAGAGGCCGACATAAAGCCCCTTTTCGGAAACAAAGCTCACGCCCTCGATGGTATGGCTGCCGCCGTTATAGGTGTCCTTGAACGCGGCGGCGGCCGACGCGCCGATGGGGCTCTGCTCCGTCACGCTGCCGTTGAGGGTATAGGTATCCCAATCGTAATCCGTGTAAATGAGGCTGCGCTCCTGGCTGTAGGTCCGGCCCGCCGCGATGGCGCGGTAGCCGTTATCGTAGAAGCGGCTCAGGTTGTAAAGATGGCGCGGGGATCGCACGCTGATCGATGCCGGGATGGTGGAGACCGGGGAATCCGCCGCCGGCACCTCGCTGACGGTGCGGGCAAAGTGGGGGTTGAAATCGTAATAGGCGGAGGAGGTGCCGGTGCTGTCGGTCTGGCGGACCTCGACCCGCTCATAATAGCCGCTCACGGCAGCCGTGGGTTCATTGACCGCGGTAGGCAGCGGATAGATGAGATAAGTGACCGGTTTGCCGGCATCCTGCACCGTGACGCTGACCGGGCTGCCCGTGGTCACCTTGCTGCCGTTGATATAGACCTCCACCGTGGAGGGCATGGGGGCGCCTTCCCGGTAGACAATGCCGTAGCCGTCGCCCAGCAGGGTGCCGCCGGAAGAAAGGGAGAGGTCCACGCCGCCGCCGTCAAAGCCGTAGCTGATATTGCCGGTGTCATCCTCATATTTTTCATAATAGACCAGGGCGCCGGGGGTAAAGACGGTCTCCCAGTCGCCGTAATGGTTCAGCGCGTTGAGACGGGGGTAGGTATAGTTGTTGAGGGACTGACCCATCAGCTTATAGGGCTCGGTGCCCGCGGTGTCGATGGTGAAGGCGCCGCCCAGCTTTTCCCGCAGGTCGGCGGAGGTCATGGTGTCGATGGAGCTTGTGCCCTGCACGTTGTATTCATCCGCCACGCCGCCGTTGAAGTAATAAACATTGGAAACGCTGTCGATGTACTCGGCGGTGCTGTAGTAGCTGCCCCGGTCGGCCTTATCGATCTTGCCGGCGGTCTTATCGATGCCGCCATCCTCCGCCATGCGGTAGCAGGCGAGGATGGTGTAGGAATTTTCAATGGTATTGGCGCCGCCGTTGACCAGGCCCGCGCCGGTGGAGCCTTCATCCGTCAGGCCCAGGAAGCCCGCCGCGTAGCAGGAGCTCACGCTGACATTGCTGCTGCGGGCGCTGCCGATCAGGCCGCCCGCGTCCTCGCCGTAGAGGTAGCAGTCGGCATAAGAGCCGGAAAGGGTGACACGGCCCGCGTTGCTGCCCAGCAGGCCGCCGGAAACGCTGCTGCCCGCCACCGTGGAGGCGGAGCTGCCCTCAATCGTCAGCACGCCGCTGTTATAACCCACCAGGCCGCCGGCCGTGGCGTCGCCGCGGATCCAGAGGACGGATTCCGCGTTGACATCGGAGGCGTAGTTGGGAATATCGCCGGCGCTTTGGCTCAGGTAGAGGCGGCAGCCGCTGAGCGTGACGGGGCTTGCGCCCTGCACGGCGCCGATCAGTCCGCCCGCGTTGCCCTGTGTGGAGGTGACGCGCGTGCCGGTGAGGGTGAGGTCGGTCAGCGTAAGCCAGGTATCGGTGCCCGCGGAGGCAAAGAGACCCGCATTGCCGACACTGTTCACGGTGAGCTCACGGATGGTGTAAGCGGTCTTGAGGAGGGTGGTCTCATCCGCCTCGCTGCCGGTCAGGCTGTTGAGCTGCCGGTTGGTGATGGGCAGGAAGTTTGGCACGACAGAGGTCGTGCTGCCCTCCGCGTTCAGGCGGGTGATGGTGGTGAGACCGTTGAAATAGCCGCTGCCATAGGCTTCAAACCACTCGCTGCCCTCTTCAAAGGAGATATCGCCCTTCTGCTGCGCGGTCAGGATGGTGTCGGAGACGCCGGAGCCCTCCTCCAGGTTCTGCAGATGGCGGCCGCAGAGCAGGTTGGCCGTGCCGGCGGGGCTGTCCTTGGCAAAAAGACTGTTGCCCACATCGGATTTGCTGCTGGGCTCCACCGTTTTATCGGTCGGGCATTCCGCCGTAACGGTGAAGGTCAGCTCCGTGCCGCAGTCCAGCTCCGTGCCGTAAAGGGCCTTGAAGCGGGTGCTGCTCTTGCTCAGGTCATCGAGCGTGAGCGTGAAGGTATAGTTCTGCCCCACATGGCTGAGCGTGATGTTGCCTTTGGTGTAGGGGCTGCCGTCCTCATTGAGGAAGCTGTCATTGCTGTCATTGTATGTTACGACCGATTTGTGGCCGGCCGCGTCGCTGAGCGTCAGGGTATAGATGACCGGATCCACCACGGAGGAGGGCTTTTTGCAGATGGCGGCGCCGGTCATGATCTCTTCATCGGAATAGAGTACCACCTGGCTCACGGTGAGGCTGCTGGTGCTGCTGCCGCCGCCCGCGCCCGCGCCGCCGTAATAACCCAGGCGGGCGCCGTCGCGCATGCGGCCGTTATAGCTGCGCAGATAGGAGTCATAATCGCCGCCGGTGCCGTTTTCCGCAAAGAAGTCATATTCCGTGGAAACATCCGCCCGATCCTCGCTGTAAAACACGCCGTAGACCGTGGCTGCCGTCAGTTTGCGGGTCGCGGTCGGGTCATCGGGGTCGGTGTAGGTGTAGGGCACCAGCTCAATGACCCAGTGGCCCGCGGCAAGATCCGCCTCCAGCACATCGCCGGTGACAATGTTTTCCGCCGCTGTCGAACCGCTCACAAAGGCGTAAATTCCGTCCTCATTCAGCTTATCGCCGCTGTCCGGGTCAAAATCGCCGGGAATGCCCGCCAGCTGACGCACCGAGCTGTCCTGCGCCGGGTCATAAAGCTTTTCGCGGCCGGCGGAGTAAAGATAGGTCAGCCGGTTCTGCACCGCCATGTAGACGGTCTCCGCCTTGCTGTCCAGCTCCGTCTGGCGCAGACGCTTCTGCATCAGGAAGAGGTTGGGGATCAGGACCGCCAGCAGAATGACAAGGATCGCCGCCACCAGCAGCAGCTCCGACAGGCTGTAGCCCTTTCGATTATTTTTATGTAAAGGCAGGAAATGTTTCATAAAGAGTTTCCTTTCCGTAACGAGCGCGGACAGATCAGATTAAAATGAGCCTATAATACATGCTATTATATCAAATTACAGTATATAGCAAAGCAGCGAAGAATGCAATCTCCGCTGCTTTGCCGTTTTCAACATTTTTCGGTTCAAATTTGACAATTTCAGAAAAAATTCACATTTTCTGTAACTATTTGTAACACTTGGATCGTTCGGTCTTTTCGCCCCGCCGACATCGGAGCCGTCCCCGGCCGAAAAAGGCGGCTCACGGCTCTTTTTCTCCCGGAGCCTTCAGCATGGAAGGCGCTTTCAGGTCCACCGGCTGCCCATCGCGCAGAATTTTGCGGATGTTCCGCTCAAACTTGGACCGGGCACCCATGACTTCCCTTCCGCAGCCGGCGCAGCGCAGGCGGAAATCCGCCCCGGTGCGCAGGACCTGCCAGTCCTTGCTGCCGCAGGGATGTTCTTTTTTCATGGTGAGCACATCACCGACCTGCACATCCATCAGTCTTTGATTCCTTCCCAGTAGCGGGCTGCCGCCTGCTCGTTTTTGTTATCGCCGTATTCATAGTAACGGGTACCCACCAGCTCATCGGGCAGATACTGCTGTTTGACCCAGTGGTTCTTGTAATTGTGCGGATATTGATAGCCCTGCTCCCGCTCAAAGCCGGTGCCGTCGGCATGCACGTTCTGCAGCTCACGGGGCACGCTGCCCGTGCGCCCGGCGCGCAGATCCGCCAGAGCCCGGTCAATGGCCACGCAGGCGCTGTTGGATTTCGGCGCCGTCGCCAGCACCAGGCAGGCCTCCGCCAGGGGCAGGCGCGCCTCGGGCAGGCCCAGCTGCAGGGCGGAATCCACGCAGGCCTTCACAATGGGCACCGCCTGGGGGTAGGCCATGCCGATATCCTCGCTGGCCGAGCAGAGGATGCGGCGGCAGGCGCCGGTCAGGTCCCCCGCCTCCAGCAGGACGGCCAGGTAATGCATGGCGGCATCCGGGTCGGAGCCGCGCAGGGACTTCATCAGGGCGGAAAGGGCGTCGAAATGATCGTCCCCATCCCGGTCATAGCGCATGGCGCTGCGCTGGGAGACCGCCTCGGCATCCGCCAGGGTCAGGACCGTGCTGTCCTCCGGCGCGGCGGAAAAGAGCAGCTCCACCGCGTTGACCGCCTTGCGCACATCGCCGCCGCAGGCGGAGGCAATGCGCTCCGTCACGCCCTGCTCCGGCGTAAGGGGCCGCTCCCGCCGGGCGTTGAGAATATCCACCGCCCGCAGCACGGCCCGCCGGGCCTCGGAGGCGGGCACCGGCTTGAACTCAAAGACCGTGGACCGGCTCAGAATGGCGTTGAAGACGCAGAAATAGGGGTTTTCGGTGGTGGAGGCAATAAGCGTGATGCGCCCATCCTCTATAAACTCCAGCAGAGACTGCTGCTGCTTTTTGTTGAAATACTGGATCTCATCCAGATAGAGCAGAACGCCGCCGGGGGTCAGCAGAGTGTCCAGCTCGTCAATGATCTTTTTGATATCCGCGATGCCGGCGGTGGTGGCGTTGAGCTTGCGCAGGGTGCGGTTGGTGCTCTCGGCAATGATGCGGGCAACCGTTGTTTTGCCGGTGCCGCTGGGGCCGTAAAAGATCATGTTGGGCACGCTGCCGCTGTTGACGATGCGGCGCAGCAGGCCGCTGCTGCCCAGAATGTGGCGCTGGCCCACCACGTCATCCAGCGAGGAGGGGCGGATCTCATCTGCAAGGGGTTTGTACATAAAGGCTGTTTCTCCCTTCTGCCGCGGGCGGCAGATATAAAAAGCGGGACTGCCCCGGCGGCCTCTGCCGCTGCGGCTGTCCCGCTCCCTGTGGGTAGGCCGGAGAACGGAATCAATCTTCCGTATCCAGACCTTCAAATTCTAAAATTTCGCCGCAATAAGGGCAGTTCATGCTGCCGGAACTGAGCTTTGCCTCATCGATGGTGATCTCCATGCCGCAGGATGGGCAGGTGATATCGTAGAGGATGTCTTCCGGGGAAAGGTCATCTTCCTCGGCTTCGTCCGGATCTTCCGGCTCTTGGGTGAAGGAGTCGCCGAAGGCGTCGGGAAACGCATCGGAAAGGTGATAAAGGTTATCTTCCGGTTCGTCATCCGACAGATCGGCATCGTCATCGAGAAAACCCGTGTAATGCTCATCGGCCTCAAGGTCGGAGTCATCATCGGCATTCGACTCATCTTCGCCGTGAAGATATTCCCAGTCCGATTCATCCATGTCGTAAAGGACACCCTGAACGGTGAGCAGCTCATCGCCGAGCTCGTCGATCGCGCCGGCCTGCTCCAGGCTGGCGGATTGGAGATCTTCCAGCTGATGCGCCATATTGCTCACAAGGTCGCAGAGCGCGGACCAGAGCTTATATTCCGGTTTTTCCGCCACAAGGGCGTCTGCAAGGCCTTTCAGATAGGCCGCCTGTTCAACTGCTGTCATTTTTCAGCCCTCCCAAGGATGCGTGTTACGGGGACATTGCCCCTGCAGGATGGAAACACCAACAAACAACGGATGGAAACGAACGGCCGACGGCCCGCGGAGAAAATTACGCGCGGCTGAGATATTCGCCGGTACGGGTATCGACCTTAATGCGTTCGCCCGGTTCGATAAACAGAGGAACTTTGATCTCGGCGCCGGTCTCGAGGGTGGCGGGCTTGGTCGCGTTGGTGGCGGTGTTGCCGGCAAAGCCCGGGTCGGTCGCGGTGACTTCGAGCTCCACAAAGAAGGGAGGCTCCACGTTGAAGACCTTGCCCTTATAGCTCATGATGGTGCATTCCATGTTCTCTTTGACAAACTTGAAGTTGTCGCCGAGGACGGAAGAGTCAACGGGCTCGAGCTCATAGGTCTCGGGGTTCATGAAATAATAAAGGTCGCCATCGTTGTAGCTGTATTCCATGGTCATGCGGTCGATGGTGGCACTTTCAAACTTTGCGGTGGGGTTGAAAGAGGTTTCGGTCACGGCACCGGTGATGACGTTTTTCATCTTGGTGCGGACGAAGGCTGCGCCTTTGCCGGGCTTGACATGCTGGAACTCAACGACCTGCATGACCTGACCGTCCATTTCAAAGGTAACGCCGTTTCTGAAATCGCCTGCTGTAATCATAAAAGGGGTCCTCCCAATATAGAATTTCAATTTAAACACCGGTATTTTATCGTATTGCTGTCTTTTTTGCAAGCACTATTTGCAAAGAGCGCGTTTTTCGGCGCAGAACACCGGTTTTTCAGGAATTTTGGAGAATAATCAGCTCATTTTTCGGGGCTTTGGTGATCACCTCGGCGCCGTCGGCATGCAGGATCATCACATCCTCGATGCGCACGCCGAAGCGGCCCGGCAGATAAATGCCCGGCTCGGCGCTGACCACGGCGCCCTCCGGCATGATCTGCGCTTCCGAGGGGCTGGCGCAGGGATGCTCATGGATATCCAGCCCCAGGCTGTGACCGAAGCCGTGGCCGAAATACGGGCCGTAACCGGCATCGGCAATGACCTTGCGGGCGGCGGCGTCGATCTCGCTGCCGGGGATGCCCGACCGCGCGGCGGCAATGCCGGTCAGCTGGGCTTTGAGCACAAGCTCATAGATGTTCTTCATTTCATCCGTGGCGCTGCCCACCGCCACGGTGCGGGTCATATCGGAGCAATAGCCGTCGGAAAGGCTGCCGAAATCCATGGTGATGAAATCGCCGGGCTGAATGACCTCGTCGCCGGGCACGCCGTGGGGCATGCTGGTCTTGCGGCCGGTGATGACGATGGGGTCAAAGCTGTTGCCCTCGGAGCCGTGCCGCAGCATGCGGTAGACCAGCTCGGCCGCCGCCTCCCGCTCGGTCATGCCGGGGCGGATGATCTGCAGCGTTTCGGCCAGGGCGGCTTCGCTGATGGCCTGGGCCCGGCGCATGCTGACCAGCTCATCGGCATCCTTGGAGGCCCGCAGGGTCTTAAAGATGCGCTGGGCCGGGGAAAGGCTGCGCCCCAGCTTGATCTCCATAGCCTGATATTGGGAGTAGGAAAGCTTTTCTTCCTCGGCGCCCAGTGTCCCGATGTTCTCTTCCTTCAGGGCGGCTTTGATCTGCTCCAGCGGCGGATGCTGCCGGTCATAAAGCCGGACCTCCGCGCAGCTGCCGGCCGCCTTCTGCGCCGCCTCAATGTAACGGGAATCCGTCACCAGCAGGGCGCCCTTGCGGGTCACGAGCACGTAGCCGTCCGTAAAGGGAAAGCCGCATGCGTAGCGCTGATTTTTTTCATCGGTGATGAGCACGGCGTCCAGGCCCTGCTCTTCCAGCTGCCGCTGAATGGCCGCAATGTGATTCATATACCTGTCTCCTCCTCTGCCGGTCTCGGGAAGCTGACCACAAAGACCGAGCCGTTTGGTTTGTTGGCGCCCACGGTAATGGTGCCGCCGTGGGCAATGACGGCATCATGCACGATGCTCAGCCCCAGGCCGGAGCCGCCTGCCTCCCGGGAGCGTGCTTTATCCACCCGGTAAAAGCGGGTAAAAATGTTGTAGCGGTCCTCTTCCGGAATGCCGATGCCGGTATCCGCCACCTCCAGGCTGACCCGGTCCGCTTCCGCGAAAAGGCGCAGGATCACCCGGCCGCCCTCCACGTTGTATTTGACCGCGTTTTCGATCAGGTTAAAGATGATGTGGAACATATCATCCGTGGTGGCCATGACCACGCAGCCCTCCTCCAGCCGGCTGCTGAGCGTGACGGAGCGTTCCTCCATCAGGGGGCGCAGCAGGGCAACGGCGTCGTTGGTGACCTGCTTCATATCCACCGGCTCGCGCATGAGCCGGACGTCGTCATCCAGGCGGGATAGATCCAGCAGCTTTTCCGTCGTGCGCTGCAGGCGGTCCGCCTCCGCGCCGATATCCGTAACAAAATCGCGCATGGTCTCGGTGTCCATTCCCTCGCTCTGCACAATGCTGTCGGAAAGAAGGCGGATGGAGGCCAGCGGGGTCTTCAGCTCATGGGAAGCATCCGCCACAAAGCGGCGGCGCTGCTTTTCGTTTTCTTCCAGCTGCTCGGTCAGCTCATTGAACTCCGTGCCCAGCTCGGCGATCTCATCCCGGCCGGTGACGACATGGCGGTAGGCATAGTCGCCGGTGGCGACCACCCGCATGGAACTGACCAGAGCGCGGATGCGGCGCAGCAGCACCGTGGTAAACACCACCGCCACCAGCAGCACCAGCGCCACGATGAGCAGGGAGAGAATGCGCAGCTGGGCTTCGATACCCAGCAGGCTGGCTGCCCGTTCGCTGTCCCGCTCGGTCAGGCAGAGGGCGCCGCGCAGCAGACCCCCGCTGTAAAGCGGAATGGCGCAGCTGCTCAGAAAGCAGTCGCTGTTGAAGCGGCTGCGGAAGACCGTTTTGCCCGTCAGCGCCGTTGACAGATCCTCCAGCGTGGTGAGCACCCCCGTTGTGCCCCGGCTGTCATAAAGGACCGTGCCCGCCGTATCGGTGATCACGGTGCGCTCATAGCCCTGTATATCCAGCAGCTGCAGCACCTCCGCAATGTCATCCTCGCTGAAGCGGTCCAGTGTGCCGAGGGAGGCGGAAAGCACCGCCGCCTGAGCGGTCATGGATGCCTTTTTTTCCTCAAAAACCGATTCGCGGGCCGAAATGATCGGGTAGGTGTTGAGCAGAAGCAGCATCACCAGCAGCACCGCGGCCAGAAAGGTATAGACCTGTGTGCGTAAACTGTGCATCCGCTGCCTCACTCCTCAAAATAATAGCCGACGCCCCACTTGGTCATGATATGAGCCGGATGGGAGGGCTGCGCTTCCAGCTTATCGCGCAGGCGGCTGATATGCACATCCACGGTGCGGGTATCGCCCAGGTAATCATAGCCCCAGACCAGGTCCAGCAGCTGATCGCGGCTGTAGACGCGGCTGGGATTTTTGATTAGAAACAGCAGCAGGTCAAACTCTTTCATCGTAAGCTCCACCGCCTGCCCGGCCCGGCTGGCGCCTCGTTTTTCCTCATCCACCGTCACATCGTCGAAACGGTAGAGGGTGCCTGCCGCTCCCTGCCGGTTCTCGGCCGCGCCGCCGGCGATGGCGGAACGGCGCAGCAGCGCCCGCACCCTGGCCTTCAGCTCCAGAATGTTGAAGGGCTTGGTGAGATAATCATCCGCGCCCGATTCAAAGCCCATCAGCAGGTCGGAGTTCTCGCTGCGGGCGGTGAGCATGATGATGGGCACGGTGGAGAACATGCGGATCTCCTGACAGGCCTGCAGACCGTCTTTTTTCGGCATCATCAGGTCGAGAAGAATGAGATCGTAGGCGGTCTTCCGCGCCATTTCCACGGCGCTCTCTCCGTCAAAGCAGGTCTCTACGCTGTAGCCCTCGTTTTCCAGATTGAATTTTATGCCCTTTACCAGGGTCTTTTCGTCGTCAACGACCAGTATTTTCATGGCGGCGGTGCTCCTGTCGGCTGCTGATTTACGGTTGCAATTCTTTCGGCTTGCCCGTATAATAGAATACCACTTATCTTTACTATAACACAACTTTCGTATAAAACGGAGACCCAAATGAAAAAATTCAGAGTCCTTCCCCTGCTGCTGATCCTCTGCCTTTCCTTCTGCTGCCTGGCACCGGCGGCGGGCGCGGTCAACGACCCCGATGTCAGCGCCAATGCCGTCGTGCTGGCCGATCTGGAATCCGGCAGCATTTTATATTCCCGCAATATGAACGAAAAGGCCGCGCCAGCCAGCCTGACCAAGATCATGACCGTGCTGCTGGCCATTGAGGCCATTGAAGCCGGCGAGACCACGGCCGATACCCTCGTCACCGCCCAGAGCGACTGCCAGCAGGGCCTCGGCGATGACAGCAGCACCGTCAACATCACGCCGGGCGAGCAGATGACGCTGGAAGACCTGATGTACTGCGCCATGGTCCATTCCGCCAACGAGGCCTGCAACGTCATTGCCTCCCATGTGGCCGGCAGCATCGGCGGCTTTGTGGAGCGGATGAACGAACGGGCGGCGGAGCTCGGCTGCACCGGCACCCATTTTGCCAACACCAACGGCCTCACCGCCGACAGCCACTATACCACCGCTTACGACATGTATCTCATTGCGGCGGAAGCCGTTAAGCATCCGCTTTTCATGACCATCTGCAACACCGAGAGCTATACCGTCGCCGCCACCAACTACGCGGCGGAGCGTATTCTTTACAACTCCAACGCGCTCATCAGCGCCGACTCCATTTACGGCAGCAATTACACCTATGAATACGCCGTCGGCGTCAAGACCGGCTTTACCCGGGCCGCCGGCAACTGTCTCGTCTCCACCGCCCAGAAGGACGGACTCAACCTGATTGCCGTGGTGATGGGCTGCAACGGTCCCAACAACAGCGAAACCGAAGATTACATGAACTTTGTCGACAGCCGCACGCTTTACGACTGGGCCTTCGACAGCTTTGAATACCGCACCGTGGTGACCACCTCTCAGGTCGCGGCCCAGGCGGAAGTAACTCTGGCCGCGGGCGACGGAACCGTCACCCTGCATCCCGCCCGCGAAATGACCCTGCTGGTGCCCAACGACCTGACGGAGGATGACGTCCGCCTCAATGTCACGCTTTATGAAGAAAAGCTCAAGGCGCCCATTGCCGCCGGCACCACCCTCGGTGAGGCCGAGGTCCTTGTCAACGGCAGCAGCTGCGGCACCGTCAAGCTGGTCAACACCACCGCGGTGGAGCTGTCCCGCAGCGAATATTTCCGCATCCAGATCGCCGGCGTGTTCCAAAACACCTTTGTGCGCGTGGTGCTGATCATTCTCTTCCTTTTCGCCGCCGCTTACATCGCTCTGGTGGTGCGTTACCGCCGTCTGCGCCGCAAGCATCTGAAGCAGAAGCGCGAAGCGGAAAAACGCCGCCGCGCCATGCAGGCCGAGGTGGAGCGCCGCCGCAGAGAACGCAGCGAAGCGGCTGCCCGCGCCGGCACGCCGGTCACTTCCGACCTTTATGATAACGCCACCCGCAAATACACCAAAGTCGATCCCTCCGAGCGCAACGACCACAGCGTGGATGTCGGCGACATCCTTGACCGCGAAGTCGAAGACCGATGAAAGCAAAGAAAAAGGCCCGCTCCCGCGGGCAGCGGATCGCGGTGATCGCGGGGCTGCTGCTTCTGGCCGCGCTCCTGCTGCTCTCCACTCTGGTGAGCGAACAGGCCCGGGCGCCGGAACCGACTCCCTCGCCTTCCCCGACTCCTTCCCCCACTCCGGTGCCGACACCGGAGCCCACGCCCGACCTGCGCATCGGCGTGGAGGGCGGCGAATATCTCCTCAGCTATGAAGAAACAGGGGAATACGGCTACGAATTTATGGAATACTGGGTCATTGTGCCCGACAACGCCATGAAAGATCTGCCCCTGATCGTCTTTCTGCACGGGGACGGCTGGGTCGGCATGGCCGATTCGCTCAACGAGGTGGGCATTCTGACCCACGCCCGCGAAATTTACGGCAATGACCTGCCCTTCATTCTTCTCATTCCCTGCACCAACATCTATTCCTGGGAAGATGATCTTGTGCCCCATACGCTGCTGCAGGTCATTGACCGCACGGTGGAAGAATACCGATGCAATGCGGATAAGGTCATTCTGACCGGGCACAGCCGCGGCGCCATCGGCACCTGGTATATGATCCACAACTACACCGACCGTTTCTCCTGCGCGGTGCCCGTCAGCTGCAGCAACGACACGGAAATCTATACCGAGCGTCTGGTCCACCTGCCCGTCTGGGCCTTTGTGGGCGATGGCTATAACGATTATTACAGCTACGGCAGCGATATGGAATACCTCATCGCCGGCATTCAGAAGTACGGCGGCTGGGCGCAGCTGACGATTCTGGAAGGCATGGACCACGGCGACACCGAATACGGCGCCTACACGCAGGATGTGTTTGAATGGATGATCGCGCAGGAGCGCTGGCATGAACCGGAAGCGGAAGACGCTGCCGCCCCGTCGGAAGACGCTGCCGCGTCCGCGCAGCCCGTCTCCGCCGAATGGCAGGAATAGGAGAAGCCATGGCACAGAATTTAGAAAACGTGGAGCGCTTCTTTGCTCTTTATGACGCGGACCCCTCGCTGCGTGAGCGGCTGCGGCAGGCCGAAGCCATGTATCCCGGCAGTCTGGAGCTGCGGGACGCGGTGGTGGAAGCCGTTCTGCTGCCCGCGGCGGCGGAGCTGGGTCTGCCCTTCACGGTGAAAGAGCTGCAGGCCTACGAGACCCGCAGGCTGCTGCGCTTTTCCCGGGACGCGGAAGACACTTCCGAAGAGGTGCCCGCGGAACAGGAATACTGGCTGCTGGCCCACGGCTGGGAAGAAAACCCGATCGAGACCGAATAACCGGAAAATCGAAAACTGCCCTGCGGAACCATAGTTCCGCAGGGCAGTTTTGTCATTCGCCGCTTTCCTGCGCCGCGGCGAGCGCCTGATTGGCCAGTTGGATCGAATTGGTCAGTTCGCCTTCAAATTCGAGCATCATGGTCTCTCTGCCCACATAAAGGCGGTAGATCCAGGATGGGTCATCCGAGGTGGTGTAGGCGGTCGGAGAATACATTCTTGTCGCGAAGCGGTAATACTGCATGGCCAGGTTCTGCGTGAGCGCGGTCGCGCCGCCTTCGGGATAAGACAGCGCGCAGGGCTCCTTCCCGGTCAGGCGGGTGATCTGCAGGCGGGATTCTTCCATCTCATAGGCCTGGTCTTCTTCCGTCATGCTGTCAAGGTCCTCATGATTCACGGTATGGCTCTCGATCATCACATAAGGAGATTGGGACATTTCCACCAGCTGCTCGGTCGTCAGGTGCGAGCCGCTGCGGTCCAGGAAGCTTGTGACCGCGAAGATGGTCACCTTGATCTGATACTTTTCCGCCAGCGGATAAAGATAGGTGTAATTATCCCGCCAGCCGTCATCAAAGGTCAGGATCACGGGATTTTCGATATTTTCCACGTTCCACAGGTCTTCAAACCAGATGGGGGTATAACCGTTATCTAGCAGATAATTGATCTGTTCCTCCAGCGCCGATTCGCTGACGATCAGGTTGGCGCCCTCTTCCGCCGGGCCGGTGCCGTGATACATAAACACGGGAACCACACAGCCCTGCGGCAGTTCCCAGCTGCCCGCCCCCGGCGTGCAGTAAAGAACACCGTTTTCTTCATCGTTCAGCATGCCGATCTGCAGCGCGCCGCAGAGGCTTTCCAGCGGAACATAGACATCGCTGCCTCCGTCGCACAAAAGGGCCGGCGCGGCAAGCTCCGTGTTTTCCCCGAGATAGCTCACTGTCCCGCTTTCCGCGGTGATCACGGCTTCCGACAGCCGCCAGGGCATGGTGAACCGGCCCGTTTCCGCGTCACAGTCGGCTTCCGTTTCCAGCAGCTGCGCCAGATCCGACAGCTTTACGTAAAGTATATCGTCTTTGCGGAAGCTGCCCTGTGACGGATTGCCGCCGTTGATAAAGACCGTCGGGCCCGCTTCCAGCTGCGGCTCCGCGAAGGGAGTCGGTGAAGGGGTCGGCTCCGGGGTCACTTCGATCTCGACCGCGGTCTTTTCCGCCTCGGCGCTTCCGCCCGCGTGAATGACCGCGAAGGCGATCACGCAGAGCAGCAGCGGGATCAGCGCCGGCAGAAGCTTCAGCAGAGAAGTCTTTCTGTGTCTTCTCTGTTTTTTGCGGCTGAGGAGCAGGATCGCGGCGAGGACCGCCGTCAGCAGCAGACCGATCCCGATGCCTTCGATATTGCCGAAGATTGACCGCAGAAGGCTGCCTTCCACGGTGACCGTCATTTTCGCGGACGCGGCGCCGTCTTCGGAAGCGCAGATCAGCGTAACGGTGCCGACCCGTTCTGCCTTTACGGCGCAGCCGCTGCCGTCCGCGTTCGGAACAAGCTTCACGATGCCTGCTTTTTCCGCCTGCCAGACCAGCTTCGGGTCCGCGGCGTCAAGGGGCGCTTCCTGCGCGGAAAGCTCCGCCGTCTCCCCCAGGGCCAGGGTCAGGTTCTCCGGCCAAAGGTCGATGCTTTCCACGGTAATATCGCTGTAAACGGCGGTCAGCGCCATGTCGTTGGAAATGACCGTTCCGTTCTCCACTCGTTCGCCGCCGCATTCCCAATGGTCGAATTTCCGATGCTCGGGCGCGGTGAAGGCGCATTCCGGCAGCTCGACCGCCGTGCCCGGAACCGCGTATGCCGCCTCCATGCTGCCGCTACCCTCTCCGGCCGAGAAGGTGATTGCGCAGCGGACTGCCGCGGGAACGCTCACAACGTCAATGCTGCCATCCTCCCCGGAGGAAAGGGCATAGAACGCGATGGAGCCGCCGCTCGGGATATTCAGCTCGGCCGTGTTCACATCCGCGCTTCCCTCGGCGGAGCCGAGGCTGCCCAGGATCCGATTGCCGGTCACCCTTCCGTCCGCGTCATAAATAACCAGGGCAAGCTGCCAGCCGCTGCCGTAAGCATCGCTCCGATAGGAGACATGCAGAGAATTTCCGTCCAGGGAGGAGCCGGTGACTTCAAAGTTCTTTTCGGTGTCAATGACCGCGGCCTTCCACAGGGTCGTTCCGTCTTCTTCGCTTCCCTCCCGGGTCACATAAAGAACATGATCGAGCTGCAGGTTGGTGGCCGGACGTCCGCCCCAGGAGATATAGACCAGATGGTCATGGACGGAGCCGTTTTCATAGACAATGCCGGAATAATCCGAGTGATAGCCGTGGGGAGAGCGAAGCCAGTAATAAACGATATGTCCGTCCGGCGCGGTGGCGGTCAGGCCGTCCGCTCCGTCATAGGGACCGTAATATTTTGCCAGCTCCGGCGCCGAAATATAAAAGACGCATTCATTGACCAGGTCGGCGGGACGCCAGTAAAGGTCATAAAGCTCACTGCGCTCCTCCGTCACATTCACCGCCGGAATGACGGTTCGCTCCAGGTCGGTGAAGGCTTCGTTGTAAAAATCGGTGCAGCAGGCCTGCGCCTCGCTGCCCGGCCAGTCCGCGTATTCATAGGAGTACATGACGCCGGCTTCCTGCACCACATACTTGGCGAACAGGAAGAAACCGGGGTTCCCGTCATTCATCTGCTCGTTATCGAGGATGATCCAGTCGACCGGGCCGCCGTCATAATTGCCCAGCAGAATGTGGTCGTTTGCCTGAACCGCGGAGGTGTCTTCCGCGCCTTCCGCCCATGCCGTGCCGCAGAAGGCCAGCGCGCAGAGGGCGATGGTGAAAAAGACCCGTAAAAATTTCTTTGTCATGATGGTTTACACTTTCCTGTTTACTTCGATTGGGGGCTTTGCCCGCCGGGACCGTTTCCTTTGATTGTATGATTTATCGCTTTCCCTGTCAAGTTTCCGAAGTTCGGACTTTTTCGGGGCGGTGCGCCGATTTGCCGAAAAAGCTCGCCGCTGCGGCCGCAGCGGCGAGCTTTTTGCTTCAGGCCCATTGTTCACAGGCTTCGTTATATTCCTCAATGGCCTCGAGAATATCCTCCACAAAGAGGCCGTGGACCTCCGCGGCTTCCTCCAGGGATTCGTGCGCGGCCGACATGCAGGTGACGCAGTGCATGCCGCAGTTCTGCAGCACTTCGGCGTAACCTTCATCCCGCCGCAGCAGGTCGCCGATGAGGGTGTCTTTGTTGATTCGCATGTGTCTGCTCCTTCGCTTCGGCAGGCGGGGCCTGTCAGAAATGTCCTCCGCCGCCGGAATGCGTGCGGCCGGAGAAAGAGGTGTGGGTGCTGAAATCGGAATGGCTGTGGCCGCCGCTGCCGCTGTTCTGTTTGGGACGGGGACGGCGGTTCACGGTGCGGTAAAGGAAAATATCGTTTTCACGGGTCAGGTGCAGGCTGTTGCGCACCACATAGCCCGCCGCGTTATCGGCGGTGTGGACGGATTTCAGCTTGCTCTTCATAATGAGCGTGCTGACAAGGCCGATGATCAGGCCCAGGATCACGGAAATGACGCCGTTGCGCGCGATGCGGGTGCCGAGGGGCGCCGGCTCGGAAGGCGTGTCATCCCAGTCGGAGGACCCATCCCAGTAGCTGTCGGAAAGAGATGGTTCATCGGGATGCTCATCGCGGTAGCGGGCCTGCTTGACCAGCGCGTCGGCGGTGGAAGCGAACTGGATGACCGCGGTGTAATAGTCGTTGGACCGGAGCTCCGGCACAACGTCATCTTCGATCTGATCCAGCCCCCGGTTGCCGTTCATCGCGGTTCGGCCATAGCCTTCGGAGCTGATATACCAGCTGTTATCCTGAAAGGTAACATAGAGCAGGATGCCGTCATGGGTCTCGCCGTAGCCGTAACCCTGATTTTCATACCAGAGGTCGGCGGCTTCCTGCACGCTGCTGCCGTCGGTCCGGTTGGTGAAGTAGACAACAAGATCCACCTGCACCTCTTCGCTGTCTTCATCCAGTATGGAGGTCAGCATGCTGATCTCGTCCGCGTCCAGCACGCCGGCGTCATCGATCAGGCGGGGGCTGCCCTCGGCCATGGCCGTCAGCGGCAGCGCCGCAAAGAGGAAGAACACCATAAGGAAGGCGATCAAACGTTTTTTCATTTTCCTGCCCTCCCTTACTGCAGCAGAGTCAGCACGGTGCTGAGAAGAAAGACCGCCGCGGCGCTGATGCCGCCGATCTTGAGAAACTCATTGCGGAAAAGGCCCTTATCCATCGGCAGGTCGCCCACCAGCTTGCCGGTCTGCCCGTTCATGGCAAAGGTGTAGTTCTGCCCGTTCCAGCTGGTGTTGAGAAGCCAGACCGGGAAGAGCGCGTATTTGGCCGCGCCGTGGTTGAGGCGGATGCTGCTGTATTCCGGCGTAACGGTGGAATAGCCCTGCACGGTGCCGGCAAACGCGGATTCGGTGCTGCGGCGGACACGCTCGTTGGCGCGCTCTATGCTGCCGGGCGCGTCCACATCGTATTTATCCGCCAGATAGCCTGCCAGGTAAGCCGTCTTGAAATCAACGGCCTTGCTGCAGTCGAAGGGTTCGATGGATTCCATCAGATCGTTGGCGATCTTCTGCGAACCGTCCACCGGCACATCGCGGAAGGCCAGCTGGCCCGCCCGCTGCACGGAATAGAACTGGGTCTCGGTGTAGTCAAAGTCCCGGTCGCTCCAGGAGCGCACACGGGTGGCACGGAAGCGCATATCGGCATCCGCGTCCGCGTCGAAAAGCCAGAAGGGCACGTAAATGCCGCGGATCTCGTCGATGTGGTTCTGATCCTTGAAGACCTTGGGCAGCAGGCGTTTGCCCTGATAATGCTTCAGGAGCGCCTGCTTGGCGGCTTCCTTATCCAGCTGGAAGGGAATGATCAGATCCGGCATCAGGTCACCGGCAAACTGCTGGGTCAGAACGATGGGGTTGTCGCAATAAGGGCACTTGGTGGCGCCCATGGCCGCGTCGCCGTAAATTTCGGCGCCGCAGGAGCTGCAGAGATAGCGGTGCAGACCGTTTTCTTCCTCGGGCTGCCAGTCGGAGCCGGCATCGGAGGTATCCCAGTGCAGGCTGTCACCCTGCTGGTTGTTCAGCTCGCTGTTATAGCCTTCCAGCGCGTCCAGCTCAAACTCGGTCTCGCAGTAGGGGCACTTCATTTTCTGCAGGCTGCTGTCGAACTGAATTCCGCCGCCGCAGCATGGGCATTTATATTCCTGAAGAGCCATTTAACTTCTCCTTTTTAACGGACTTACGGGCGCTTTGCTCCGCAGTCGGCGCAGAATTTACCGGTGTTGACGGTGCCGCAGCTGCAGGTCCAGCTGCCGGAAGCTTCGGGCTTCTTCGCGCCGCATTCCGCGCAGAATTTGCCGGTGTTGACGGTGCCGCAGCTGCAGGTCCAGCTGCCCGCCGCTTCGGGCTTCTTCGCGCCGCATTCCGGGCAGAACTTGCCGGTGGCAGTCGCGCCGCAGCTGCAGGTCCAGCTGCCGGCGGCCGCCTGCTGCGGCTGAGGCTGCTGTGCGCCCATCTGATAGAAGCTGGAAATGCTGCCGGTTCCGGCGGCCTGACCTGCCATGTTCATGCCCATGAAGCCCATGGCCGCGCCGTTGGCGTTGCCGGCCGCGGTCTGCATGGCGGAAGCGGTGGCCTCGGCCAGGCGGGCGCCGGCCATGTTCGGGTCACGCAGAACGGCGCTGCGCTGCATCTCTTTGATCATCTTTTCGTCTTCTTCATCGGCCTTCATGCTGGAAACGCCGAAGGAGACGATCTCAATGCCGCGCAGGTCGCGCCACTTCTTGCTCAGAACCTCGTTGAGGGCGTCGGCAAGCTCCATGGTGTGGCCGGGCAGGGCGGAATAGCGGATGCCCATGTCGGAGATGCGGGCAAAGGCGGGCTGCAGTGCCGTGAGCAGCTCGGTCTTGAGCTGGCTGTCGAGCTGGCTGCGGTCATAGCTGTTGGCAACGTTGCTGCAGACGTTGGTATAGAAGAGCAGCGGGTTGCTGACACGGTAGCTGTATTCGCCGAAGCACTTGATGGAGATATCCATATCGAGGCCGATGTTGTTGTCGACCACGCGGAAGGGCACCGGGCTGGGTGTGCCGTACTTGTTGCCGGTGAGCTCCTTGGTGTTGAAATAATAGACGCGCTGGGTCTTCGCGGTCTCGCCGGCGAAGGTGAAGCGCTTGCCGATGGTCGCGAACACGGCCTTGATGTTGTCGGCCAGCTTGCCGCCGTCGAGCAGGGAGGGTTCGGTGGACATATCGTAAATATATTCGCCCGGCTCGGCGCAGAGGTCAACCACCTTGCCGTTATCGATGATCAGCATGCACTGACCGTCGGCCACGGCGATCACGGAACCGTTGGAGATGACGTTGTCATCGCCCTTGTTGGCGTGGGCGGTCGTCTTTTTGTAGCCGCGCTGCACAAGAATGGTCTCGGGAAGCGCGTCACAGTAAAAATATTCCTTCCACTGATCCTTCAGCACGCCGCCGGCCGAACTTAAAGCTGCTTTTAAAAGTCCCATAATGAATAGCTCCTTTCAAAATTGAAACATGGTTTAAAAAATCCGTACTGTTTTTATAGTAACAAATTGTGAAAAAAAGTCAATGGGACGGTTCTCTTAAAAAGGAAAGAGAACCGTCCCATTGACGTTTCGATCGATCAGTGTGACGCGGGAGAAGCCGACGGCAAAAGTCTTTGTCCCGCGGCATTGGGGCAAAAGCGGGAAGGAAGCGTCTTTGAGCCGGAGCGGTGTTATCGTTTTCCGTTCCCGGGGTCTTGGGTTCTCATTTCGTTTCCGGCGCGCCCATGCTCCGCAGCACCGCTTCGGCACAGCGCATGCCGTCCGCCGCGGCGGAAGAAATGCCGCCGGCGTAGCCCGCTCCCTCGCCGCAGGGCCAGAGGCCCGTGACAGGCGACATCAGTTCCGCTCCGCGCAGAATGCGCACCGGAGAGGAAGAGCGGGTCTCCGGCGCCGTCAGGACCGCCTCCGGGTCATCGAAGCCGGGCAGCTTTCTGCCAAGCTCCGGCAGAGCCTGCTTCAAGACCCCGGTGATTCGCGGCGGCAGGACCTCGTCCAGACTGCCCCAGACCACGCCGGGCAGATAGGCCGGCTTCACCCGGCCCGGTCCGCTGCTGGCCTTTCCCTTCAGAAAATCACCGGCCAGCTGGGCCGGCGCCAGCATATTATTGCCGCCGTAACGGTAGCAGGCGCGCTCAATGGCCCGCTGCCATTCCATGCCCGCCAGCACGCCCTCTCCCGGAAAATCTTCCGGATGCAGCGTCACGAGCAGGGCGGAATTCGCGTTTTCGCCGGCACGGCCGGAATAGCTCATGCCGTTGGTCACCACGCCGCCCGCTTCGGAGGCAGCCGCGATCACATAGCCGCCCGGGCACATGCAGAAGGTATAGGCGCTGCTGCCGTCGGGCAGATGAACATTCAGCGAATAATCCGCCGGCGGCAGCGCCGCCTCCGCCGCCGGGCCGTACTGCGCCGCGTTGATGAGCGCCTGCGGATGCTCGATGCGCACCCCCATGGAAAAGGGCTTGGCTTCCATCGGCACGCCGAGCTCATGCAGCATGGTGAAGGTATCGCGCGCGGAATGACCCACCGCCAGGATCAGCCGGCGGCAGGGCAGGGTCTCGCTTTTTCCGCCGCAGGTCACTTCCGCCGCCTGCAGCGCGCCGTCCTTCAGGCAAAGCCGCTCCAGCCGGGTGCCGAAGCGGACCTCGCCGCCCAGCTCCGTGATCTCCTGCCGGAAGCGCTGCACCACCTGCACCAGCACATCGGTGCCCACATGGGGCTTGGCATCCCACTGCACGCTTTCCGGCGCCCCGTGGACCGCGAACTGTTCCATGACCCAGCCCAGGCGGCTGTCATGGGTGCCGGTGGCCAGCTTGCCGTCGGAAAAGGTGCCGGCGCCGCCTTCCCCAAACTGAACGTTGTTTTCGGGATCCAGCGGTCCGCCGCCGCGGAAGGCTTCCACGGCCTGCCGACGGGTCCGGGCATCCTGCCCCCGCTCGATCACAATGGGTCGGGCGCCCGCCTTTGCCAGCACCAGCGCGGCAAATATACCGGCCGGGCCGAAGCCGGCCACGATGGGCCGCTCTTCCTCCGCCGGTGTCTGCGGCAGCCGCTCGATCCGGTAAACGGTTGGCTCCCAGGCGTCGATCTCTTTATCGCGCAGGTTTTTCAGCAGCTGCGTCTCCGTGCCCGCGGCAGACGTTACGGTCACCGCTACGGTGTAGAGATAAACAATGTCGTTTTTATGCCGCGCGTCCAGTGATTTTTTCAGAATGCGCAGCTCCTCGATCGATTCGACCGGCCGGCGCAGGCGTTTTGCCGCGGCGGCAGTCAGTTTTGCTCTTTCTTTTTTTGAGACCGCGTCGGTCGGGCGCAGTCGGATTCCGCGAATGCGTATCATTTCAGAAGCCTCCCCGCCTCGCGGCCGCTGGCCCAGGCCCAGTGGAGGTTGAAGCCGCCGCAGTCTCCGTCCACATCCAGCAGCTCCCCGCAGGCATAGAGGCCCGGGCAGAGCCGGCTCTGCAGGGTGCGGGGGTCAAATTCCTGCGTGCGCAGACCGCCCGCCGTCACCTGGGCCGCGTTGAAATCGCCGGAGCCCTTCAGCTTCAGCACAAAATGCTTGGCTGCGCGGGCCGCTGCCGAAAGCTCCTGCGGCTGCAGTCCGCCCGCCGCGGCGTTGGCGGCAAGCCCGCTGTATTTCACGATCATGCGGCCCAGCCGGTTATGGAGCACGCCGGTGAACAGTTCCGCCGCTTCCAGTGCCGGGCAGCGTTCTGCCCTTGCCTGCAGCAGAGCCAGGATCTGCTGCTCCGTCAGATTCCGCAGAAGATCGATCTCGACCCGCAGCTCACCGCCCTCGCGGGCCCCCGCGCGGGAAATATCAAAGGCTGCCGGGCCGGAGATGCCGGTCTCGGTGAACTGAAGCTCGCCGCGGCTTTCCGCCAGCAGAGCGTTCCCCCGCAGCAGGCGCAGTCCCGCGTCTGCCCGCACGCCCTTCAGAGCGCGGGGATATTCCGGGTCTGTGGTCAGCGGCACCAGGGCCGGTGTCAGCTTGGTGCGGCTGTGTCCCAAGGCCTTTGCCAGCTCATAGCCGTCGGAAACGCCGCCGAGTTTGCCGCCCGCGGCGCCGCCGCAGGCAAGAATGACCGCGTCCGCCGGCTGGGCTTCCGTCTCGGTAATTACGACAAAGCCGCGGCTCTTTCGGCGCAGCTCCGTGACCCGGGCACTGCAGCGGATCTCCACCCCCGCGGCATCCGCCGCCAGGCGCAGCACATCCAGCACGCTGTTGGCGGAGTCGGAATAAGGATAAACTCTGCCGCCGTATTCTTCCGTGGTCACCAGGCCGAGCGTATGGAAAAATTCCAGTTCTTCCTCCACCGGCCGGCGGCTCAGCACCGCGCGCATCAGCGCGGGCTCCTCGCTGTGATAATGGGAGAGCTCCGCCCCCGTGTTGGTCAGGTTGCAGCGCCCGTTGCCCGTGGCAAGGAGCTTGCGGCCCACGCGCTGCTGCCGCTCAAAAAGGATGACGCGGTTGGCCGGGTCCTGCGCGGCGGTCAGTGCCGCCGCCAGACCGGAGGCTCCGCCGCCGATCACCGCTATGATTCGTTTTGCCATGATTTTTATTTCCTGTCTCGTCAATAATTTCAGATGATTTTCAGACTGCCGTGTTAAATTCAGCGTAATCCCGCCGCGGAAAGTCCGCCGCCGCAGCCTGCCCGCAATTGACACCGTTCGGCTTCCTGCTGTATAATAGAATGCTTTATAATGCTTATATTATAAATGATGTTTCAACAAAACGCCATATTCTGCGAGGGTTCCATGCAAAAATTATTGAAAAAATATCTCTCGGCCGCGCTGGCCGTTTCCATTGCCTTGAGCTGCTGCGCCTGCGGCAGCGCTTCCGCCGCGCCGGAAACCGCGCAGGCGGGCGAAACCGCAGCCTCTTCCGCCGCTGCGGAAGCTTCCTCTGCCGACACAGCCGCGGAAGAAAGTGCCGCGGAGGCATCCGCTCTGCCCGATACGCAGAGCCCCTTTGCCGGCAGCCTTCTCATCAGCGAAGTAATGACCGATAACAAGGCCACCCTGCGGGATGCCGACGGTGATTTTTCCGACTGGTTTGAGCTCAGCAACACCGGCAGCTCCGAGCTGATGCTCGGCGGCTGGCATGTCTCCGATCAGGACGATCAGCTCGGCTGGGAGCTGCCCGCTGTTACGCTTGCTCCGGGGGAGCAGCTGCTGATCTTTGCCTCCGAAAAAGACCGCACCGGGGATGAGCTGCACACGGATTTCCGTCTTTCGGAAAAAGACACGCTGACGGTTCGCGATGATAACGGCTTCCTTGTGGCCCGGCTTTCCGACTTCACCGGTAAGGCGGACCGCTCCACCGCTCTTCAGGCCGACGGCAGCTATGCCGCAAGCCTGACCCCCACGCCCGGCTACCCCAACACGAACGAGGGCTGGGATGCTTTTCAGAGCGCGCAGACCTCGCCGGGTCCTCTGATCATCAGCGAAGTCGTTGTTTCCAATATTCCGGATTTTTATTATACCAACGCGCTCTCCGGCTATGACTGGATCGAGCTGAAAAACATTTCCGACGCGCCGGTAGAGCTTTCCGATTACGCCCTTTCCGATAAAGCCGGCAATCCGCTCAAGGCGATCCTCCCCGCCGCCACGCTGCAGCCGGGAGAGCGCACGGTCCTTGTCTGCACGACGGAAGACGGTGAATACTCTTATTTTTATAAGAACATCGACCTCTCCCTGGACGCGGAGAACGAACGGCTTTATCTCAGCAGCGTATCCGGCGAGCTGATCGATTACCTTGCTCTCAAGGGGCTCACGCTCAACGGCAGCTGCGGCCGCATGGACGGCGAAAACGGCAGCTTCTATTTTGCCTCTCCCACTCCCGGCGCCGAAAACACCGACGGTCATCGCCGCGTCGCCGAACAGCCGACCGCCGCCGAGCCGGACGGCGTATATGAAAATGTCAGTTCCGTCACCGTGACGCTCAGCGCCCCCGGCGCCATTTACTACACGCTGGACGGCAGCAAGCCCACCACCGACAGTAAGCTTTACACCGAGCCCATCCGACTGGAAGCCACCACCGTAGTGCGCGCCATCAATGTGGAGCCGGACGCTGTCACCGGACGCCCCCTCACCCTGACCTATTTGATCAACGAAGGCCTTTCGCTGCCGGTCGCGAGTCTTGTGACCGATAACGTCAGCTATTTCAACGCCATGTTCTATGAATCCACCAAAGGGGTGGAGCTGCCGGGCAATCTGAGCTTCTATGAAGAAGACGGCAGCGGCTTCAACATCGGCTGCGGCGTAAAGATGCACGGCGACACCAGCCTGCAGCTGGATAAAAAGAGCATGAGCGTGCGTTTCCGCAGCGCCTACGGGGCGGAAGAGCTTTCCTACGACCTCTTCGGCGGCGGCGTGACCGAATTCAGCGGTCTGCTGGTCCGCGGCGGTTCCGATTTTTACTCCAGCATCATCCGCGATGAGCTGGGCGCCGAGCTCTGCCAAAGCTTCACCGACCATGTGATCGCTCAGCGCTACCGCTACTGCGTGCTCTTTGTCAACGGCACCTATTACGGCATCTACGCGCTGAAAGAAAAAGCGGATGAGGCCACCTATGCGGCTGTCAACGGCGTAAGCAAAGACAGCGTAGAGGCCTGTGACGTGCCTCTTTATTCCAACTCCGCTGCCTACATCGACCTGCTGGACTATGTCTTCACCCATGATATGAGCGACAGCGCGTGCTATGCGCACTTCTGCGAGGTAATGGATATCGACAACCTCATTGACTGGGTCATCATTGAGGGTTATACCGGCAACAACGACCTTTACAGCGGCAACCTGCGCTATGTGCGCAGCAGCGAGGATGACGGCAAATGGCGCATCCTGCTCTATGACCTGGACAGCATCTTCTACAGCAATACCACCGTCTTCACGGAGCTGTTCGGGCAGCAGGCAGCCGAAGGCAAGCAGATCGGTCAGCTGCTGGCGGAACTGACAAAGAACGCGGAATTCTGCGACGCTCTGCTGACCCGTGCCGGCGAGGTAATGAACAACGTGCTGACGCCGGATTATGTGGTCTCCGTCATTGACCGCCTGGCCGATGAAATTGCGCCGGAGGTGGACCGCGATGTTACGCCCCACGGCTGGAACGCCGACCGCTGGCGCGGCAGCGTGGAGTTTCTGCGCAATCAGGTCGCCGACGGCAGCTGGAACCTGGCCTGCCGCAAAGCTCTTATCTCTCTCTTTGACCTGAGCGAGGTCGAAGCGGAGCATTACTTCGGTCCGGAGCCCGTCGTCGTTCCGACCCCCGCCCCCTGAATCCTTCAATTTTCCTCCGAAAGGAGATCTCTATGGCTGACACAGCCCTGACCTTTGAGCGTTATGAATATAAATATGCCATAAAGCCGGATGTTTTCGCGGCCTTTTGGCGGGAGCTGGAGCCTTATGTGATGCCGGACCGCTTTTTTCAAAGCACGGTCTGCAGCATCTACTATGACACGCCGGATTACCGGCTCATCCGCGCCTCCGTTGAAGGGCCGGTCTTTAAGGAAAAACTGCGTCTGCGCACCTACAATGTCCCCGCACCGGACGGCGAAGCCTTTGTGGAACTGAAGCGGAAATATGACGGTCTGGTTTACAAGCGCCGCGCCGCCATGCCGCTGAATCTGGCGGAGGCTTACCTGGCCGGAGAAGGCCGCCCGCCGGCGGAAAACCAGATCACCCGTGAGATCGACTATTTTCTGCGGCAATACGAGCTGCAGCCGGCCATCCTGATTGCCTATGACCGCAAGGCCTATGTCAGCCGCGAAAATCCGAACCTCCGCCTGACCTTTGACCACAGCATCCGCTGGCGGGAGGATGACCTGCATCTGAGCCACGGTGATCACGGCACACCCCTGATGCCCAACGGCGAAGTGCTGATGGAGCTGAAGCTGCCCGGCGCCGCGCCCCTCTGGCTGGCTCATCTGCTCAGCAAGCACGGGATCTTTCCCCGCGGTTTTTCCAAATACGGCTTCTGCTATAAAAACAATCTCTACCTCAAGGCACTGGCCGGGTTCGAATTCAAGTAAGGAGAATTTTTTATGTTTAACAGTATCATCACCGGTTCTCAGATCACTCTGCCGCAGTTTCTCATCTGCGTCTGCTGTGCCGTCGCGCTCGGTCTGCTGACCGCCCTGATCTTTACCGCAAGCCCCCATAAGGGCACCCGCCGGCCCAGCAGCTCCTTTGCCGTTTCGGTGGCCATGCTGCCGGCCGTCGTCACCGTTGTGATCATGCTGGTCAACGGCAACCTGGGCGCCGGTCTTGCGGTTGCCGGCACCTTTGCGCTGGTCCGCTTCCGCAGCAACCCCGGCACGGCCCGCGAGATCACCGGCATGTTCTTTGCGGTGGCGCTGGGCCTCATCTGCGGCATGGGCTATATCGGCTATGCTTTTGTTTTCTTTGTGCTGGTGGCGGGCTTCTTCCTGCTGCTGAACGCGCTCGGCTTCGGCGGAAGCGATGAAAAGCTCCGCACCCTTCGCGTCACCGTGCCGGAAAATCTGGATTACGAAGACCTGTTTGATGATCTTTTCGCCGATTATCTGGACAGCTGGGAGCTCACCCGCGTCAAGACCAGCAACATGGGCACCCTCTATGATCTGACCTATGAGGTGATCCTGAAAAGAGGCGCCTCCTCCAAGGCCTTTCTGGATCAGATCCGCACCCGCAACGGCAACCTGAATCTTTCCCTCAGCCGCGAAAAAGAAAAAGACAGCGTGATCTGAGGCAGACGCCGCAATGAATGTGGTCTATATGCTCCGCTGCGCCGATGACTCGCTTTACACCGGCTGGACGAACGATTTTCCGCACCGGCTCCGCACCCACCGTGCCGGCCACGGCGGAAAATATACCTCCTCTCACCTGCCGGTAACGCCGGTTTACCTGGAGCCCTGTGAGACCCGGGAGCTGGCTATGAGCCGCGAATGGCACCTCAAGCGCCTGACCCGGCAGCAGAAGCTTGCCCTGATCACGCAGAACGCGGAAAGCACCTCGCGGCTTCTGCTGGAGTTCGGCATAAAAATGCAGTAAATCTCTCCGCGCAAACGGAAACATACGCGCAGAACGCGGCGCATCGGCAAGGCCGAAGCGGCGGGCTCTGCGCTTTTTATTTACGCGTCCGTTTTTCTGCGCTATAATAAAAATGAAGAAATTTCGGCCGTCGCCGTATCGAAGGAAGGAGCCGCCATGCCGGTGATTGAGTCCCCCTCCCGCAAGCCGATGAAGATCCTCGCCCTTGCCGATCATGAATCGCCTTATCTCTGGAATGAGCACAGCGGCAAAAAGCTGCGTGAATATGATCTGATCCTCTCAGCGGGAGACCTGAAGGCGTCCTATCTCTCTTTTCTGGTAACGATGGCCCGCTGCCCCCTGCTCTATGTGCACGGCAACCATGACGGTCCGTATACCCTGCAGCCGCCCGAAGGCTGTGACTGCATCGACGGCCGGCTGGTCACCGTCAACGGGCTGCGCATTCTGGGGCTCGGCGGCAGTCTTCGCTATAACGACGGACCGTGTCAGTACACTGAAAAGGAAATGCGGTGGCGCGTCATCCGGCTCATGCTGCAGCTGCACCGCGCCGGCGGCGTTGATATTGTGCTGACCCACGCGCCGATCGCCGGTTACGGTGACCTGCCGGACCGCTGCCACACCGGCTTCGAGGTCTTTGCCCCGCTGATTGAGCAGACAAAGCCGGCCTATTTTCTGCACGGCCACGTGCATTTAAATTACGGCGGCGGCAAGCTGGAGCGCGTGCGGGAGTATCCTTTCGCGGACGGCTCCGGCGGCACCCGTCTGGTCAACTGCTATGAAAAATATGAATTTGAACTGTAACTGTCATCCGATACTGTCCCGCGGCAGCAGGGTCTTTCCCGACCCGGAAAGGAGCTTTTTCTTATGGCAATGACACCTTTTTCCGACAGCGAACGCAATGAAGCGCGCGCGGCCTATGACGAAGCCCTGAAGCTCGGTCAGGCCTACTACCGGAACGCCACCCAGCATGGGGCGCATCCTTATCCCCTTGTGCTGGATGAAATGGTCGATTTTCATTTGCTTGCCGGACGCACCGAGCTCGGTATCATCGATATCCCGACCGACCTGATCATCGGCACCAAGACGGCCGGGCGCACCTTTGCCCTGGCCGGCAACTTCATGCCTCTGCTGCCCGCCTCCAGCGAATTCGGGACCAAGTGGCTCAACCTCTGCCTTGCTCATCTCAGCAATGTAGGGATCCGCGACCCGATCGAATGCTTTGAATATCTCGGCCGTTTTTATGTGCAGGAGGGCAACAAGCGCGTCAGCGTGCTGCGCGCTTACCGCGCGCCTTCGATTCCCTGCAATGTGACCCGCCTGATCCCCGAATACAGTGATGACCCGGCCATCCGCATTTATTATGAGTTTATGGCCTTCTATAAGCTGGCCGGCACCTATGAAATTCAGTTTACTCACCCCGGTGACTATGACCGTCTGCTGGCCCTGTTGGGAATGGCGCCGGACCATATTTGGACCGATAAGGAAAAGCGCAGCTTTCACGCCGGTTATACCCGCTTCCGTGAACTGTTCGCGAAATCCGATCTGCCCGCCAAAGGCGTACTGCCGACCGATGCCCTGCTGGAATGGCTCTCCGTTTTCGGTTTTCATGAAGTGAAGGATCTCGGTTCTCAGGAGCTGGTGAAGATGATCAACACCCTTTCCCCCGAGCTTACCGAAGCCGGGGAGGAACCGCACGGCGAAGTCAGCACCGCCGCTCCCGCGGAAGAAAAAAAGACCGGGCTTGCCCGTCTTTTCGGCGGCGCTCCCGCCAAAGTGACCGCCGGCTTTATCTATGCCAGGGCACCGGAAGAGAGCGTCTGGACGCAGGCCCATGACCTGGGCCGCGCCTACGCCGAAACGCAGATGGACGGTCTGGCGGAGACGCGCTGCTACCTTGCGGCAGACCGCCGATATTTTGAAGCCATGGAAACCGCGCGGCTGGAGGGCTGTCAGGTCATCTTCGCCACCACCGTGCAGATGGAGACCGCCTGCCGCCGCTTTGCCCTGCTGCACCCGGAGATCAAAGTGCTTCTCTGCGCTCTGACCCGGCCCCATGCCGGTATCCGCTCCTATTATTTCCGCACCTATGAATGCAAATTCATCACCGGAGCCATCGCAGGCGCCATGGCGGAAAACGACCGCATCGGCTATGTGGCCAACTACCCCATTCTCGGCGTTCCTGCCGATATCAACGCTTTCGCGCTGGGCGTCCGCATGACGAATCCCCGGGCGCAGATCGATCTGAAATGGAGCTGCACCGAGGGTGACCCCGTCCGCGAGCTGATGGAAGACGGTGTCCGCGTGATCTCCAACCGCATGGCGACCGACCCGCAGCACATTCATCGCGCGCTGGAATGGGGCACTTATACCATCGGCAGCGATGACGCGCTGATTCCTCTCGCTCTGCCCAGCTGGAACTGGGGTCCTCTCTATCTGCGCGTTCTTCGGCAGATCTCCACCGGTATGTGGAACGATACCCACGCGGAGCGCCCCAGCAACTACTGGTGGGGGCTGGAAAGCGGCGTGGTCGATCTGACTCTGGGCAGCGCGCTCCCCTACGGCATACGCTCTCTGGCGGAATATATGCGCCGCGGCATTCTGCACGGTCATCTGGATCCCTTCCATACCAAGGTTTTTGACCGGGAAGGCACGCTTCGTCTGGATGGCATCACCTCTCCCACCGTGGATGAGCTGCTGAGTATGGATTGGCTGGCGGATAACGTCAACGGCAGTCTGCCTCCCTGGTATGCTCTGCTGCCCTATGCGCAGGAGGTGGTCCGCGGTCTCGGCATTCACCGGGATGATATTCCCGCGGAAGATGCGCTGGAAGACGCCCGCGAGCCTCAACTCTGAGCCAATGTCATATTTCCCGTGACGCTTACCCGATTTTATGCTATACTGAATTGTTGACTGATCCGCGGTCGGCGAAATTCCGGCCGTTTCATTCCGAAAGGAGTTTTCTATGAGTAAGGCTGACGAAATCTTTATACAGAACTGCCGCGACATTCTCGAAAACGGCATCTGGGACACCGACCGGGAAGTCCGTCCCCGCTGGGAAGACGGAGCTCCCGCCCACACCATCAAAAAGTTTGGCATCATCAACCGTTACGATCTGGCGGAAGAATTCCCCATTCTTACCATCCGCCGCACCTATTGGAAGAGCGCCATCGATGAGCTGCTCTGGATCTGGCAGGCCAAGAGCAACAACGTGCACGATCTGCGCACCCGCGTCTGGGATGCCTGGGCCGATGAAAACGGCTCCATCGGCAAGGCCTACGGCTATCAGCTGGGCGTCAAGCATCATTATCCGGAAGGCGATATGGACCAGGTCGATAAGGTCATCTGGGATCTGAAGCATAACCCCGCCTCCCGCCGTATCATGACCAACATTTATAACTTTGCGGATCTGAGCGAAATGGCGCTCTACCCCTGCGCCTACTCCATGACCTTCAACGTGACCGGCAATCAGCTCAACGCCATCCTGAACCAGCGGTCCCAGGACATGCTGACCGCCAACAACTGGAACGTGGTGCAGTATGCCGTGCTGACCCTGATGATGGCGCAGACGGCCGGACTGCAGCCCGGTGAATTCATCCATGTGATCGCGGACGCCCATATTTACGACCGCCATGTGCCCGCCGTGGAAGAGATCATTGCCAACCCGCCCAAAGCGGCGCCCACCTTTATCGTAGACCCGGCCGTAGATGATTTCTATAAATTCACCCGTGACAGCTTCCGCATGGAAAACTATGAATACAGTGACTTCACCGGCAAGATCCCGGTGGCGGTCTGAGCCGGGAGCAAAGCGATGGAAGCCATTGTTGCTGTTTATTCCGACTGGGGCATCGGAGACGGCGGCACACAGCCCGTTGTGCTGAAAGCGGACCGCCGCCATTTCCGTGAGCTGACGGAAGGGGCCGCCGTTATTGTCGGGCGGCGTACCCTGGCGGATTTTCCCGGCGGAAAGCCGCTGAAAAACCGCCGCAACATCGTGATCTCGCGGCAGGCAGCCGAAACGGAAGGCGCCGAAACCGCCCACAGTGTAGAGGAAGCCCTGACGCTCGCCGCCCAAAGCGAACGCTGCCTGGTGATCGGCGGTGCCTCCGTTTACCGTCAGTTTTATCCTTATCTGGATCGGGTGCACCTGACCAAAATTCAGCTGCAGCCCCATTCCGACAGCTTTTTCCCGAATCTGGACACCGACCCCGCCTGGCGCTGTGTGTGGGAAGGTCCCACGGAAGAGGAAAACGGTGTTCGCTATTGTTTCTGCACCTATGAGCGGCGTTGAGCCGCAGGAACGGAGGTTTCCCCATGTTATTCGATAAATTCCGTCTCAATGACCTGCAGATGCAGGCATTAAAGACGACGCTTTATGCCGTCTGCGCCGGCGCGTTCGGGCTTTTTGCCCGCTGGATGCAGTTGATGCTGGCTTTTGATGACAGCGATCTGCCGAAGAGCAGTGCCTGGAACCTGCTCTTCCCCATGGTGGTCGTCGCCGCTGTTATTATCAGCATTCATTTCTCCCGAGATGCCGGACGGCATCACTACGTTCTGCCGGAAGGCTTTACGGAAGCGTTTGCCTTTACTTCTCCCGTCGTCAACGCCGTACGCTATGCGGCAGGGGGGCTGATGATCATCGGCGCCGTGCTGCTTCTGCTCACCTGCGAAACCGAAAAGCACGCCGTTATGATGCGGATCCTGGCCGGGCTGGGTGTGCTGAGCGGCATTTCTTACCCGCTCATGCTGGGCATGGCGCAGAATAAAGACAGCAATCCCAACCTGCGCTGCCTGTGCGCCGCTCTGCCCATTGTTATGTTCTCCTTCTGGCTGATCCTCACCTATAAGATGAATGACATCAACAGCGTGGAGTGGGATTACGGCATTGAAATTCTCGCCGACTGCGTGGGCATCTACAGCTTTTTCCGTATGGCCGGCTTTGCCTTCGACGTGCCGAATACAAAGCGCAGCATGTTCTGGGCCATGTTTGCCCCCTTCTGCTTCTTTGTCTGCCTGGCGGATGACCGTCTGCTCGGCATGCAGGTGATGTATGTCGCCGCAGCGGTCATGATGCTGCTGAACAACTGGATCTTCGTCTGCAACCTGAAAAAAGATGAAAGCTCCGAAGCCGCTCGTACAGAGCCGGATGACGGCTTTGAACGTCTGTGAACCGGCGTTCTGTTCCTGCCGCGGTTTTTGCCGCGGCAGTTCTGCTCTGTCTGCTGCTGTTCGGCGGCTGCGGCAGCACGGAAGCCGCGCCGACAGTGACTCCGGAGCCGACGCCCTGCCTGCATGAGGTCTGGGAAAACGGCATTTGCGCCCAATGCGGCATGGTCTGCGAACACAGCAGCTTTACCGAAGAAGGCGTCTGCGAAAGCTGCGGCTTCCTTTGTCCGCATACCGCGCACAGTGCGGAAGACGCCCGCTGCCTGCTCTGCGGCCGGCGGATGCTGCACACTTATGACGGGAATGATCTCTGCGTCTGCGGGCGGACCGCGCCGGCGGCGGACGGTTATCTGGACCCCGCTCTTTTTGAGGAGTGTCCCGAGCAGGGTTCTCTGGTCACACTCCTTTACCCCACGCCCAACTATCTCAGCGGCGATGAAGAGGAGATCAAAAAGCCCCTCTATGCCTACCTGCCCTATGGCTACGATTACAACGCGGAGCAGCGTTACAATGTGCTCATTCTGATGCACGGCTCTGCCGGAGATGAAGACTACTGGCTCATGAGCAGTCAGGATTATGACAGTTCCCACGAGATCTATGTCCCCAACCTGCTGGACTGGCTGATCTATCTCGGAGAGATCGAGCCCTGCATCGTCATCACCCCCACCTATCGCAATCCCGGCACCTGGTGGGATGGCGGCGTCGGCTCCGATTCCTATCAGTTCGGCTCGGAGCTGCGCAGCAGTCTGCTGCCTTTCATTGTCGAAAATTTCCGCACCTGGGCTGAGGACGGCAGCGAGGCCGGACTGGTCGCCGCCCGCGAGCACTTTGCCATTGCCGGCGCCAGCTACGGCTCCATGATTGCCTATAACGCCGGCTGGTATCGCAACTTTGATTTGTTTGCCTGGTACGGCGCGCTGAGCGGCTCCGGCATCAGCGGCGGCGATCTGGCCGCCGCCATGGAACGCAGCGGGCTTCCGCTCGGTTTTCTTTACGCCTGCGCCGGTGACAATGACAGTGAGCTCACAACTTCCCGCGCCACCTACGACGCACTGCTCAGTGAAGTTCCTTCGCTGAAGGACGGCGAAGACTGCGTCTTCGAGCTGGTGCCCGATGCCTCTCATGACATCCGCGTCTGGGAAAACGGTCTGGTCCGCGCTCTGCTGCATTTCTTCCGCTGACGCAATATGGCAAGAAAATATGATGGTCTTGCCCGCATTATTCTGCAGAATATCGGCGGCAAGGAAAACATCGTATCCCTGACCCACTGCATCACCCGGCTTCGCTTCGTTCTGAAGGACGAAAGCAAGGCCAACACCGACATTCTCAAAGAGACCGAAGGCATTATCACCGTTATTCAGAGCGGCGGCATGTATATGGTCGTCATCGGCAACCAGGTCACCGAGGTTTATGAATCTGTTGTGGCCGTCGGTCACCTTGAGAACCTGACCACCGCAGCCGTGGATGAAGACGGTAATGAAATTGCCGGCGGCGAAAAAGTCGCTCCCCGCAAGAAAAATCCCATCGGAGCCTTCGTCAGCATCATCACCGGCGTTTTTGCTCCCGCTCTGGGCGCGCTCGCAGCCTGCGGTATTCTCAAAGGCGTGCTTACCATCCTTACCTATTTCAACATTCTTGCCAGCGGCGGTCCGACCTATAACGTACTCTATTCTCTGGCAGATGCCATCTTCTATTTCTTCCCTGTTATTCTTGCTTTTACCTCTGCCAAAAAGTTTGGTCTGCCTGAAGTGGAAGCTCTGCTCATCGGCGCCGCCATCATCTATCCGTATCTCTGCAGCGGCAGCGGTCAGGATGTCAGCAGTCTGTTTGGTATTCCCATCGTAATGCCTTCCGCCGGTGACTATACTTCCAGTGTGGTCCCCATCATTGCTTCCATTGCTTTCGCTGCCTGGTTTGAAAAGCTCTACAAAAAATTCATTCCCGATTCCATTAAGCTCTTCACCGTGCCTTTGATCACCTGCACCGTTACCTTTGCCCTCACCCTCTGGGTGATCGGACCCATTGCTTCCCTGCTGGCCAATGCGATCAGCAGCTTCTTCGCTTTCCTTGCCAACATCAGTGAGATCCTCACCGGCTTCGTAATGGGCGGTCTTTATCAGGTTCTGGTCATGTTCGGTCTGCACTGGGCCATCGGCACCGTTGCCGTCACCGAGCTGCTGACCCTCGGCTCCACCCGTTTCCTGGTGGGTGCTTTCCCCTGCACCTTCACTCAGGTCGGCTGCGTGCTGGCAATCTGGCTCAAGTCCAAGAACCAGAAGACCAAGAGTCTCTGCCCCCCTGCTTTCATCGCAGGCATTGCCGGTGTCACTGAACCCGCGATCTACGGCCTCACTCTGCCGAAGAAAACTCCCTTCATCATCAGCTGCATCGTCAGCGCAGTTGCCGGTGCGGTCCTGATGGCACTGGGCATTACTCAGTTCCAGTTTGCCGGCATGGGCGTGTTCGGCTACACAGCATATCTTGAAGTCGGTGCAACCAGTCTCTTCGCAGTCTATGCCACCGCCATCGTCACCCTGCTGTCCGCCGTTGCCTCTTTCATACTCACCTGGATCTTCTATTCCGATGAGCCGAAGGCAAAGAAGGCAAAATAAGTTCAAATTATAAAAAGACGCAGGGGCATTCCTGCGTCTTTTCTGTTTATTCCTTATTAAAAGTCATAAAAGGAGACCTGTTACATGAGTATTTTCCGCGATGATTTTCTATGGGGCGGCGCCTGCGCGGCAAACCAGTTTGAAGGTGCCTGGGATGTGGATGGCAAAGGTCCCTCTGTATCCGATCTGTGCACCAACGGTACCCATACCGTGCCCAAATGGATTACCACGACCATAAGGCCCGATCGGCTTTATCCCAGCCATGAAGCCATTGACTTCTATCATCATTATGAAGAAGACATTGCTCTCTTTGCCGAAATGGGTTTCAAAACCTTCCGTACTTCCATCAACTGGACTCGTATTTTCCCGACCGGTATGGAGGAAGAGCCCAACGAGGCAGGCCTTGCTTTCTATGACCGCGTGTTCGATTGCTGCAAAAAGCATAACATCGAGCCGCTGGTCACCATCAGCCACTATGAAATTCCTTATGCGCTCTGCCGGACTTACAACGGCTGGGAAAGCCGTGATGTCATTGCCTGCTATGAGCGCTTCTGCCATGTAATTTTTGAACGGTATAAGGATTCCGTCAAATACTGGCTCACCTTCAACGAGATCAACTGCGGCACACTGGGCGGCATTGTTTCGATCGGCACCTGCAAGGATTATGAGGGACCTGTCTTCGGCTGCAAGGTTCCCCTGCAGACCTGCTACCAGGCACTGCACCACCAGTTTGTTGCCAGTGCCAAAGTGATCGCCTACGCGCATGAGAACTATCCGCAGTTCAAAATGGGTTGTATGATTGCGTTCGGCACTGCTTACCCGCTGACCTGCGACCCAGACGATATTCTGGAATGCCAGCAGTATATGCAGAAAATGAACTGGTATTGCAGCGATGTGCAGGTCCGCGGCGCCTATCCCTATTACGCAAAGCGTTTCTGGGCGGATCACGGCATCGAACTCATCACAGAACCCGAGGATGAAGAGATCCTCCGCAGCGGCGTTGTTGATTTTTATACCTTCAGCTATTACATGACCAACTGCGTTACCACCCATGAAACCGATGAGACTGCCGGCGGCAATCTTCTGGGCGGCGTGAAGAACCCCTACCTCAAGGCCTCCGACTGGGGCTGGCAGATTGATCCGAAGGGTCTGCGCTACACGCTCAACGAGATCTACAGCCGCTATCAGATCCCTCTGATGGTGGTGGAAAACGGTCTCGGCGCCTATGACGTCAAGGGCGAAGACGGCAAGATCCACGACTCCTACCGCATCGATTATCTGCGTGAGCACATCGCTCAGATGGCCGAAGCGGTCAAGGACGGCGTTGATCTGATGGGCTACACGCCCTGGGGCTGCATTGACCTGGTCAGCGCGTCCACCGGCGAGATGGCCAAGCGCTACGGCTTCATCTATGTCAACAAATTTGATGACGGCAGCGGTGACCTGAGCCGTGAGCGCAAGGACAGCTTCTTCTGGTTCAAGAAGGTCATTGCCTCCAACGGCGAGGATCTCACATAAGAGCGATCCCGGCATTCACATGATTTGAATTTATTTTATATTTAAAGGAGTTTTTATACTATGGGACTTTTTGACCGTTTCAAAAAGGCAGCCGAGCCGGCTGTCACATTTCCTGTCACCTTGGGTGCTTCGGCCGCCGGCAAAGCATTGCCGATGGACAAGGTTCCCGATCCGGTCTTTTCCACCGGCGTACTCGGCACATGCTGCGGGATCGATCCTTCCGAGGGCAAGGTCTACGCTCCTATTGACGGCACCATCAGCAACCTCACCGACACCAAACACGCCGTCGGCATCGAAGGTATCGGCGGCATTGAAGTGCTGATTCACGTCGGTGTAGACACAGTTGATATGAAGGGTGACGGCTTCACCAACGCCGTCAAGATGGGCGATAAGGTGAAAAAAGGCCAGCTTCTGCTGACCATGGACCTGGCAAAGATTGCTGCTGCCGGTCACCCCGCCACCGTCATTACCGTTGTCACCAACACGGATGATTTCGCGGATGTTGCCTTTGCTGCCGCCGAGATCGTTGCTCCCGGCGATGATCTGCTGAGAGTCAGCAAATAAGCTTTTCTCTCCCTTTTCTTTCCCGGCTCTGTGAAACACCACAGGCCGGGATTTTTTATTTTGCCTGCCGCAGAGGCAGTTCCGGCATTAAGCGCCCGTGGATGGGGCCGATCCGCCTTCCTGTTTTCATTGATGGGTGAAGAGTGCCGACGGCTGCCGGGTTTGTATGTTCGGGATCTTGAGGTTCATGGCGGAGAGCCCGGCGGCAGAGAAAAACCGGAGGCTGCTGACGCAGCCCCCGGCTCTTTGTTTTATAAAACTGTGGTTGGACTTTTCCGCTGTCCGCGGAATCAGGCAAGGTCCTCACCGTTGGAGGCAATGACCTTCTTGAACCAGAAGAAGCTGTCCTTGCGCTCACGGCTCAGGTCACCGCTGCCGTCATCAAATTTGTTGACATAGATGAAGCCGTAGCGCTTGGCCATCTCACCGGTGGAGGCACTGACCAGGTCAATGCAGCCCCAAGGCGTATAGCCCATCAGATCAACGCCGTCCTTGACCGCTTCGGCCATCTGAGCGATATGCTCACGCAGATAATCGATGCGGTAGGAGTCGTGAATCTTGCCGTCTTCGCCCTTGACGTCATAGGCGCCGAGGCCGTTTTCCACCACCATCAGAGGGATCTGATAGCGGCCGTAGATCTCATTGAGGGTATAGCGCAGGCCCATCGGGTCGATCTGCCAACCCCAGTCGGAGGCCTTGAGGTAGGGGTTCTTCACGCCGCCCAGCAGATTGCCGCCGGCGGTGTCCTCCACCTCATGGGTGGTGATGCAGTTGGTCATGTAATAACTGAAGGTGTAGAAGTCGATGCAGCCTTCCTTCAGGATCTGCTCATCGCCCGGCTCCGTCTTCACATGGATGTCATGGTCGGCAAAGTAGCGCTTGGCGAAGTAAGGATACTCGCCGCGGACCTGCACATCGCTGCAGAACCAGTTGAACATATTCATATGCTGCTGGTTCTCGATCATATCGGCGGGATCCGGAGTGGAAGGATAGGACATGCCGAAAGCGATCATGTTGCCCATCTTATATTCGGGATAATTTTCGTGCGCGTACTTGATGACCTTGGCGCTGGCCAGGAACTGATGATGCAGCGCCTGGAAACGCTCCTGCGGACGGTCGGGGACCTCGGTGATCGGCCCGTCATAGCCGCGGATGGTGCCGGTGCTGAGCACGGTGCCCATGGGCATGACGCCGGCGTTGATCTCGTTGAAGGTCAGCCAGTATTTCACCTTACCCTTGTAGCGGGCAAAGATGGTCTTGCAGTAACGCTCATAATATTCGATCAGCTCACGGCCTTCCCAGCCGTTATACTTTTCGACCAGCGCATAGGGCAGTTCATAATGGCTGATGGTGACCAGCGGCTCGATGTTGTGCTTTTTGCAGCAGTCGAACACGCGGTCATAGAAGGCAAGACCTGCCTCGTTGGGCTGCTCTTCCATGCCGGTGGGATAGATACGGGTCCAGTTGATGGAAAGGCGGAAGGTCTTGAAGCCCATCTCGGCAAAGAGGGCAATGTCTTCTTCGTAATGATGATAGAAGTCAATGGCCTCATGGGAAGGATACAGGCGGTCGGGGTGGGTGTAGGTAGTGACCCATTTGGGCACGGTATGCGTGCCGTTGGTGCACATATCCGGCACGGAGGGGCCCTTGCCGTCTACATCCCAGGCGCCTTCAAACTGGTTGGCGGCAGTGGCGCCGCCCCAGAGAAAATCTTTCGGAAAAACTGACATGTAAGTTCTCCTTTGTTTCGTTGACTTATTCGACCTTCAGGAAATCCGCGCCGGCCTTGACGCTGCCGGAAGCCAGTTTGCCGATCGCTGCGAAATCATCGGAATTGGTGACAAGAACGGGAGTGTAAAGCGGATAACCGGCAGCCTTGATGCCTTCGATATCAAAGCGGATCAGCTTATCGCCGGCCTTAACCTTGTCGCCTTCCTTAACGCAGTATTCAAAGCACTTGCCGTTCAGCTCAACGGTGTTGAGACCGACATGAATCAGAATCTCGGCATCGTTGGCTGCGGTGATGCCGACCGCGTGCTTGGAGTCAACGGTGCTGCTGATGACGCCGTCGCAGGGAGCAACAACTTCACCCACGGTGGGCAGGATGGCCAGGCCGTCGCCCAGAGCGCCGCCGGAGAAGACTTCGTCGGGAACGTCGGCAACTGCGACCACTTCACCGGTCAGAGGAGCCTTGAGCATGAGAGCGGCTGCCGCTGCGGGAGCTGCTTCCACGGCCTTTTCGCTGCCTTCTTCTTTGCCTTCATCCTTATACATAATGAATGCAAGGATGAACGCAATGGCGATAACCACGACGCCGGCAATGGCACCGAAGATCACGCTGCCGAAAGCGGAGCCTTCACCGGTAGTGTTGATGAAGGTGATGAGGGAGAGGATGGAGGGAGAACCGCCCATGGTGTAGCCCTTAACACCGGTGATGCCGCAGAGGAGGCCGCCGACACCGGCGCCGCAGACTGCCGCGATCAGGGGCTTGACAAAGCGCATGTTAATGCCGTACATAGCAGGCTCGGTAACACCCGCGACGATAGCGGAGATGCCGCAGGCAATGCCTTCGGAACGGATCTCGCCGTCCTTGGTCTTGGCGGCAACACCGAGGGAAGCTGCGCCCTGAGCGATGTTGGAGCAGTACATGGTAACAAGAACGATAACGTCAAAGCCGAGCGTAGCCATATTGTTCATGCAGAGAGGAATGAGTGCGTAGTGCATACCGGTCATGACGATGAAAGGCATGAGAGCGGAGAGCACGCCGACCGTCAGCCAAGGCACTGCGTTGTACATTGCGGTGAAGGCGCCGGAGAGCAGGTTGCCCAACAGGTTGCCGATCGGTCCGAGCACATAGAGCGCGCAGGGAATGCAGATGATGATGAAGATGAGGGGCTTGAGGAAGGCCTTGAGCACATTGGGAGAATATTTATCGCCAATGTTCTCTGCCCACTTCATGACCGGTGCCATCAGCAGCATCGGCAGAACGGAAGAGGTGTAGGTTGCGCAGATCACGGGGATGCCGAACATATAGGTGCAGGTCATGCCGAGGAACGTGCCGTACTGCACGGAAGCGCTGCCGCCCATAATGGTGCAGAGGTCAGGATAGCAGAGAGCCGCGCCGATGGTCATAAAGAGCATCGGGGAGCCGCCCATTTTCTTTGCGATGGTGAAGCCGAGGAAGATGGGCAGGAAGGTGAAGAAGCAGTCTGCAAATGCATAAACGAGCTGATAGGTTGCGCTGCTGGTGTCAATCAGATTGAAGGTGGTAAGGAGGGTCAGAACGACCTTCATCATACCACAGCCGAGCATGGCGGGAAGCATCGGGGTCATGCAGCCGGAGACAAAGCCCATCAGGCGCTGCACGATGTTGCCTTCTGCCTTGGGAGCCGGGGCATCGTCGGAAACCTTGACGATCTTGCTGAATTCTTTGAAGAGGTTGGAAACCTCGTTGCCGATGACGATCTGATACTGACCGCCCTGCTTAATGACGCTCTTCACGCCTTTGATTGCCTTAACGACATCGTCGTTCGCTTTGCCTTCATCCTTCAGAACGAGGCGAAGACGGGTCATGCAGTTGGTTGCGCTTGCGATGTTGTCAGCGCCGCCGACCGCTTCCACGATTTTCTTGGATACGTCTGCGTAATCCATAGCCATAGTTGGGTTCCTCCTGTTTTTGGTTTTCCCTTTTTATTTTTACGGGCAGCAGCGGCTGCTAACGCATACTGCCTTATAGTGTATTATATGGAAAAAGATTTCCAATAAGCAAGCGTAAATTTCCACCATTTTGAAAATTTGAAGGAATCGATAAAAAGGCAAGCTTCATTTTGTATGTCTTGAACAAAAGAAAAGTTCATGCTATGATAATGCAAAAAAAGAGGAAGCTGAAAGGAACCGACATGCGGAAAAAATACTTTTTCTTTGATATTGACGGCACATTGATCGCCGGCGGCTACGGACTCGGCAATGTGCCCGAGTCCACACAGCGGGCGCTGGAGCAGCTGCGGGCCAACGGGCATTTTATTGCCATTGCCACCGGACGCGGTTACATCATGGCCATTGAACAGATGCGCGAGCTGGGCATCGATAATATGGTCTGCGACGGCGGCAACGGCGTAGTACTGGACGGCAGCCTGGTGGGCGTGGAACCGCTGGACCACGACTTGGTCTGCGCTCTGCTGCGGGAATGCGGGGAAAAAGGCTTCCCCTGGGCAGTGCAGAAGCAGCTGGATGTCCCCTGCACCGCGCCGGATTCCCGCTTCGATGAGGCAGTCCACAACACCTATGTCAAATGCGTTGTGGAGCCGGATCTGCAGCCGGAAGCCTGCGAAAATCTTTACAAGGCCTACGTTGCCTGCACTTACCCGGCCGAAAAATCTCTGCAAAGTCTGGAAGGGCTGACCTGGTGCCGTTTTGACGATTTATTCTTCTTTGTGGAGCCCTGCGATAAGTCCCGCGGCATCCGCCGGGTGATCGAACATGTGGGCGGTAATTTGGAAGACGTGGTCGTGTTCGGCGACGCGCTCAACGATATGAGTATGTTCTGCCCCGAATGGACCTCCGTCGCCATGGGCAATGCCTGTGAGGAGCTGAAGGCAAAGGCCGATTACGTTACCGATTCCTGCTACGATGACGGCATTTGGAACGCCTGCCGGCACTTCGGCTGGATCTGAGCTGCCCGGCGATTTCCCGAATGCGGAGTGCCATTTCGAATTGTCATTATCCCACGATCCGGTTTGTACGTATCAACCGTTGAACGCAAACATCCGCCTGTTTGAATCTCTTACCATCCAATCTGCGCTTGTCAAAAGACAAAGGAGGCAATTATGACCAACAAAGAAACAAAAGAAATCGCCGACGCGGAACTGGGCTCAGCTTCCGGCGGCATGGCGTCCGACGCGGTCATCTTCTACACCGCAAAACAGGGCGACACGATTGAAAGCATTGCAAAGCGTTTTCACACCACCCCGCAGCGCATCCTTGAGCTCAACAATGGGATCGACCCCGATCTGCTCGACGGTCTGCTGGTTATTCTGCCCGCAATTTCCTGAGCAGGCGCCCATCGGGCCTTGAAATCGCAAAGCTCTCCGCTATCGAAAGCTTCGCTTTCGGCAGCCGATGGCGGCGGAAAATTTTCAAAAAGATTTTAGCCCTCCCGCGGCAGCCGCCGTATAAAGAACTGTAAGCGGAAAACAAAGCTTACAAATTTCAAATCCGAATTTAATTTTATTTCTGCCCCCGGCAGAGAAAGGAAGAAATATTATGGCAGTTGAAGAAATCAAGGACGCAGAACTGAACGAAGTCGCGGGCGGTGCATCCGGCGCTTACACCAACTACACTATCAAGAGCGGCGACACCCTGTGGGGCATTGCCCAGCGCTACAACACCACCTGGC
>R19__coassemble_84_pt1 | contig 53269 bp, 43 predicted proteins | sample R19__metabat2_high_PE_014 | metagenome-assembled genome bin R19 | reverse complement strand
GACCGCTCCTGTCTCCGCTTCTGCCCCTGCCGCTCCCGAGACCGCTGCCCCTAAGGCTGAGCCCCTGACTGTCTATGCTCCCATTGAGGGCAACGTGATTGCCCGTGAGTCCATCCCCGATGAGACGTTTGCCTCCGGCGTTCTGGGCGACGGTGTCGGCATTGAGCCGGCAGTCGGTGCTGTCTATGCCCCATGTGACGGTGAGATTTCCACTGTCGCCGAGACAAAGCACGCTGTGGGCATCAGCAGCCCGGACGGTATGGAGATGCTCATTCACGTCGGCATCGACACCGTGAAGATGAACGGTGACGGCTTCCGCGTTTTGGTTCAGGAAGGCGACCGAGTCACCATGGGTCAGAAGCTGATGACCTTCGACATCGATAAGATCAAAAAGGCCGGTTTCAACACTACTACAGCCGTCCTTGTCACCAACAGCGATGATTACGGCACCTTCACCGTAGTACAGACCGGAGCCGCCAAGGCCCTGGACAAGATCATCACAGCGGCCGAATAAGCCGGTCCCTTTTACTCAGTCCCTTTTTTCTCCTCCGGGCGGCAGGTTCAACCCCTCCCGGGGGAGTTTTTGAAGAGCAAAAATAATCCCCGCAGCGCCCGCAGGTTCTTTCCTGTGGGCGCCGCAGGGTATATAATATTCAAAATTCACAGCAGGAGGAACGCCTCGTGAGTACAGCAAGTGAAACCTTCGAAGCCCGCCTCAGCCGCCACCATGACGAGCTGCGCTGGCTGTATATGGAGCTTTACAACAACGGCAGCATGTTTGCCGAGCTCATTGACACCATTCGCACCTATGCCCTTGCGCGCAGCGGGGCCCTGCAGAAGTCCGATGCATCCCGTGAGCAGAACCCGTCCTGGTATAAAGGCAACAACCTGCTCGGCATGATGCTGTATATCGACAACTTTGCCGGCAGCATGCAGGGTGTACGGCAAAAGCTGGATTATATCGAAAACTGCGGTGTCAATTACATTCATCTCATGCCGTTTCTGGACACCACTCCCGGCAAGAGCGACGGCGGCTACGCGGTCAAGGATTTCCGCACCGTCCGCCCGGACCTCGGCACCATGGAGGATCTCGTCAGTCTGACAAGCGCCTGCCATGATAAGGGCATCAACGTCTGCATGGACTTTGTCATGAATCACACCAGTGAAGACCATGAGTGGGCACGCCGTGCCCGCGCCGGCGAAGGCGAGTACATGAGCCGTTATTTCTTCTACGACACCTTTGATGAGCCTGCCCTGTATGAGCAGACCGTGCCCCAGGTCTTTCCAACCACGGCCCCCGGCAACTTTACCTGGCTTGAAGACTGCCACCGCTATGTCATGACCAGCTTTTATCCCTATCAGTGGGACCTGAACTACCGCAATCCCCGCGTCTTCAACGAGATGATGTACAACTTCCTTTACCTTGCCAACTGCGGCATCGACATCATCCGCATTGACGCCGTGCCCTACATTTGGAAGGAGCTGGGCACCCAGTGCCGCAACCTGAAGCAGGTGCACACCATTGTGCGCATGATGCGCATGATTGCCGAAATTGTGTGCCCCGGCATCCTGCTGCTTGGCGAGGTTGTGATGGAGCCGGAAAAGGTTGTGCCCTATTTCGGCACTGTTGACAAACCCGAGTGTCACATGCTCTATAACGTAACCACCATGGCCAGCACCTGGAACACCGTTGCCACCCGTGACACCGAGCTGCTGCGCAGCCAACTGGCAGCTGTGTTCGCCCTGCCCAGGCAGTATGTGTTTTTAAACTATCTGCGCTGCCATGACGACATCGGCTGGGGTCTTGACTACGGCATGCTTGCCCGCCGCGGCATAACCGAGCGCGCCCACAAACAGTATCTCAACGATTATTTTCAGGGCTGCGCCGGCTGGAGCAACAGCCGCGGCGAGCTCTACAATGCAGACCCCGTCACCGGTGACGCCCGCTTCTGCGCCACCACCGCCAGCCTCTGCGGACTGGAAGCGGCAGTGAACAGCGGCGATGAGGCCGCCATTGACGACGCCATCCGCTATGATGTTATGCTGCACGCCTATATGTTTATGCAGAGCGGCATTCCGGTGCTCTACAGTGGCGATGAAATCGGTCAGCTGAACGACTACAGCTATCACAACGACCCGCAGAAGGCGGATGATTCCCGCTATATTCACCGCGGCCGCATGGACTGGGACAAGGCGGCAAGAGCGGAAGTGCCCGGTACCGTGGAGCAGCGCCTGTTTACACAGCTGCGCCATCTCGAGCACATCCGCCGCACCGAGGGCGCTTACTGCAGCGACGCCGATGCCCAGGTACTCGACATTGAGGACCCCTCTGTGCTTGGCATCCAGCGCAGCTATCAGGGTGAGACCATCTGCGGCCTGTTCAACTTCAGCGAGTATGACAAGACAATCTGCGTGCCCTACACCGGCGTGGACCTCGTCACCGGAGAGTCCGATGGCGCCGGCGACCATATAATTCCTGCCCACGGCTTCCGTCTGCTCAAGCGGACAGAGCAGTGAATGGCCCTTAGAACACAACAGGAGGAAATTCCCATGACAGATGTTACCGCACTCGGCGAACTGCTCATTGACTTTACCCCCGCCGGCAGCAGCGCCCAGGGGAATCCCGTTCTTGAGGCAAACCCCGGCGGCGCGCCCTGCAATGTACTCTCCATGCTCACACGCCTCGGTCACAGCACTGCCTTCATCGGTAAGGTTGGCCGTGATGCCTTCGGTGACCAGTTAGAGGCTGCCCTGCAGGAGGTTGGCATCTCCACGCAGGGGCTCTGCCGTGACAGTGAGATTCACACCACCCTGGCCTTTGTGCATAAAAAACCGGACGGAGACCGTGAGTTTTCCTTTTACCGCAGCCCCGGCGCCGATATGCTCCTCAGCGAGGAGGACCTGGACCACGAGCTGATTGCCGGCTGCCGTATTTTCCACTTCGGCACCCTGTCCATGACACACCCCGGCTGCCGGCAGGCCACGCGTGCCGCCGTGCAGGAGGCCCGCAGCCTCGGCAAGGTCATTTCCTTTGACCCCAACCTGCGGGAATCTCTCTGGCCTGACCCGGAGGAGCTGCGCACTCAGGTGCTCTGGGGCATGGCGGAATGCGACATTCTTAAAATCAGTGACAACGAGATCACCTGGCTGACAGGTGAGGAGGATTTCACTGCCGGTGTCGCCTGGATCCGCGCCCGCTATCCGCAGATCCGCCTCATTCTGGTCTCTATGGGCCCGGACGGCAGCCGTGCCTATTACCGTGACCTTATCGTAGAGGTTAAGCCCTTCCTTCAGCCCAACACCATTGAGACCACCGGCGCCGGCGACACCTTCTGTGCCTGTGTGCTGCATGATGTGCTGGTCCACGGGCTGGAAAACCGCACGGAAGCAGACCTGACCGCCATGCTGCGCTTTGCAAACGCTGCAGCATCTATTATCACCACCCGCAAGGGTGCCCTGCGCGTTATGCCCACCCGCGCCGAGATTGAGGCTCTGTTGGCCTCCCGCCCTTAAAGGCATAAAACCTAAATTACAGCACGATCCGTCTCTTTTTTCTACTTCGAAACAGGCGGCACACAAGCAAAAACACCCTGTAAACCATCAAGGTCTGCAGGGTGTTTTTCATAATCTCGGATCAACGGCAGGATGAACAGGCCGCAATACATCACTGCGCCGGCAATGTTTCCCGCTCCGGAATATTAAGCGGTGGAATTTAAACAAAAAAATTCAGGCATGGTTAATCGGCCGCAAAAACAGTTCACAACATCATTCGAAAATGATACAATTGAACCGTACACGGAAGCTTTTGAATAAAATATTGCAGAGCGGAAAGCAGGAAATCCCGAAAATGGGAAGAAAGAGGGAAAAACAATGAAAAATAAGACAGTTTCCATCGTAACAGCCTGTATTATGACGGCCGGTATTTTCATAGGATGCGGACAGACAGCCGAGGCACAGTCCGTCAGAACTTACAGCCAGTCTTCGTCTGTCGAAGTAGAGGGAAGACAGGGCATCGCCCTGGAAGGGGATTATTATTATGTCAGCGGATCCACGGAACTGATCCGCTATGACAAGGACTGGAATATCGTAGCCGCAAACAGGGATCCCTTTTCGGAAGGGTATACGGCCGAGGTCAATCATATCGGTGATATCGACGTTTATAACGGGGAAGTGTACTGCGGCGTTGAAAAGTTTCTCGATGGCGAATCATCCAATATCCAGATCGCCATTTATGACGCAGAGACATTGAAACTGAAAAGAACATTTCCGTTTGAAGAGACCAGCGGACAGACGGAATGCTCCGGAATTGCGGTCAATCCGGATAACGAAACGGTCTGGATGAGTTCCTGGGCGGATGGTGAATCCGGCCGGTATCTGTATGAATATGATCTGAATTCCGGAGAATATCTGCGAAAAGTTCATATGCATGCCGTTCCGCAGTGGATCCAGGGTGTTGCTTATTACGACGGTTTCTATTATGTCACGGCGGACGACGGCGATGCCGATTACGACGAGCCGGATCACGTCTACCGCTTTGATATCGAAGATGACAGGACTGAGGTGACAACGGTTGAAGAACTGACCCTGGATGATGTGACCAGGCAGGGCGAAATTGAAGGGCTTTCCTTTGATGCGGAAAATAAAGAACTGCTGGTCCTCTACAACAGAGGAGCCCGAATCATACTCGGTATGCCCTCCGGTTTTTATGACGGGTATAACGAGGAAATTCATGAAGTATTTACTTACCGTTTTCAGTGATGCGGGAATGTGACCGGCTGCGGAGAAGGACGGATACTGATACCAACGTAAAGGACTGAATGAACGAAATGGAAACTATAAAAGAAAGCCGGAAAAGAATTGATTTTTATGACTTTGCAAAGTGCATAACTATTTTTCTTGTAATAATGGGGCATTCAACCGGGAATCTGGACACACCGTTATTCCGGGTGGTGCTGTACAGCTTCCATATGCCTTTGTTTTTTATTGTTTCGGGAACGGTTGTTCGAACACATGACGCTGTAACATATGATCGTGAATATTGGAAGCGGTTTATTGAAAAGAATATATTCTCGCTCTTTATTCCCTATCTGATATGGGGCCTGATCTATTCTCAATTCAGCTATATCAACACTGCGCGGATCCTTTACGGATCCTGGCAGATGCTTGGAAAAGCGGGGACATTAACGTCGCTTTGGTATCTTCCGTGTCTCTTTTTAGCCCGGATCGAAATGGAAGCCGTCCTTATATTGGGAAAGAAATTTGAAAAAATGAACCGGCACCTGTATGGATTGCTGGCTGTCATCCTATCCTTTGCAATCGGCTTTGCGCTGCCAAAGATCTCAATCGGATATTTTTGGTGCGCGGATATTTCATTTGTGGCTTTGGGATTTATGCTTTTGGGTTATTCCTTCCGGGAAGCAATAAACAGCTTCCTTAACAAAAAACTCATATATCAGACAGCTGTGCTTCTTTTATCCGCGGCTTTGTTTGTATGCAGTATGCTCGTTCAGCACGGAAGCCCCGCGCTTGTACTGATGTGTAAGAGTGATTACGGTAATATTCCTCTGTTCCTTCTTTCGGGTCTTTCGGGTTCCGTATTTATTCTCACGCTTTCCATGATGCTGCAGAAAGCCTGGAGTAAGAATCCTGACAGCAGAATAAGGAAGAACATGATATGGGTAGGCAAGCGCACGATCGGAGTATACCTGCTGCACAAACCGCTTTTGCAGGAAATTCTGGTTCCGTTCTTAAAAGCTGTGGGACTGCAGAATCCGCTTCTCATTGCGGTACTCGGCGCTGCCCTGGATCTGCCGATCTGCTGCTTTTTTATCAGCGTCCTGGAAAAATATCTCCCAATACTTCTGGGAAGAATTCAGAAACAAGCCTGAATGCCCCTGCCGAAACAGCGCATCCTTCAGGCCTTGTTTTCATCGGGACTGTCTTCGGTTTTGGATGCCAGAAAGTGCATAACTTCCTTTTCCCCATTCACATAATACCAGTTTACTTCACTCGTAACGATCAGTACGCTTTCCTGGTTAAAGAATGTGCATAAATCGCCGGCAATCGCATTCACGTTTTCTTCCGTCTGGTTCAGCAGACTTATATGCAGAGATGTCTCATTCTCCAGATCCCCGTTTTCGTAAACATATCCGCCTTCGATTACATTAAAAGAAAAGGCCGCTCGGTAAGCTTTGCAGATGTATTTAAGAATTTTAACGTACTTTTCGGTTTCAAACATCTGCCTGCGTGTAGCCTGATCATTCAGGCCTACATATATGCTGTATTCCTGCATAATGTCACTCTCTCTGTCATATAATACTTTCACGATCGGCTCGGGACGAAGTCTCCCGGCTTCCGACTTCCTTGACGTCCACCTTGATCTTTACTCTGCCGTTCTGTTTGGAAACCGTGAAATTGTCAACGGCGTTTTTCAGCAGCGCGGCGGAAACCGGTTCCATATCCTTCGTCACGGCCTCCGCCGCCAGGCGGGAATATTCCGGATCCTCGGGATCAATATCGGGCAGCCCGGCGCGGTCCAGCGCCGACTCATTAAACTCAAAGAAGATATGCGCTTCGGGCTTTTCCCGGAAGCATTCAAACGTAAAGTCAATGATCTCGTCATCCGCCAGGCGGGGCACCAGCCACAGCTGAGCCAGCTCCTCAATAACCGCCCAGCTGTAGGTAATCATCTTCCGGGACAGCATATTCCGGCGGCCGAATTTTTCCATCTCGCTGCCCAGCTCCCAATAATCAAAACGGTCTTTGGAAATCTGCCTGTGCAGAGTCCTCATCCGGTAAACGAATTCCCGGGTGCGCTCCTGCTTCGGATGCTTAAAAATTTCCTCGGGCGTCCCCTCTTCATAAATGATTCCCCGATCCATGTAAAACACCCGATTCGCGATTTCTCTGGCAAAGCGCATTTCATGGGTAACGATCAGCATAGTCATTCCGTCCTGCGCCAGTTCCCTGATCACGTCCTGTACCTCTTCCACCATGTTGGGGTCCAGTGCGCTGGTAGGCTCATCAAAAAGGATGATCTCCGGTTCCATGGCCAAAGTTCTCGCGATAGCGGCCCGCTGCTTCTGCCCGCCCGAAAGCTCATCCGGGTAATTCATGGCTTTTTCCGCCATGCCCACGCGTCTCAGCAGCTTCATCCCCCGGCTGTATGCCGTCTGCCGGTCTTCCTTCTTTATGCTTACGGGTCCGTACATCACGTTTTCAATCACCGTCATATGCTCAAACAGGTTGAACGACTGGAAGACCATTCCCATCTTCTGCCGGACGCGGTTCAGATCGCAGCCCTTCCGGGTAACGCATTCCCCGTCGATCAGAATCTCGCCGGAGGTTGGCGGGTCCAGCATGTTCAGACAGCGAAGAAAGGTGGATTTTCCCGTTCCCGAAGGGCCGATGACGGAAATAACATCTCCTTTGTTGATCACCGCGTTCAGGTCAACGATCGGCGTCGCGCCGGGAAAGCTTTTTTTAAGATGCCTGACCTCAATCATTCCGGATTCACTCCCTTCAGAACGCGTTTTTTCAGTTTGGGGCTGACCTTCTTCAGCAGCGCGTTCATAACCGAGATCAGAATAAACGACATCAGAACATAAACCAGCGCCGCGATGATCAGCGGAGTAATGGCGTCAAACGTGGCGCCGCGGACAATATCGCCGGCCTTCGTCAGGTCCATGACCGCGATATAGCCGACGACCGCCGTCCCCTTCATCATGGAAACGATCTCGCTGAAATAACCGGGCAATGCGTTGACCGCTGCCTGGGGAAAGACAATTTCCCGAAACACTTTCGCCTTCCCGGCCCCCATGGCCAGGGCAGCCTCCCGCTGTCCGTCGCTCACGCAGCGCAGGGCCATTGTAAACAGCTGAGCCATATAGGCAGCGCCCGTGATTCCGAAGCCGATGATCGCGATCAAAATACCCGAAACCTTAACATTGGCAAACAGAATATAATACAGGATCATCAGCGCCACAACGATCGGCATTCCCTGCATGATCTTTGAGTAGATGTTTTCCAGCACCCGCAGCGCCTTCCGGCGGGAAAGTGCCATTGCGCACAGGCCCGCGCCCAGAACATTGGCCAGAGCAAAGCCGCCCAGCGTAATCAGCATGGTAACGCCCAGGCCCGACAGCATCATCTTCCATCGATCACCGATGATCAGAGTGTTTTCAAAGGCCTTGATCAGGCGGTTTTCGGCACTGCCGGTCTCATCCTGAAAGTCCTGCACCATCAGGCCCACATCCGCCTGATAATAGGGATCGGAAAAGGTAACACCGCCGGCCCGCTCCTCGGTATAATACAGGTTCGAAATGCAGATGTCATATTTTCCCGTGGAAACGCCTGCCAGCATCCCGTCCCAGTCCGCGACCTCAAAAACGACCTTTGCGTTCAGTTCCTTTGCCAGGAGATAGGCAAACTCGATATCGCTCCCGACCAGCTTTCCGTTTTCATAAAAGCTGGCCGGTTTTCTGCTGCCCACCGTTGTAACCGTCAGGGTATATTCCGGGTTTTCCGCCACAGGCAGCTCCGGCATAGTATAATCGCCGTCATCCACCCAGCGGCGGTATATTTCATCCAGCGTACCATCCGCTTTGACTTTGGCAATAAAGCCGTTGACCTTGTCCGGAAAGTCGGGAATTACGCACTTATCCGAAAGGGCGCAGACGACATTGTTTGTCATAAGCGGCTCATCCAGGACCTTAACGCCGCTCAGCCCGCTGCGGATCGCCGTCTGCATGGTATTCGTATCGGCAATATAGACGTCAAGCTTGCCGCTCTGAACCGCCTGATAGCCGTTCACCAGATTGTAATAGGCAACCTGCGCCCTGGGAAAGGTGTCATGAACCAGGTCCAGAACACCGAGCGTTTCCGTAAAGCCGATGGTAATTTCTTTATCCGCGTTCCGAATATCATCAAAGCTGTCATATTCTACGCGTTCCGCGCCGCAGCCGGATAAAAGCCCGGCGAACAGAAGCGCCGCCAGAACAAGGCAGAGATACCTTCGCGGTTTCCGCTTCCCTTTTGTAAGCTCAGACGTAATGTCGGCCATAACATTCCCCTCTCCTATCCGATAGTTGCTTGTTGCTTTCCCCACATGCCGGTCGTTAACGCAAACCGGTCTGCATTATTATAGCATTATTCCATACGAAATTATAGTTTGGCAGCTTCCTTTCGAAATAAAAACGGCGTCCCGCCGAAAAGCGGAACGCCGTCAAAAAAACGTTTGTGTTTGTCATTGCCCGGGATCCGCGGCGGAAAACGCGCTGCCGGAACGCGGGACCTTCCGCGCTCCCTCCGCTTTCTTAAATCTCCGATGCGGGCAGGGCATCTTGTCGACGCGCGGTTTACTTTGCGGCAGCTGCCATTGGCGGCTGCCATTCCGCTCTTTTCGTTCTTCTCTCCGCCTGCTCCGCCTCGACGAGCTTTGCCTCTTCGGGGAATTTTTTCACTGTCACCTCATACAAAGTCTCAAAAGCGGGAAGATAGCGATCCAGTATGTTCTGAACGAGCTTTGTCTGGCCTGCGCTGTAATCCGGAAGATTTCTGGTCCCGGTGTAGTCGATCAGCATATCCAGCCAGACATCCTCATCGATAAAATCATAAGCGCCGTAGGCCTCCTTCAGCACGTCTCTGGGGGAATCAAACGAAACAATGCCGTCATACTTGAGCATGGTCTTGATCAGTTTGATGCTCCGTTCAAACTGATACTCAAATCTGTGGATGATGCCGTCCAAAACGATCACATTCGTCAGATCCTGCTCTCTTGCGGTCTTGAAGGTGTCAAGTCCGATGGTGTACCCGTTAAGCTTATACCTCATAAATGATCACTCCTTGATTTTTTACAAAATTCTGCATATATACCGATGCCGATCCGTACAGGATCACATCCATATCCAGCAGAGTATTTACGTCCTGTGTGCATTCAAGATAAAAATGCCGGAAATCGTCGCAGCCATCGACACATAGGTCGATATCGGATTTGGGGCCCGCCTTGCCGTTTGCTCTGGAACCGTAGATCCACATCTTTTTTACATGATACTTTTTTGCCAGTTCGATCAGTTCCTGCTTTACGAGTTCAAAATCTCTCATTCTGCTCCTTTCTGTTCATTGATAAGTTTTATGATATTTTTCTCTGCCCAGGAAGATACTTTCTTCTTCACCTCATAGGGAAAGAGATCAAGATTCCAGATAGCGGCGGCATATTTGATATAATTTAATTCTCTTATCTCCGCGGTGATTCCGCGGCTCTCCTCTTCGGAAAGATCACCGTAACAGCCTTTGAGAAATCCCTTCCAGACCCTGCGGGTAGTCGTTTCATCCACATAAAATTCGGCATAATTGCTGAGGAAACGCGCCCAAGCGGGGTCTTTTGCCTTGTCCTCGGGCGACAGCGCGAGATAGGCCGCTCTGAACTCTCCCCAGATATGGCAGAACATAAAGCAGGGAAGAAGATCGTATATCGCCGGACCGTTCCGCAAAGTCATCGGATCGATCACATAGAGCCTGCCGTTTTTCACCATTATATTTTTCGGTGAAAGATCTCCGTGGAGCAGGGTATCCTCCTTCGGAAAATCATCCAGCTTTTTCCGGATATAAGCTCTGACCTCTTCCTTTAATTCGCCCTCCGAACGGAGAAGTCCCCTTTTCAGCGTCTCCGAGGCGGCAGGCAGATCCGGATCCGCTTTGTTTTTATGGATGTTCTTCGCAAGTTCTCCGTATTGAATACCGTATTCATATGCCCGGTCCGGTTCCTGCTTCATTGCATCGAGCAGAGTGACGCTGCCCAGGTTCTCCAGAAGCAGTCCATGCCTGCCGCCGATCTCAACGAGATCCGCCGCGGCCGGTGAGGCTTCGATTTTGGAATGCAGATAGGCAGAAAGCTTAAATTCCTTTAAGGCCTCTTCCTCGGTAATATTGTCATGATACAGTTTCAGGATCAGGTCCTCATTGAGATAATATACATCACTCGTTGTTCCTTTTCCAAGGAAATCAAACATTTTTGCCATTTACCGCCTCACCGTCTTTTCCCCGCAGCTGCGGAAGAATCTGTCATCGGCAGGATTCGTGATAAGGATCGGCGGGCAGAGCATATCTTCCGAAATTCCGAGCCTTGCCGCCTTGAATTCCGAATACAGGGCAGCGCTTTCGCTCTGCAGGAAAATAAGCTCACAGCCCTTAAGGAGCTCATCCATCAGGTCCCCGCACGTTTGGGCTTCACCCTCATTCATATCCGTATCGGAATCTCTTTCGGCAAAGACCGTGAGCCGTTCGCCGATTACCGAAACCGCAAAAAGCCTTAAATTGATCCCGCTCCTTCTTATAAATTCCCTGCAGCAATCCTCAACGTTCTTCCTGCTTATGCTGAAGCCTTCTCTCAATTTAACGCTGCAGGCATTGTTGTTGAACCGGAAAATCGGTGTCTCCTCCGCGTCATATCTCAGAAATTCGAGCTTCATATCGACAACATATCGAAGCAGTCCCGCGTAATTGGTTACCACCGGTATATATATGCTTCCGGGTACAAGTTCTTTATCAAGCAGGGGTCTTCCTTTTTTCTTCCCCACCTCAATAAACTCGTAGAAGGCGCCGTTCGGATCCAGTACGAATTCATCCGAATCGCCCGTAAAGCTGCCAAACGGAGCTGCCGACTTGAGCAGCGGACCGTTCTCTATTCGGATCCGCGGGAACTGCTCAATGGCAAGATTCCGGTAAAGTTTGTACTCTCCTTCACCGAATGCCGTGATCCTTTTCAGCTTCGGCCAGATCGTAAGCAGCATTTCCTCGCAGGATGCGCAGGCGAGCGCGGCTTTCAGCGCCTGCTTTCTCTCTTCGGAAATTTTGAGATTCACCTTTACGAAATCATATTCGTTTTCGGTAAGGTCCCCCCTGTTCCGGATGCTGCCTTCCGCCGCGTCCTCTATGCAGGCCCGGAAGCCGGGAGACTTTATCATCTCCATAAAATAATAGATATTCGGCGAAAAAATCTGCGTAGCGTTTTCATCGGCAGCCGCATACAGCGTCCTCAGATACAGAGATTTTAAAAAGGACGTTCTGTTCAAAAGCTCCCCGGGAGCAAGAAAATCATAGTTTTCGTTCTCAAGGATCATAGGGTTGAAGAGATATTTTCCGCTGCCGAGAATGCCGCTCAGAGAATAAGACTCCACTCCGTCATTGAAATGCTCGGAATTGAAATCAAAATCAAAGAGAAGGAATGTGTGCTCCCCGTAAAAGGTCTTATATAAGAGGTCCATATAATTTGTCAGATGTTTCTCCGTGAACGGATAAAGCCTCTTATTATAGTTGCTGCCTATCTCATAGCTGTAGCCGATGATATTGTCTGCCGTAAAAATATTCTTTTCGCCGATCCGGGTCATCAGCGCTATATAATCGGCATAATTATATTCGGAGGAAAGTTCGATCCTTTCCTGGAAATCTTCAATGGAATAGATCGAATAAAACTTATACCGCCGTCCGAGATCGGTTGAGGAATTGGTATTCAGAATATCCAGAAGAAGCTTTCTCTGCACTCCGTAGCTGTCCTTGTAGGCATTGAGAAGCAGCTTTTTGTTTCCCATTTTCTTCCAGTTATCTTCGTTCAGAATCACATCTCTTGAGATATGATAAAGCTCACGCACTTCTCGTTCGGAATAGATCTTACTTACCGGAAGCAGCGGTGTCCGGACAATATAGGGCTCAAGTATGCTTTTGATTTCCTGCCTTTCACCGATGCTGATATCGTCCGCGTTTACAAGGAACCCGCAAAGGACCCGGCAGAGTCTGGCGATTATGCTGTCCATGTAAAAACCCGCTTTTATGCCGGCATCGAAGACCTTTTTATAGCCTTTGGCATAACTGATCAGGACTCTTCCGTTCTTTTTTCCGGATTGGACCAATGAGTTCTTATTAATGTAATAATGGTAGCCTATGGTCTGCGGAAGATAGACGACCCGGTCTGCCGCGGCGTAGGCATTGATATTAAAAAGATAATCCTCCGCAAACGGGACCTCTTCATCGAAACGTACTCCTTTTTCCGCTAAAAACGCTCTGTCATACACTCTGGAGGTCACCATTCCGCAGAGTCCCGTGAACATTCTGATCTCATCTTCTTTTGTCCATGCTGCCTTATCCAGAACGATGCGCTTCCGTGTCTGGTCAAACAGAGTCAGTTCGGTAACAGGCGCTGTGCTTTCATCCTCAAGCTCATAGCTCCGCCGCAGTACCGCGATCCGGGCTCCTGTCTCTCTCAGATTTTTTACAGCCGCCGCCAGGCCGATCTCCGTATAAGAATCGTCGGCATCCAGAAATCCCACATAGGGGGCGCTTACAAGCTCAAGACCCCTGTTTCTCGGGCTGGAGGGCGAATGGATGTTATTATTTAAAACATCCACGATCACGTTCTCATACGGCGCCGCCATCTCCCGCACCTGTCTGAGCTGTTCCTCGGAGGAATTGTGTACCACGATCACCCATTCGATATTTTCGAAACCGATGCTCTGATTTCTGACCGATGCAAAGCACTTCGCGAAATAATCGGGATTTACATCATGAAGCGGTGTGACAACCGAGATCTTATAATCATTCTTCTTCAAAATATTTTTCTCCGTATTCAAGCAGTTTGGGCATTTCGTGAAGCATTGCGGTCGCTCTCACTACATCGAAGCAATCGACATTTTCCCGCATCAGCCGATAGGTATCCTTATCTATCTTAAAGCCAAGCTCCATGCTGAGACGGATTGCCCGGATGGTGATTTTAAATTCTCTTTTATTGATCTCCGGGGTAACATACCGCAGTATCTTATTTTGAATATCCTCCAGCCCGCCGAAGCGATCGATCACGCAGCCCTCCTCCACATCATACGCGAGGGAGTTTATGGTAAGGTCTCTTTTCATCAGATCCAGGTCAAAGCCTCCCCGTGAGCCGATGGATAAAAGATCAATGATCTCACCGTCAACCTCCGCCTTCACGAACTGATGGCAGATATAGGTATCGTTATAGGAAATTCCGTTTTCCCGGAGGATCTCAACCATCTCCTCCGTTCGGGCTGTTGTTGTAAAATCGTGATCGGCGCAGTCTCTTCCCAGGTAATAATCTCTTACGCTGCCTCCGACGAGATACATCTTAAAGCCCTTTTGAATAAAAATACGGGCAAGTTTTTCGGCTGGCTCCGAAAGCGGTATCTTGGCGTAATATCTTTTTTCTTCCACGGTTTGCTTCTCCCTCTGCTTTTCAATTTATTCCATTTTCAGACCGGTCATTGTCTCACCGCTGAAAAGTTGTCATGCTCTCCGTGCCTCATTCTACAGAAGTTCATAGGAGCCTGTATTGAGGTCGTAATACATTCCTTTGCGTTCCATGAGTTCTTCATGATTCCCGCATTCCGCGATCTGCCCGTCCTTCAGCACCACGATAAGATCCGCGTTTCGAACGGTGGAAAGTCTGTGGGCAATCAGAAAGACCGTTTTGTGCTCCATCAGCGCGCGCAGTCCCTGTTCAATCAGCAGTTCCGTTCTTGTATCCACCAGGCTCGTTGCCTCATCCATGATGAGGATCGGAGCCCCCGACACTGCGGTCCTCGCAATGGAGATGAGCTGGCGCTGTCCATCGGAGAGCATGGCCCCGTCCGACTCAAGATAGGTGTCATATTTCTCCGGAAGATGCTCTATGAAGAAATCCGCGTTTACCATTTCCGCCGCTGTCTTAACTTCCTCGTCGGTCGCTTCCAGCCGCCCGAAACGGATATTTTCCAGGATCGTCCCGGTAAAAAGATGGGTATCCTGCAGAACTACGGCGATCTGCTTTCGCAGATCCTGCTTATCGATCTGTTTTATATCGACTCCGTCATAGGTAATGCTTCCGCCGGTCACATCATAAAATCGGTTTATAAGGCTCGCCGCCGTAGTCTTGCCGGCTCCGGACGCGCCGACAAAGGCAACCTTCTGTCCGGGCTTAACGGTAAGGCTGATTCCCTTCAGGATCTGCTGATCCGCTTTATAGCCGAAGGTCATATCCCGGATCTCGATCGTCGGCGCTTCTCCTCCGCCGTCGGCAAGTCTTACGCTTCCCTCATTCTTCTCCGGGTCCTCGGCAAGCATAAGAAAGATCCGCTCGGCACCCGCAAGCGCCGAAAACACATTGCTCAACTGTCTTGATACCTGAACGACCGGAATGTGGAACTGTCTGTAAAGCTGGATAAATGTGCAGACCGCGCCGACATCCAGAGTATTTTTTATCACCATAAACACGCCGATCACCGCTACCAGCGTTATGCCGGCGTTGGACAGCCCGCTGCTTACCGGGAAAATGATGCCGGTAAAGAGCCTTGCCTTCATGGAGGATTCATAGAGTGCGCTGCTCCGTGCCGTGAACTGTTCCCTACAGCGATCTTCCCCGGTAAAAAGCTTGACGACATCCTGTCCGTCCACCATTTCTTCCACAAAGCCGTTCACCTGTCGGATCGCTTCCTGGGTAGCTCCGGAATATCTCGCTCCGCTGCCGATGATATATTTATTTACAAACACCACGATCAGCAGATACACGATCACCACAGCCGTAAGCCCGAAATCAAGCATGAGCATCGAGATGAAAATGGATACGATGGATATCACGCCGTTTATAAGCTGCGGCAGCGACTGCTTCAGCATAACGCTCAGGGTATAAAGATCCGAACTGTAGCAGCTCATGATCTCTCCCCTGGGCTTAAGATCAAAATAGCTGATCGGCAGAGTCTGCATATGCTCAAAAAGATCGCATCTGAGCCAGTTGACGGTATCCTGGCATACTCTGGTCATGATCTTCGTCTGTATGAGCAGCGTGACCGCCGCGAGAAGATAATACGCTCCCATCCGAATCAGAACTTTTATGAATTCGCTCAGGTCGATCGACTTCGCTCCCACAAGCGGCATAATATAATCATTGATGGCCGGCTTCAGGAGATAAGTCGCTCTGACCGTAAACAGAGGCGTCGTTAACGCGCATGCGGCGGCGATCACCAGGATATACTTATCCCTCAGCATATAGCTTAAAAGCTTTATTACGGTCTTTCCCGCGTTCAGAGGCCTTTTCTTACCCTGCATTCCGCGCCTCCCCCTGACTTATGCACAAGTCCCTGTATATTTCGCTGGAGGCAAACAGTTCTTCATGGCTTCCGATCCCCACGATCTGCCCTTTATCCAGGACAACGATCCGGTCCATTCTTCGTATGGATGAGATCTTGCTCGATATCAGTATCTTTGTTCTGCCGGAAAAGCTTCCTGTAATGTGGTCGATAACGGCTTTTTCCGTTGCCTTATCCAGAGCCGAAGTGCAGTCATCCATGACAAGCACCGGGCTTTCCTTGATAAACGCTCTCGCGAGACAGAGTCTCTGCCTCTGACCGCCCGAAACGTTGCTGCCGCCTTCCGAAAGGCGCATGGCAAAGCCGTCCGCGCTGCCGCTGATAAAATCATAGATGCAGGCTTTTCTGCACGCTTCGATCATTTCCTCCTCCGTGGCGTCGGGCTTTCCCTGACGGAGATTTTCCGCTATCGTTCCGGAAAACAGGATGCTCTTCTGCGTCGCGAAAGCGATGCTTTCTCTTAATTTTTTCAGCGGAACACGGCTGATATCCGCGCCGCCGATTCGAATCGTCCCCACGGGAATATCAAACAATCTGGGCAGCAGATAAATCATGCTGGACTTTCCGGAGCCGGTAGCTCCGACAATGCCGATGCTCTCTCCCGACTTTATATGCAGGTTCAAATTTTGAAGGAGCATATTTTCCCGGGCGGTGTCCGCGGAATAATCAAAATAGACGCCGTCAAAGTCTATGGACCCGTCCGCTATGCTCTCGCCCGTATCTTCCCGCGCATCGGAAAGCGCGGGTTCTTTTTCTATGACCTCACATACTCTCCTCACGCTTACCATGCAGCTGACCATGGGAATCGTGAACATGGAAATAAGCGAGATCTGATAGAGGATCTGGTTAATGTAGGTGATGAACGCGAACAGTTCGCCGATCTGCAGCTCTCCCGCCAGGATCCTGTGTCCGCCGAACCACAGGAGCATTACGACACAGAAATTTACGATCAGCTGCTGCAGAGGATTGCTGTTATTGGTGATCTGCTCCGCCTTCAGCGCGTTGTTTCGGGCTTCACCGGCTGCTTTCCGGTAAATGCCGTCTTCATACTCTTCTCTTACGAAGGCCTTGATCAGCCTCATGTTGACCAGATCCTCCAGGACGATGCGGCTTAAGGCGTCATCGTTCTGCGCCTTCTTTTTAAAGTAGGGAATGGCAAATCTAACGATAATAACCGAGGTGACCGAAAAAAGCGGGACCGCGATCAAAAGGATCGATGACAGTCTGCTGTCCATATTGACCGATGCCGCGAGGATAAAGATGATATTAAGAACCGCCGTAAGCAATGTGGAAAATATTATGTTTACCATATTCTGCACATTTCCCACATCCGCCGTCATCCGGTTGATGAAGGATGCCCTGGTAAAATGATCCACATCGGACGCCGTAAACAAACACAGCTGCTCCATCATGGCAAGTCTCAGGTGATTGCCGAGCCCGGAGGAAACGACACCGGCCATCCGGGACGCGAGGATCCCGAAAGCGAGGGTAAAGGCGGTCACTCCCAGCATAAGCGCCCCGTTTTTAAGAAGTATGTCCATATCTGCCGAATTTACGCCGGCGTCAATGAGCCGGGATATTACCCCGGTAAGATAAACATTTCCGGCTACATTCAATGCGGTGTAAAGGACCAGCAGGTATGCTTTTTTCTTATATCTCTCATATTTTCAGATAATTCTCCGGTATTTGATCTGCGCGGAACATATAGGATCGCGGCTTATCTTCTGTTTATCGGATCCGGCTCGTCAGGCAGGCAGAAGCTTGTTTTCCCGCAAGCGCCGCACCCCAGCCGTTCGATCATCGTTCGCTTTTTTCACTGACTGAGCTTCCGAATTTCATGATAAATGCGCTGACAGCAGTCTGTATCTTTAAACTCAAAAAATCGTCCGCTCTCTGCGAATATTTTTTATCCCTCACAAAGTGCCGGCCATTCCGCGAATCATAAACATATCGAAACAATTCAGCCGATATTGATAAAGACCAGCCCGATCATGCATATTGCAATTCCGATCAGCTTGTTTCGGGTCAGCGCTTCCCCGTAAAGCAGCGTGCCGACAAAGATCAGAATAATGCCGAGGATCGCGCTCTGAATGATCTGCGCCGTACTGACCTGCCAGCCTGCTTTATAAGCATAGATCCAGCCGCCCTCCAGTCCGATGATCACGATTCCGAGCGCAAACGGGGCCCAATTCAGTTTTCGGTATTCTGCCGGAAGGCTTCCGCCTCCGCCAAGGATAAAATAGAGCACCGCCGAAGCAAGCGCGCTGACCAGATAAGTCACGGTCAGGGAGGCAAAGGGATTCATTCCTTCCGGCGTGGACTTTGCGCAAATATGGTAAAGCGTGTTGGAAAGCACAACAAGCGCGAGCGGCCAAAGATAATTGAACATCTGACATTCCTCCGGAAAATATTCGGCCTGACTGTCGGTAGGTGCCCACCCGGAGCCGCGGTCCCGCGGGGAGTGACTGCTCCCCGGGGCTGCGGCTCTTTGTTTTCATTTATCGGTCCTCAGCCGGGATCCTGCTGATTCGCGATTTGCGAAGTAAGAGCCGATGGCGGAACGTTTCTCTCCCTCCGCTTATTTTTCAGCGGCTTTCCGATTCTTTGAAACAATATATTCCTGCCTCTGTTTCAATCTTAATGGTTAATATTATCACGCGGAGTTTACCGCCGCAATAAACCTTTATTCTTTGCCGGACGCTTCTTCTGCATTTGACATGGCTTTTGCGGATGTCTCTCCGGCGCTGCCTTATGCGTTAAGCTTTTTTTCGCACTCTTCCCTGCTCAGTTCGCCGGCGTTGACCCGGCTCATAAGTTCGGCGTCTTTATCCGTCAGCCGGTACAGCTTTGCCAGGATCGGGATCGCGATCACGGAGCCGATCGCCGAAAACCAGGTAAACACGCTCCAAAAGCCCCGGCCGGCCGCTGCGCTTACGACTCCCGTTACCGCATCGGCTTCGGCGGACCGAAAGCCGAACCACGCCAGCACGATCATGGAGGTAGAGGACACCACTGCGCCGGTCAGTTTGGTCATAAAGGTCTGTACGGCAAAATAAACGCCTTCCTGCCGCTCGCCTGTCATATAATGTCTGTATTCCATAATGTTTGGAATAAACAGATACAACAGAATGCTGTAGCCGCCATAACCTACCGCCCTCAGGAAGATCATTCCGTAGAGCAGCAGCGCATTGTCGTAACCGGTAAAATATTGAAGGATGCTTGCCGCCGCATAGATGACCAGGGAGCCCAGAAACAGCTTCATTTTATCGATTTTTCTGGCCAGCGCCGGCACGATTGCCGCAATAACTATCATCGGCAGAATGCAGATTCCGAGAAGGACGGTTCCGGCATCACTGCTTCCGAGCACATACTGCGCAAAGATCGGAATCAGGATCTCGACCGACATCGTAGAGGCAATGAAGAAATACGCCGTCAGATAAACCAGCAGATATTTGTTTTTAAAAATAAGCCGGACCATTTCGGGTATGGTGACTGTTTTTTCGGATGCCGGCCGGAAGCGTTCCTTTCCCACGGCAAGAATGGGGAACATAAACGCCATGGCGGCTGCCGAAAGGATCAGCGCAAGCGGCAGCCATCCCAGAGACAGATAGACCGCCTCGATTACAAGCGTGATTACAACGCTTGTCACAGTTGCAAACAGTCTGCCGGTAGAAAGGATCGATGTCCGTTCGTCAATATCCGATGTCATTGCGGTCGGCAGGGCAAAGATCGGCGCGTCGCACACCGTGTAGCTCATGGACCAGCATACATAGCCGATCGCCGCCCAGGCTACCTTGCCGCCATAGCTCAGGCTGTCCGGCATGGCAAAAATAAACACAGTGAACAAGGGAATCAGCACCCAGGAAAGCTTCAGCCAGGGGAGAAATTTTCCGCCTCTCAGATGTGCCCGGTCAACGATGACTCCGAAGATCGGATCGTTGACCGCATCCCAGATCTTAGGTGCCAGAAGGATGCCGGCGATCGCCGCCTCGCCGATCCCCCGGTTCATCAGAAATAGCGCAATAAAGCTCGTGATCAGCATATAAAATATATTCTGTCCGACAAAATATAAGCTGTAGCCGGTCCGTTCGGCTTTCGTCGTCTGGAATGATTGGCTTGTTCCGCTCATTTTTCTTCCTCCCCCATTATTTTCGGACTTTCCGATCTGTTTTTATTCTACCACATTCTTCCCCGCTTCTCCATGAAAAAACAGACACTCTGCCGGCAGGACAGGGTGTCTGTTCTATAGGATCGCAGATTTCAATTTTCCGTTCCGCGGCTTCGGCGGAGCTCTGCCGTTGAACGGCTTGGTCCGTGTTTCATTTGACAGCCGGCCATTCAGTGGATACCGCGGTCAATGCCGGGCTTCGATCGTCACGCGCCGTACCCGACGGCAAGCCCAAAGAGCAGGATGCTTGCGGTCAGCAGCAGGTTTAAGACCTGAAATTTCCGGACCCATTTAAACCGGGTTCCGCAGCCCACATCCGCTTTTACTCCCTGCCGAATTTTTCCCGGCCGACAAATTCGTTATGCTGTGCCGGTATTTTATCACAGGCCGCGCGAATTCTCCATACCGTCGGGCTTTTGCCGTCGAAATTCCGTGCGTTTTTACTCCCTTTTTCAAAATATTTCCGCGGAAAAGGCCGGTCCTTCCCTTTTGCCGAATTGACAAGGAAAAAGCTTTTATTTATAATATAAATCGTATGCTCGGGGATTTCACAGAAACCGATTTTATCCCCGATATAATTGGAAAGGAAAATTACCAATGATTTACACAACAGAAGTACAGCATATGTGTCCTGTTGCCAAAGGCGCATATCATGGCCCCGCCCCGATTCCCGAAGAGGGCAAGTGGGTGCAGGCCAAAGAGATCTCCGATATCTCCGGTTTTACCCATGGCATCGGCTGGTGCGCACCGCAGCAGGGCGCCTGCAAACTGACCCTGAACATCAAGAACGGCATCATTGAAGAAGCTCTGGTCGAGACCATCGGCTGCTCCGGCATGACTCACAGCGCCGCCATGGCATCCGAGATCCTCATCGGCAAAACGATTCTGGAAGCTCTGAACACCGACCTCGTCTGCGACGCCATCAACACCGCAATGCGTGAGCTGTTCCTGCAGATCGTTTACGGCCGCAGCCAGTCCGCATTCTCCGAAGACGGTCTTGCCGTCGGCGCTTCTCTGGAAGATCTGGGCAAGGGTCTGCGCAGCCAGGTCGGCACCATGTTCGCCACCAAGTCCAAGGGACCTCGTTATCTGGAAATGGCAGAAGGCTACTGCACCAAGGTTGCTCTCAACGAGCAGGATGAGATCATCGGCTACGAATTCTGCAATTTCGGCAAAATGATGGACTTCATCAAAAAGGGCATCGAACCCGCGGAAGCAATCAAAAAAGCTACCGGTCATTACGGTCAGTGGGAAGCCGCTGTCAAGTACATTGACCCCCGTCAGGAATAAGAGAGGAGGACACTGCAATGGCATTGTTTGAAAGCTACGAAAGAAGAATCGATAAAATCAACGGTGTTCTCGCTCAGTATGGCATCGGCTCCGTGGAAGAGTGCCGCGAGATGTGCCAGGCAAAGGGCTTTGACCCCTATGAGATCACCAAGAACATTCAGCCCATCTGTTTTGAAAACGTCTGCTGGGCCTACTGTGTCGGCTGCGCGATCGCTCTGAAGAGCGGCGTAAAGACCGCCGCCGAGGCTGCCGCCAAGATCGGCGAAGGCCTTCAGGCTTTCTGCATCAACGGCTCCGTCGCGGAAGACCGCAAGGTCGGTCTCGGTCACGGCAACCTGGGCGCCATGCTGCTCAGCGAAGACTCCAAGTGCTTCGCTTTCCTGGCCGGCCACGAATCCTTTGCTGCCGCTGAAGGCGCAATCGGCATTGTCAGAAACGCAAACAAGGCCCGCAAAGAGCCCCTGCGCGTGATCCTGAACGGTCTGGGCAAAGACGCCGCTCAGATCATCTCCCGCATCAACGGCTTCACCTATGTTCAGACACAGTTCGATTACTACACCTCCGAGCTGAAGATCGTCCGTGAGATCGCATACTCCAACGGCGAGAGAGCTGCCGTCCGCTGCTACGGTGCCGATGACGTCCGCGAAGGCGTTGCCATCATGCACTATGAAGGCGTCGATGTCTCCATCACCGGCAACTCCACCAACCCGACCCGTTTCCAGCATCCGGTCGCGGGCACCTATAAGAAAGAGTGCATTGAACAGGGCAAGAAGTACTTCTCCGTCGCTTCCGGCGGCGGCACCGGCCGTACCCTTCATCCCGACAACATGGCCGCAGGCCCCGCTTCTTACGGCATGACCGATACCATGGGCCGTATGCACAGCGACGCGCAGTTTGCAGGTTCCTCCTCCGTTCCCGCTCACGTGGAAATGATGGGCTTCCTGGGCATGGGCAACAACCCGATGGTTGGCGCCACCGTTGCCTGCGCAGTTGCCGTTTACGAAGCAATCAAGTAATTTCATCCGATCCGATAAAAAATACCGCAGGGCATCCGCCCTGCGGTATTTTTGCGTTTTGCGGAACCGGCCCTTTCCTCCCGATCAAAGGGTATTTTTCTCAGGCCGTTTTTAAGCTTTCCCCGCCTTCGCATCCGGTCCGATGTGAATCAGAAGATTGTTGCTGTTGAAAGCATTGCTGTAGCTGACTTGATTCGCCAGCTTCATCACCACTTCAATGCCGTATTCGCCGTCCTCCCCGATGTGACGGTTGAAATATTCCACCGGGTCAAAGGCTTCATAGCAGTCCCGCAGGGTAATTGTGATTCCGTTTTCATTCACGCACAGGCGATATTCCACCGCAATATCCGGAGCTTTTTTCTTTTTATGACCATGCTGAATGATATTTCCGGCCATTTCCTCCACAAAAAGGGAGATCAGTTCGGATATTTTTTCATCGGCGCCGCGTGCTTTGCAGAATTCTTCCGCCGCTGTGCTTTCCCGAATCACATCTTCCATGCTGCGGATCGAAGCGTAGTGATTTTCCCCTGCGCTGCCGCCGAACTCCGCCGGCAGGAACATGAAGTCATCCTGCTTTTTCGGAAATCCTTTGCAGCGTACGCAAAGCACCAGGAACATCATAACCACCAGCAGCAGTTTTCCCACCGCAACCGAAGCCATAATGCCTTTTGAGCCCCAGAATCTGCCAAGGACCAATGCGGTGATAATGGGGATGAAGAAGCGTTCGCCGAAGTTCATCAGATTAACCATTTTGCGCTGGCAGATGCCCTGAAGATAGTTCTGAAACGCGACCGCCAATGTATCGAACACCAGGCTGACCGCCATACAGCGCATAGAGAAGATTGCAAGCTCCACAACCTCCGCGTCCGATGTGTAAAGACGCGCGATGCTGCCGGCAAAAGCAAACACCAGGGCTCCGACGATTAAAGAAATCGTCACCGACATTCTGACAAATTCCGAAAAAAGCTGCTTCAGACCTTCCCGGTCTCCGGCGCCGTAATAGACGCCTGTAATCGTAATGAGCGTCTTGCCGATCCCGAGTCCGATGCAGAACATCAGGACATTCAAATCGTTCTGCATGCCGCGGGCAGCGATGGCCGCCGTCCCCAGCGCAACGCCGATATTAATTCGGTTGATAATCAGATCACGCAGCGTAGTGGCAAGCTTTCGAATAAAAGTCGGCATTCCGCCCGCGCAGATCTCTTTGACCTGACTCAGCGGGATCTTTTCCGTCACGAAGCGGAAGTGGCTCTTTCCACTGACAAAATAAGCGCAGAGCATGACTGCCTGGATGACAGTCGCCGCCGCGGTCGCCACCCCCATGCCGAAGACGCCGCCGTGGAAGAGATAGGCATTCATCAGATCGCCCGCCACATCAGCCACGCACAGCACAAGGCTGGAATAGCTGACCAGCCGTTTTCCGGAGTCCATGACCGCCATCGGAGCCAGGATCTGCACCAGCATCACCGCCGGCACGCCGATCAGATATCCTTTCAGATATTCGCCCATGGCGGCATAAATCTCCGGGTTTTTATTCACGGAGACACCGCTCACCCGAAACATCAGTTCCGGCATGGTAAGGCATGCCAGAATAAAAACGGCGGATATCACTGCGCCGATGATCAATGTAAAAGAAAAGACCGCATTGACGCCTTTGCTGCTGCCCTTTCCGATCAGCTGAGAGCAGACGATCTGTTCACCTGTGGAAATGAACCCCGCAAGCAGAATCAGGATCGAGATAAGAGGAGAAAGCAGACAGATGGCGGAATAGGCATCCGATCCCAGCACGCGGCTGGTGATGATTCCGTCAATATTGACCGCCGCAACACCGACCAGCTGCGAAAATATCATTACAACGGCCGCCGAAGCAAAAATATTTGAAATGACATTATTTTTGCGTCTGAAAAACATACCTTTACTTCCCATACTCCGCAATTGCTTTGGCCAGGATCCGGTCCGTATATTTACCCGGATACCGGCTGCCAAACAGAATGACGAAGAAGATTTCTTTGAGCAGGAGGATCTTCTCCATGAGTCTCGCTTCCGGCAGCGTTTTCATTGCTTCCTCCGGATCGGCACAGCCGAAATATTCCCGGACCAGGGCATTCCAGTAGACCTTATGCAGGCTGACCGGCAGACCCGTGAATTTACTGACGCCGCCTTCCTGAGCCTCCGGCGAGTCGGTCATGCAGAAATACATCGTGGCCAGATCAAACATCGGGCAGCCTTTGCCGAAGCCGCCCATATCGATCAGGATGCTTTCCTCCCCGTCGATCATAATATTATTCACCTGGAAGTCGCCGTGGACAAAGCTGTCGTATCGGTCCAGTTCATCCATAAAGGCCGTCGCTCCTTCCACGACACTTGCGGGAAATATCGTGTTCTTTTCCAGCGCGTATCTTACCGGATAAGTCGCGCTGATGAGCCTTGATTTATCCCCTTCGGCGCTGTGCATCAGTTTGGCGACCTGAGCGGTCCTGATTCCCATCTCTTCCGCCCTTCCCGGATCGTCGCGCATGATCTCCGCCACGGTCTTGGCGCCGATCATTTCATAGGCAACGCCTTTTCGATTGCCGCACTGCACCATGTCATAGGAGATTGCCGTGGGAATCCCCGAAACAAGAGCGAGCCGAGAGCAATATTTTTCCTCTATGATCTGATCCTCGGGAAAATCCTGATAATAAAGCTTTACGATCTTATCTTCATCGATACGGTAGCACTCGCCGGTGCCGCCCCTCGCAATCAGCTTGGCGTTTTCCAGCGTGATCGGTTTAAATTCCGTCAGATATTTTTCTTCCATGTCCTCCATAAGGCAGTTCCTTCCCCTATTTGATTTTTATGCGATAATTAAAATTAAAGCACCGAGGTCCGTTCCCTGTCAAGGGCATCAACGGGCATGCCGCTGCGTTCTCCGGTCATTTTTCTTCTCTGCTTTTCCGAATGCACAGGATGTAAAAGACGATTGCCAGCAGCTGCGCGCTCACCGAAACGATCACCAGCGCCGCCGGCCTGTAATCATATAATGCGCCCAGCAGCCAGCTGCCCAGAAACCAGGCAATGCCGAAGCCGGTCTCAAAAATACCGAAGCCGGTGCTGCGCATGGAGCGCGGAATGATCCTGCTCACCGCTGCCTTCATAATGCTCTCCTGCGCGCCCATGCCGATTCCCCAGAGCACGATGCCGAGGCCGATCAGCACCGGGTTCCCGGTCAGAAAAACGAAGACGGAGAAAAAGGCGCTGCAGAATGTGGACGCGATCAGCGCCTTCAGCCCGATGCGGTCAAAGAGCCAGCCGAAAAGGAGGGCCGCAAAAGCATCTACTGCCATGGCCGCCGCGTATAAAAGGCTCAACGCGGAATCGGGAAAGGCCTGCGTTTTTGCCGCGTGAAGCGTGATAAGCGTAAAATCCGCAAACCCAAACGCGAAAAGACAGATTGCCGCCATATAAAGCAGGAAAGACCCGCGGAAACGGAATTCCGCTGTTTCCTCTTCTGTTTTTTCGAACATCTCCGGATCCGGATATTTCAGCCTGGAGAAGACGACCAGACCGATCGTGATCAGAGCGGGAATGCCCAGAACGGCAAAGCAGACGCGGTAGGTGGAAAACAGGCTGCCCGTACCCTTAACGGAAGCAATGATAAACAGGATCACCGGGCCGAGGAAAGCGCCGAGCTGATCCAGAAACTCCTGATAGGCAAAGCCTTTTCCCGTGCCGACCTCACTTGCCGCAAAACTGACCAATGTGTTTTTTGCCGGCTTCTTGATCGCTTTGCCGACCCGTTCCATGATCACCAGCCCGCAGGCAAGGACCCAGCCGTTTTCCGGAATCAGTGCCAATGCCGGAATCGCCAGCACCTGCATGGCATAGCCGACGATCACAAGCGTCCAGTATTTTTTTGTCTTATCCGCAATAAAGCCGGAAAGCAGACGCAGCGAATATCCGCACAGTTCCCCGACGCCGGATACAAAGCCGATCACGGCGGCAGAGGCTCCGGCCAGGTTCAGATATTCGCCGAGCACGCTCCGGGCGCCTTCATGCGTCATATCCGAAAACAGGCTGACAATGCCCATCAGCACGATAAAGGCCATTGCGCCGCCGATCTGTTTTTTTCTGTCTGTGCCCATAGATTATTCACCTTCTCCGCAGGATCCTGCCGATTCAAAACAGCATGGCATATTCTATCACATAACAGAGCGTTTCTCCACAAAAAAGCTCGGTGCGGAACATATCGGCAGCAGCCGAAGCCGCCCGCCGGACCGATCGCCGCAGCCGCGCCTGCATAAAGAGCACACAGACCCCGTTTTCCGGGTCTGTGTGCTCTGCATTGGATTCAATCTTCGTTTTTCAGAATAGGCACCACACTGCCTGCATGCGGAATGATATAGACCCGCTTGCCGCGAAAATCCATGCCCTCTGTCAGCTGCTCGACCGTGGAGCAGGCCTCCATACCCATGGGCCGGGCCGTTTCGTTATCGATTGTCGTAAGAATGCGGCATTTTCCCTTTCGCAGCGTTTCCACCGTCAGATAAAAAATAAAGCCGCCGATCGTGAAATTTGCGCGCAGGGCTTCATCCAGTCTTCCCTCTTTCAGCGGGGTGAGCCAGGCCGTGTAATCCGGCGCGCCGCAGCCCTCCGGGCATTTGCAAAGCCAGAGCATTTCGCCGCCCGGCTTCAGGGCACGCATGCCGTTGAGCATACCCTTGCAGCCTTGATAGAGATTCATATCCTTTGGTGTTCCGCCCGAGGAGCAGATCACAACATCCGCCTCATAGTCGATCTGTTTTTCATAACACTTGCGTTGATATTCGCAGCTGGCAAGCCAGGCATCCCGGAGCTTTCCGCAGAAAAAACCGCTGTATCTGCCGTTTGCAGCCACCACAATGTTAATGCTGAAGGCTGTGCTCAGCAGCGCAGCCGCCTCATCCATATCCTCGTGGATCGGATTCTCACTCAGCAGACCGCAGCCCACCCGGTCGTCGCTGTGGGGTCGTATCGGGTCCAGAGCCCGGCTGTGGTTTTCGCGGATCGTCTCGCGGGAGGAAATGCCGGGCAGAATGTTTTTCCGTCCGCCGCCGAAGCCGGCCATCATATGATGCACCGTTCCGCCCACTACGATCACCCGTCGACCTACCGCCAGCGGATTGACCCTTACATGCGTTCCCCGTGAGGTCACGCCGATCAGCACACAGGGGCCGTCGCAGTCATGGTCCGCCACGCGGCAGTGTTCATAAAGATATTCTCCCGCGATGATTCGCTGTTCCTCCGGTGTGGATCTTCTGTGCGTTCCCAGCGCCACCAGCACAACTATATTTTCAAAGGGCACGCCGATCTCTTCATGGAGATACTTTCCCAGCAGAGTCAGCACGTCTCCCTGATGCATCCAGGATCGCGTAATATCCGACACCACAATGGTCACCGGATCCTCCGCCCGGACGCACTCTTTCAGAGGCGGTGACGCAATTGCCTTTTCCTCCAGACCTGCCCGCAAGGCTTCTGCCGGGTCGTCGATCTCTCGCATTTGATCCGGCTCGATCGTTTCGACCGAAGCCGCGCCGTAAATCGGTATACGCACCGTTTCATTGCCGTATCTCAGTTCTGCCTCTGCATCCATTGGATTCCTACCTCCCTATTTCCTTAAAAGAACACTGCCGAAACCGCCGCAAGCAGCAGAAGCGCCGCAAGCACCGCCGCATCACACAAGGTAAAAGGATATACTTTATAGCCGCTCAGCCGCGTACGCAGAGAAAAGCCGCGCAGCTCCGCCGAAATGGCGCTGCTGTTCACTTTTTTCAGGCTGGAAACCAGCAGCGGCACGCAGAGCGGTGCCACCAGCTGCACCTTGCGGATCACATTCCCGGTTTCAAAATCCACGCCGCGTGCCTTCTGCGCGTCTTCGATTTCATGAAATTCGCTCGCAAACAGGGGCACAAAGCGGAACGCCGTCGTCACGATAAAAGCGTAGCGATAAGGCAGATGCAGCTTCTGCACCAACGCATTGCACAGGTCGTTCATCCGGGTAATCGCGAAAAGGATCATCAGCGGCAGCATGCAGGCAACCACACGCAGGGAAAGCAGCAGCGCGCTGACAAGGCCTCCCTTTGTGATCAGCGTGACCTTTCCGATTCTCAGAAGAGCGTCCCCGGTCCGCACAAAAAAGAGTTGCAGCAGAAACATGAAGAGGCCGAGGATCAGCAGGCGTCCGGTCAGGTTCAGCGCCCGTTTCCCGAGTCCGGCCGTGGCGGAAATACCGATCATCAGCAGAATGAACAGGATCTCCATCGGAATGCTGCCGCAGAGGATGCAGGCAAGGCCGTAGAGAAAAGCGGCAAACAGTTTTGTCACGGGATTCAGGCGGTGGAGAAAGCTGCTGCCGGGCACATAATTCAGCAGATTCATCTTGCGCCCTCCCTTTCCGCGGTAATCGCGGCAAACATTTCATCGATCGAATACACGTCCCGGAAGCGGTCTCCGAAGCGCAGAGCAAGCGCCGGAATCTGCGCCGGCAGCACGCGCGCGCTGCGGAGCAGCGGCTCATCCTTCATAATTTCGTTTACCGGTCCGTCCCCCAGCAGCCGGCCGCCGCTGAGTACAAGGACCCGCTTTGCGTAATCCTGCACCAGTTCCATGTCATGGCTGACCATCAGAACCGTAACGCCCTTCTCCCGGTTCAGCATGGTCACATGATCCATAATGCGGATGCATTCCAGGTAATCAAGTCCCGTGGTCGGTTCATCCAGGATCAGCAGCCGCGGTTCACAGGCAAGAACGCCCGCCAGCGCAATACGCTGCCGTTCTCCCCTGCTGCGGTTGAAGGGAAACCAGTCTCCCTGCAGGTCAAAGGTTCGGATTGCTTCACTGACCCGCTCTTCGATTCGGTCCGCCGGCCATCCCTGCGCCTTCATACTGAAGGCGATCTCATCCTTCACGGTGTTTTCACAGATCTGACGGTCCGGGTTCTGAAAAAGGAAACCGACTTTTTGTGCCAGTTGGCTGGTCGGCGTCTCGGTCGTATCACTGCCATCCAGCAGGATCCGGCCGGCCGTCGGTCGAAGCAGACCGTTGCAGAGGCGGCTGATTGTGCTCTTACCGGCACCGTTTGCGCCGATCAGCGCGATAAAGTCCCCCTTTGGAATATGAAAAGAAAGGTCGAATATCGTCTGCTTTCCTCCGGCATAGCCGAAATCCACATGCTCAAAGCGGATCATTCGCCCAGCACCTCCCTTACCATCTGTTCCGCGGCGTCCACGGACAGAGGGATCTCTCCCTGCCACAGCCCTGCCTCGATCAGGCGGCCGGCAAGCTCCGCGATGGGCGGTACATTGATGCCAAGCTTCTTCAGCCGTCCGATATCCGCGATCGCGTCTCTCGGCGCCCCGTCAAACTGCAGCTTTCCCTTATCCAGAATCACCATATGACGCACAAATTCGCTGAGCAGCTTGATTTTCTGCTCAACGATGACAACGGTAATGCTCTTTTCTTCATTCAGTTTTTTCAGCAGAGTAAAAATCTCGCGGGTGCTCTCCGGATCCAGTTCGCCGGTCGGTTCATCGAGCACAATGATCGCCGGTTCCAGCGCCAGGATCGCCGCAATGGCCACTTTCTGTTTTTGTCCGCCGGAGAGACTCGCGATCTCTCGCTCACGCAGTTCCTCGATGCCCAGCTCCGCAAGGACTTTATCCATACGGGGGCCGATCTCCTCCCGCGGGATCCCGTAGTTTTCCAGGCCGAAGAGGATCTCATCCTCCACAACGGAAGCCACCATCTGGCTGTCGATATCCTGAAACACCTCGCCCACCTTGCGGCTGAAATATTCGACCGGATGCTCTACCGTATCTTCGCCGTCCACCAGGACAGATCCATAAAAATCTCCCTTGAATTCCTGCGGAACGATTCCCGCCAGCGCCAATGCCAGCGTAGTTTTGCCGGCGCCGGAAGTTCCGATGATGCCGACGAAATCCCCATCGGCAACTGTCAGCGACACTCGATCAAGCGCCCGCGTATTGCTTCCCTTATATTGAAAAGATACCTCATTCACCCGGATCATAAAATCTCCTTCCGCCGCTTCGGGGCACGCCGTGCAGCGGCGTGCCCCGAAATACGGATTTCCCAGCTATTCGATTTATTCCTCGACCGGTCCCAGAACCTTGTTGACCGGAATCGCCAGCACGGTAACGATCACCATGTTCAGCAGCGCAGTAACCAGCGTCACGGTCGACATGCTGATAAACTGTGCGGCCGGCATGGGGTTGGCATAAGTAATTGCCGCAAGCCCCACGAAGGCAAAGCCGGAAACGCAGGTAGCAAGAAACGTGCATACGATCGGCTTGATCACTTTCGGCAGAGGCAGCAGAACGAGCAGGCACATTGCGACGGCACCGAGCGTTTCGGAACCGAGCCCCAGCCACGGCATGCTGGTGCCGATCTGTGAGATCAGGCCGGAGATCAGACCGATGATCGCCGCCTCTTTCAGATTCGGTCGAATGATAAGGATCGACAGGCAATAGGTAGCAATCAGGAAATTCGGATGCATATTGCCCACTGCGATCACACCGGCAAACAGGCGCAGGACAATGCCGACTGCCATCATCACGCCCACAAGGATCAGATTCTTCGTATTTTTAAGTCCTTTTTTCTCTTCAACGATTACTTCGCGTTTTTCCGCCATGGGAATTCTCCTTTCTCTATGCCCGGGTTCGGGCTGCCGCTTCGGTGCGATGGCCTTCGCAGCGTCAGCGGTCGGTTGTTTTCTCACCTATCGATTGGCTGCGCTTATTATAATTCTTGATTTTTTGAATGTGAAACGATAAAATCTGCATATGCAATAACTTTTGCTTATGGCAAAATGCAATCGGAGGCCTTTTTATGAACCTCAATCAGCTGGAATACTTTGTCGCGGCAGCGGAACTGCTCAATTTTACGAAAGCGGCCGCCCGCTGCTACATTTCACAGACCGCCATGACGCAGCAGATCCGTTCTCTGGAGAACACCGTCGGCGTGCCCCTCTTCGAGCGGGACAGCCATCATGTGGCCCTGACCGCAGCGGGAAAAGTCTATCTGAACGAAGCCCGCGTCATTCTCAGCCGCAGCAATGAGGCCCTGCGCATGACACGTCTGGCAGCGGAAGGCACCTCCGGCGAACTGACGATCGGCTTTATCAACGGTTACGGGCAAAGCGACTTCATCCGGATCCTGCGCAACTTTCACCGCAGCTTTCCTGGCATCCGCCTTACGCTGATCCGCGGCAATATGAGTGTTCTCCTGAACCGTCTGGAAAGCGGAGAATGCGACCTTGTTTTTGCGGTTGCCTCCCATCAGGCCGGGCATGAAACGCTGGAGCACCGCTATCTCTGTACCTACCCCATTATGGCAGTTCTGGCCGCCGGGCATCCGCTTTCCGACCATGAACAGCTGACTTACCCGGAGTTGGAAGGAGAAGACTTCATCATGATGCAGCCGACCGACCGTCCTAAGGATCAGATGGAAGAATCGCTGCTGATCTACCGGCGCGGCGGTTATCTGCCGAAGATTGCCGCGATTGAAGGCGAGCAGGAAACCCTGCTGTTGATGATTGCCGCCGGCATGGGCATCAGCCTTCTGCCGGAGTACATCCTTCGCCCTTATCTGGACAGCGAAGACCTTTGTATTCTTCCCATGGTTCGCCGGGACGGCACGGCGGAAACCTACGATTTTGAGGTCAGCTGGGGCAAAGGCAATGCAAACCCCGCTTTGGAGCGTTTTCTTGCCGTTCTGGAACTGGCAAGCGCGCGCTGATTCGAACGGTCCGCTGCCATAAACGCAAAAGAAGCATTCCGTCGAATCGACGGAATGCTTCTTTTTCTTTCTTCCGCTTTTTCTCTCCCGGCTTGTCACTCCGCGACCGGTTCTCCCGCAATGGCATCCTCTGTCAGGGCCTTCTTCATCCATTTGCCCTTCCGCAGACGGAAAAGGAAAATAACGCCGCGGAAGAAGAGCTCAATGCCCATGGCAGTCCAGTAACCCGTCAGCCCCATGACCGGCACCAGGAAGAGAGCCAGCGTAAGGCGGACGCCCCACATGCTGATCAGGTTCATCACGCTGGGCATCAGAGTGTCGCCCGCGCCGCGGAAGACACCTGCGCAGCAGATGGATGCCCCGTAAAAAGGCTCTGCCAGCAGTTCGATCCGCAGCGCCTGCACCCCCAGCGCTGCCACTGCGGCGTCACTGGTCAACAGCCCAAAAGCTGTGGGCGCAAAGAAATACATAAACACTGCGCTGCAGGCCATCAACAGCATGCCGAGCGCAACGGACACCCGGGAAAACACCTTTGTCAGATCCTGTCGACCGGCACCGATTGATTGCCCGATTAGTGCCGTTGCCGCATAGCCGATGCCGTAGCCGGGCATGTAGCAGAGACTCTCTGCCGTAACGCAGAGACTGTTTGCCGCAACGGCAGCCGTGCCCAGCGGCGCAACAATAAGAGTTCCCGCCACGTAGGCGCTGCACATAAACACGTGGTCAAAGGAAAGCGGCACCGCAATCTTCAGCGCGGTCACGATCGTTTTTTTCTGCCAGCGCCAGCTTCCGCCCGCTCTCAGTGCCAGCTTTTTATTGCGGAAGCAGACCAGGAAGATCATGATCAGCGAAACAACAACCTCGGAAAGCGCTGTGCCCAGAGCCGCGCCGGTCACGCCGAGTCCGGCGCCGGGCAACGTCAGCGGCAGGCCGGCAAGGCGCACGCTGCGGGTCGGAAAGATCAGCAGCGCGTTGAAAATAACATCCAGAACACAAACGGCCGCCGAAAGAACGCTCGGCGTTTTCATATCTCCGCTGCACTGCATCATGCCGGCACTCAGCTGTCGGAGCAGTTCAAAGGGAATGGAGGCGCAGTAAATGCGGAAATAGATGGAGGCCTCTGCCCGAATTTCTTCTTCGCCGCCCAGCCAGTCGGGCAGGACGCCTCCGATTGCCACACCGAATGCGCCGACGATCAGCCCCAGCAGAGAGAGAACGCCCAGCGCCTGCCGCAGAACATCGGAAGCTTCCCGGTCATGTCCGCCGCCGACCAGCTGCGCTACCTGTACAGAGAAGCCGGACCCCAGGCCCGAGCACATGCCGCCCAGCAGCCAGGTGGAGGTGGAGACCAGTCCGATGGCGGCTGTCGCGTGCGCGCCGAGACTGCCCACCATGCCGGCGTCGATATACTGCATGGCAATGGAAGTCAGCTGAGCCAGAATTGCCGGAATGCTCATGGAGAGCACCAGCAGTACCTGATCCGGCAGCGTCAGTTCCCTTGTGATCAGCGCGTCTTCCAAACGAACGGATCTTCTCATGTCCGTCTCAGCCTCCTTTCCTTTGTTTTCGCCGGGGTCGAATTGTTTTTATTCCGCAGCCGAACTGTCGATAATTTTTCGGTCCGGCATACAAAGTTTATTTTACCACATTCGACTCTCTTTCTCCAGTAAAATACGCCGCTGCGCTGAAAACCGCAGTCTCTCCGCATCCGTTCCCGCGGCAATCCTTTGCTCTCGGTTTATTTTCCCATAAAACTGCTGACTTTTTCCGGCATTTCGGCTATAATAAGCTTTGATCCGTCTTCTTTGGAGGCCGGCCCGCTGTGTATCGGTCTTCAAAACTTCGCATTACCGCATTGCAAGGGGGTTCTTTTTCATGCATAAAGCTTTCCGGCGTGTTTTCTGCGCTTTGTTTTCCGCCATACTTCTCTTTACCTGCGTCGGCAGCGCGTCTGCCGGGGCATCATCCTCCGGCGAGCACATGACCGCCGCGGCGGTACCTGTCTATTACGCGGGGCTTTACGGGGAAGAAAGCTCTGAGCTTACCGTCTACTTCCGCGACGGCAACACCCAGATTCCCTATTACGACATGGATACGGTCGCTTCGGTCATGACCAAGCTTTACCGTGACGGTTACGGCGACTATTCCAAAGATCCGGACTATACCCTTACCTATACCGTTGAAGGGGATGTTGTGACCTTTTCACGTGAAAACGGGTACGACATGGTTCTGGATTTCGACGAAAATTACATCTATTTTATCGACTATGACCTTTTTGTTTCCCACTCCTTTGACGAGACCGTGCTTGAATTTTCCCACTCGACCGGCTTTGACGATGACGGAAACCCGGTCTATCTGCAGCGCTGCGCGGACGATTCCTTCAGCCGCTACGGAGATGAGATCCTGATTGGGCTGGATAATTATTCCATCGAGCTGATCGAAGAAGACGGAAATTTCTATATTCCCGCCCAGACGGTCGCGGATCTGCTGCTCGGTGAGACCTATACTGTTTTTCTTTATAACGGCAGTGCCTGCTTTTATATGAACTATGATAATTTTCTTGCCGATCTGGATGACCCGGACTCCGGCTTTACCGCGCTCTACTATGCCGACGGCCCGCAGGAGCGCAGTCCCGAGCTGATTGAGTTTACTTACAACGAACTTGTTCTGAAGCTGGATCTCTGCTATGGTTTCCGCGAATCCCGCAGCATTCTTTCCTTCTATGATTATCTGGAAGAAATTGAATATAAAGACGGTGTCAATCTGAAGCGTCTGCTCATGAGTGACGATCCGGTGGACATGGATATTGCACTGTGTGTGCTCGTCCGTCAGGCTTTTGATGATCTCCACAGCGCCTACCTTGCCGTCTCCCCCTACACCGGCACAGAAAAAGAATCCGAGGTTCGCCAGATCAGCAGCGGTTCTTCCATGCAGCAGTTCAGTGAGGTATATTCCGTTTACCTGGATGCCCGGTGTGAGTATTTCCCGAACGGTGTCCCCGGCTATCAGGAGATCGGCAACACCGCCTATGTTACCTTTGATACCTTCACCGCGCCGCGCAACACCGATTATTATGCTTCCGCCCCGACGGATGACAGTTCCGATGACAACTTTGGTCTGCTGATCTACGCGAATTCGCAGATCCGCCGCGAAAACAGCCCGATTGAAAATGTGGTGATCGACCTCTCCTGCAATACCGGCGGCATGGAAGACGCGGCGGCTTTCGTCACCGCATGGTTCCTCGGGGAAACAAGCGAATATTTCTACAGTTCCCTTACCGGTGCCACTGCCGTCAACTCCTACCGCTGCGATGTAAACCTGGACCATAAATTTGATGACGCCGACACCGTGTCCGATCTCAATCTTTTCTGCCTCATTTCTCCGGTCAGTTTCTCCTGCGGCAATCTGACCCCCTGCATCTTTAAGACCTCCGGTCAGGTGATTTTGGTCGGGCGGACTTCGGGCGGCGGTTCCTGCATCGTGCACCCCTTTACCACCGCTTCCGGCAGCGTTGCGCAATGCTCCGGCTACAAACACATCAGCTCAATGAAAAACGGCTCCTTCTACGATTCCGACCAGGGGATCGAGCCGGATATCGTTCTCATTCGTCCGGAAAGCTTATATGACCGCGAAGCACTCACCGATTATCTCAACAGTCTGAAATAAATAAGAAACGATGCACAGCCGACCGGCTGTGCATCGTTTCTTATCTGGATTCTTTTCTGCCTGTTTACAGCAGACTGCGGAATCTGCCGCGGTAATGCGCAAACATCGCCGGGTCATCCGCCGCGTTGAGCTTTGCCCACACCATCATATGGAAATAGGCAAGGCGCTTCAGCTCTTCAAAGATCTCCTGCTTTTCTTCTTCGGTCTTTCCCCTGTAATAGGTAAGGAATGCGTCATAGAATATTCCGGCAGCGGTGGCCGAAGAAAGTCGATGGAAGCGCAGGCAGTCCTGCGGAACATATTCCTCAAACGCAATATATGCGCTGTAGAGGCCGGCCAGTTCCAGAATCGCGGGTCCGACCGCCACCGTTTCCATGTCGATGACAAAGGCTTTTTTCCCGTCATAGAGAATATTATCCATATGGCAGTCCCCATGGAGCAGATGGTCACTTTCCGGCAGCCTGTTCAGCAGCGCGGTCAGGCCTTCCATTTCTTCGGCCGTCAGATCTGCCTTCAAAGTCTCCGCCTGCTCATTCAGCATTCCTCTTGCGTCGGTTATGCGCGCCCGATATTCCGGCGGGACTCTCGTCTGATTGAAACGGCGCATGGTCTCAATGAATTTCTTTATGTATCGATCCGCATGCTTCGGATCTTTTTCCAGCCGGGTGCCCAGCGTGCTCCCCTTTATGTTTTCGGAAATCAGGCCGTAATGCTCCCCTGCGCGTACAATATCGAAGGTAATTGCCGCCGGCGCTCCGGTCATAAAAGCGTATTTTGCCTTTTCCCTTTCCAGATTGATCTGCGCAAGGTCGGTATCCCGGATAAACACCTTAATGATCTGCTCATCATTCAGGCGGTACACCCGGGAGAAGAACCCGCTGCCGATCAGCTCCGCGTTCTCCAGGCTGACGGAGCGAAGTCCGTCCTGGGTCTTCACCTCGGTATAGCCGGTCAGATTCAGCTGCTTCATAAACAGCCGGATAAATCTTTGCGCGCTCGCTCTTTCATAGACCGATGTGTTATAGCTGAACTGAATAACCGCCTCATGATCCGGGCTCATTTCATCCATGATCACATAAAAGGCACAGGTCTTCGCTTTGCTGTGATACGGCACCATGGCGGAACTGCACCCGGGCTCTGCCGACGGTCGTTCGGTACCCGCATAGGGAATATAATTGACCGTAAGGATGTCATCCCTGACCGGACGGTTTCGAACGGTTCCCGGCGAAAAATCGGAAACTGCCATAGCCGCATGGTTTTTTTCTCTGACTGCGTTTTCGAGCGCCTTGATATCTTCATAAGCCGAGACATCCAGCGCAATCGGAAGCCCCGCAATGAGAAGGCCTGCCATATTCTGCTTCTCAACGGAATTGCGTCCGTTGAAGATCGTCTGCACCGCCGCTTTCGGGCTGCCGTTAAACTCCGCCATCGTCTTCAGGGAGACCGCAATCAGAAATTCTCCGATCGATGCGCCCGAAGTGCCGTATCTTTCACGAAACTGCGCCGCGCTCATTCCGCAGTCAATAAAGATCCTTTCGGAAGAAATTCCCTCCGCCTCATGATCGTAGCGGGGATGAACCTCATATTCTTCGTAAAAACCCGTCAGTTCGGCAGCGTCGGCTTTCCGTTCCGAAAGATATTGCAGATAGGTATAGTAGAGATCCCGCTTCAGCGCTTCGCCGGAAAGTATGCGGACCACATCATCCAGCACAAGGTCTACAGATGTTTTATCCGAAATAATGTGGTGCGCGTCCAGAAAGATATATTCGTGTTCTTCCGTAGAGAAGATCTCGCAGCGGTAAAGCGGTCCCGAAAGCAGGTCAAACGGCTGCACCAGCTCCGTTTTGGTCTTCTGCAGCGCGGCTTCCCGGATCGTCGACGCTTTCGGCTTTTTTATCCGGTGCGGACTGCTGTGCTGCAGGATCCTTCCGTCCTCCGTTCGGCGCAGCACGGTGCCGTATGCGGGATGCTGCCGCAGCGCCTGCTGCACCGCGCTCTGCAGTTCCTTTGCGGTATATTTTCCTTTCGGAAGGGCGAACAGGATCGGCATATTGCCGAGCAGAACGCCGGGTGACTTTTCCCAGTAATTATAATACCGCTGCTGATAAGAGGTCAGTTCGTATTCCTTTTTTCGGTAAATGTCATCATGCTCCGTATCCAGACGCGCGCCGCCCCCGGTCAGCCGAGCCAGTTCTTCCGGTGTTCCGTGCGCAATGATATCCGCTGTGCTCAGAGCCGGTTCTTCCAAAGCCAGCAGCAGCTGCATAGCGCTCAGGGAATCGCCGCCCATCGCCATAAAATCGTCTTTTCTGCCGACTCTGCCGCATTTCAGAATATGCTCCATCGCAAGGCAGATCTTTGATTCCTTCTCTCCGATGGGAGCTTCGTATTCCGTTTTCTGTTTCTCCTCTTTCGGAAGCTGCAGACTGTTCCGGTCCGGCTTTCCGGTTACGGTCAGCGGCATCTCATCCAGCTTTTTAAAGTAAGCGGGCACCATATACTCCGGCAGTGATTTTCGGATCTCGCCGCGGATCTGTTCGGGTATGACCGTCTCTTTGGAGGCTGTGTAAAAAGCGCACAGAAAAGGTCTGTCCTTTTCGCCGAAGGCCTTCACGACCGCCGCGTCTATGCCGTCAATTTTATTGATGACAGCTTCAATTTCAAACGGCTCCACCCGCTGCCCGTTGATCTTCACCATAAAGTCCTTGCGGCTGACATAAACAATGTCTCCGTTCTCGTTTTTATAGCCCATATCGCGCGTGGAGAGGCGGATACGACCGTCTGCCTGCCTTTGAAAGACCTCGCCCGTCTCTTTCGGCCGCTTAAAATATCCTTCCGCCAGATGACCTGTTATCGTTATTTCACCAAGCTCGTTTTCCGGAAGGATCTCACCGTTTTCCCCCAGGATCTCGATCTCGGTTCCCTCAAAGGGCTGGCCGATCGGAGTGGCATCATAGGGGCGGTCAATACGAAATCCGCAGCAGCCGCCAAAGGTTTCCGTCAATCCATAGACACTGTAGGTCTCGTGCTCTTCCGTATAAATATTGCTGACGATCTGCCCTCCCGCAAAGACACGCCGAAGAGCCGAGGTATGGCCGAAAAACTTCAGCATGCCCGGGTTCAGCACACCGCAGGTAATGGCATGGTCTTCATAATACCGCTGAACCAGCCTGACATCGTGCACCGTTTCTTCGCTCATAATATGGAGCGTACCTCCCAGGCTGATCGGCACCAGACAGTCCAGGCAGCAGATCACAAAGGAAAAAGGCGCGGAAGAGGCTGCCGTCAGCGGCTCGATTCCCTCAAACAGTACTTTCATCCGCTCAACCGAGCTGCGAAGACTGCGCAGGCTGTGGCAGACTCCCTTGGGATTGCCGGTAGAACCGGAAGTATAAAACATCGCCGCAGCAGCGTCCTCCCGCAGGGGCGGCAGCTCGATCGGCTCATAGTTTTCCACATCTTCCAGAAACGCTTCTGTCATTATCAGCGGCGATGAGGTCTCCTCCGCAATATAACGGATGCGTGTTTCCGGATATGCCGATGTTGTCGGAATCAGCACGCAGCCTGCCCGAACAACGGCAAAATAAGCGGCAAGATATTCCATGCTGCGTTTCATATTCAGCAGGATCACGCTGCCCTCCGCGTAGTTCTGCTTCCGCAGCTTCGCCGCGATCCGGTCGATCAGAAGATCGAAATCCCGATAGCTTGTCTGCCGGCTTCCGCCGCGATCAACGATCGCGATTTTCTCCGGTGTCTTCTGCGCATATTCTTTTACATTTTCAGGAAACATAATAACTCGCCCTTCCGCACACATCTGTCTCGGACCATTCCCGTACCGCGATCCGTTGTTTGATTTTCCGCGCCTCTTTATCTGCGAAAAATGGATATTCGCATTGATTTTACCACAGGCTCGAAAAAAGTAAACCATGTTCGTCCGCGCCGAGGCCGGTCGCCGCGCGGATTTTTCGTGAAAGGCGCTTTTCCCGATCCATCGAAAAAGCGGCCCGCAGACTTGCGGGCCGCTTCGACGCTTTGTTTTTAACTTTGCGGTGTCAGCTTTCCGGCTCGATCGCCACATCCTGAGATTCTTCATTCTGAATCTCGCGGAATTCTTCCGCTTCCACCTGCTCCTGCAGGCCGGCGTGATGGAACTCGGTAATCGGTTGATTGAGCACCACCTGCGGGAAGGGAATGTTGATGTTGTATTTATCAAAGATCAGCTTCAGCGCTCTTCTCAGATCGCGGTCAAGCTGCATACGGTCGCCCTCGTTGCATTTGGCAACGATCTTGATATTGACCGAATTGTCGCCCAGCTCACTGACCCCCTTGTAGAAGGGACCGTCTTTGATGGCGGGCAAGCTGGCTTTGATGTTTTCGAACTCATCGGCAAGAATGTTCTCCACATAGCAGAGATCTTCGCCGTATTCGATGCTCATATCGACCGCGACCACAGAGAAGTCCTTGGTCATGTTCAGCACATCGCCGACTCCGCTGTTGTTGAAGATCTTGATGTTGCCGCCTGCTTCCTTGACCTTGGTGGTGCGGATGCCGATCTCCACCACCGTGCCGCGGAAGCCGTTGATCGTAACAATATCACCGACCTGGAAGGCCTCTTCAAATACGATCATCAGACCGGCCAGCATATCCTTGATCAGGCTGTTGGCGCCAAGGCCTACGACCAGACTCAGGATGCCGGCGGAAGTCAGCAGCACGGAAGTATCCGCGCCCAGCTCCGCAAGGCAGGCATAGATCAGGCCGATCACGGTGGTCAGGCGAATGAAGCTGATTACGAGCCGGATCACGGTGTTGCCTCTTGCGCCTAATTTATCGGAGATCCATACCAGGATCCGTCGAATCAGAACGGAAATCACTTCCACCGCAACGATCAGGATCAGGCACTGCGTCACCGCAAAGATGTTGACGCCTTTGCGCCAGGTACCCTTCAGGATGAAATAGGCCAGAGAGTCTTCCGTAAAGAGGCTGTCCGCAAAAGCCAGCATCAGCAGCAGTGCAACCGCCGCAATACCGATCACGATCTTGCAGATAAACCAGACCTTCTGCCCGGCCGTCTTTTCCGACCAGGCCAGATCTTTGGCGGAAAACCGCGACAGGATGGAACGGGTTCGGATCTTTTTGCCGTCGCCCCGATCGACCTGAATCACTTCTGCCGGTGCTTTTTTGCCTTCCTTTTCCGCCTCTTCCGGTTCTTCCTCGCTCTTCATGCCGTAGCTGAGAATTACCCACAGGAGCAGAAGCCAGAGGCAGCAGAAGCCGCAGGCCACAAAAGCAATGGGCGCGCTCATATTGTTCAGCGTGTTCATCGGCACGACAACATAGATGAGGTTGCTGCCGTATTCGCCGCTGATGGCGTAATAGGTCACGTTGTTGACGGTAAGCAGATCGTTATAACCGGTGATCAGCTGATCCTCTTTCAGGCCGTAGCTTGTGGCTTCCCAGCCGATAAGAGCGGAATCCGGATAATAGGTGAAGAGTCCGCTTTCGCTGTCCACGGCGAAAACAAAGCCGTTGTTGCCGGTCTGGATCTCCGAAAGCACATCGCCCAGGTTGGTGGCGGCGTGCGCGCTTTCCAGCAGCGAGGGAGTAATGCCGATCTGGGCAAGGCCGATCGTCTTGTAGTTTTCGTCCAGGATCGCCACGCCGAGATACTGGCAGTAGCGGCCGTCATCGCCTTTTCTGGCCTCCTGCACGATCTCGCTGGTGCTTCCCTGCAGGATTCTGCGGAATTCATAAGTCTGATCGTTTTCATTTTCACTCAGAGTCAGGCCCCAGAACGGGTCGCTCGCCGCGATCGCGGTGCCGTCCATGCCAAAGTAGCAGATGCGTTCGGCGCCCAGTTTTTCCGCCAGCTCAACCATGAAATCGCGGGTCAGCTCCTGACCGTCCATTTCCTCGATCACGGCGCCCAGCAGATGCGCTTTTTCAAGGTAGGATTCTTCAAACTGCTCGTCAATATGGCTCTTTTCAATCTCAGCCGCTTCCAGGGTCTGAATGGTTTCATTCAGTCTGTGCTTATTGGTAACGCTCTGCCGTGAAAGCGAGAAAAGCGTCATAACGAAGAAGGTCATGACCCAGATGCAGATCACGCCGACCACCGCAATGATGAAGAGCCGGCCGGTCAGCACTTTACGGGATTCCTTTTCACTGCCGGATTTTTTATCGTCCTCGGAAAACCGTGCATAGAGCACCATAATTAGCGCCGCCGTCAGATAGATCGCCGCCGTCATGATGACGGTAACTTCACGGTTGGCGGTCAATTCGGTCTCGGGAACCGCGCAGACGATGTAATTTCCGTCCAGCACAGCGGTCGAGCAGTAATAGCGGGTTCCGCTGATGGTGAGGTAGGCGTTGGTGCCGTCTTCCAGCTGTGCCGCGTCAATTCCGCAGGCTACCGCGTTTTTTCCGATATATTCCTCTTCCGGATAATAAAGGAAAGTATAATCCAGCGGGGATACCGCAAAAACAAAGCCTTCCTGTCCTACTTTTACCCCATCCAGTGTGCTGGCGAGGGAAGCAAGCCCGGTCAGTTTTTCTTCCAACACGGCGGTATCGCGCACAATGACTGCCATGTGCTCGTCATCGATCTTTGCGCCGTAATAGCGCAGGGAAATATCCTCTGTCTCAATGGTAAACGGTTCGGCGCTCTCGCTGCCGTTCCATACGTTTCTCAGCTGATTGAAGCGGTTGATCGCATAGTCACGCGGGCTCTTCAGTGCCGAGCATACGATCTCACCCTTGCTGTCGATGATCAGCAGATTATAGACATCAATGATCTCGCGAAGCTCTTCCATGTGCGCGTCCGTCATGGCAAAGTCCTTCACGCTCTGCGCCATAAAGGCCACCGTATCTGCTTTGGAAATATTCAGCTCATCAAAAGCCGCGATTTCCGCCTCCCGGGTCGTGTCCATATCTGCCAACATGGTCTCTACATAAGCCAGCTTTTCTTTGGAAACGGCATCCTGCCGCTTTGTCATGGCGGTGTTCAGATAAAGGTTCATAATGGCCGCCAGCAGTGCCGCGCCAAGCAGAGCGATCAAAACCGCGACCGCGATATTGCTGCTTTTACTTTTCTTCATTGGTGACACCCCACTTTGTTTCCAGTTTTGTCAGTGTGCCGTTCTCGGAAAGGGCGGTCAGCGCGGTCTCTGCTTTTGCGGTCAGCCGGCTTCCCTTGGCGGTCGCAATGACGTAATCTTCCTGTGAATACGCCTCTTCAAAATAGGCTCTTTCCTCATCCAGCCAGGGAAGCGTAATACAGCCATCCGCGCAGAGGGCGTCCGCGTCGCCGTATTCCAGCGCGGCGTTCATTTCTTCATAGGAAGTATATTCCGCTATATTCAGGAACCCTTCCAGATCCGCCGCGGAGCGGATCAATCCGTCCGCCTGCAGCTTTGCCGCAAGATTATCGCGGGCGGTCGTTCCGCTCCGCACAGCCACTGTGCTGTTCTTCAGGTCCGCATAGTCGGAGAAAAGCGTGGACTTTTCCACCATCACGCGCCCTGCGTCATGATAATAGGGCGTGGAAAGATCGAATTTTTCCGCGCGGCTCTCCGTGTAGGAAAAAGCTGCGATCAGGCAGTCTACCTGTCCGTTTTCCAGCGCGCTCTCGCGCTCTTCCGGATCGAGACCCACAAATTTAACGCCGGAATACCCCATTTCTTTGGCCAGCGCCTCGGCCAGGTCCGCCTCAAAGCCGTAATAAGTATCGGCCTCTTCGCTGTAGCTGCTGAAATTGGCCAGATTTTTGCGGACTCCGACCGTCAGTTTTTTCCCGCCGGACGAGCCGCCGGCGCAGCCTGCCAGCAAGGCCGCTGTCAGCAGAGCCGCTGCGATTGCCGAAAGAATTCTCTTCATGCTGCTTCCTCCCGTTTATTTCAAAGTTATGCGCGGTAAAACCTGAAATATTTTATCATATTCTTCCGTAATTATCTACCGAAAAGAGAGCTTCCTCGGTAAAATTACGTCTTTCCTTGGTAATATCGGTCATTTATTTGCCGGCAAATTCGGTTTGCCGAATAAAAATTGTCTTTTATTTTTGCTTTCCGCATTGACTGCCCTTCTTTTTTCACCGACACGCAGAAAAAACGCTCTGCCGGAATGACAGAGCGTTTTGAGGTTTCAGCCAAACGGCTTACTTTTCGAGATATTTGTAAACAACCGCCGCAAGAGCGCCGCCCACCAGAGGTCCGACAATAAAGACCCAGAGGCATGCGATCGGTGCGCTGTTGCCGGAGATGGCTGCGACAACGGCCGGTCCGAAGCTTCTGGCCGGGTTGACGGAGGTACCGGTCAGACCGATGCCGAGGATATGAACCAGGACCAGGGTGAAGCCGATCACAACGCCGCCGAAGGAGCCGTGATTTGCTTTTTTGGAGGTGACGCCGAGAATGACGAACACGAAGAAGAAGGTCAGGACAATTTCAACGAGAAGTCCTGCTGCCGCGCTGCCGTTCACGCCGGCCAGGCCGTTCGTGCCGAAGCCGCCGGTCATGTCGGTAACGCCGCCCATGCCGAAGATGGCTGCCGTCAGGCCGGAGCCTGCAAGAGCGCCGAGGCACTGAGCGATCACATAGCCGATGAAATCTTTGCCGGTCATGCCGCCGCTGAGCAGAACGCCCAGAGACACTGCCGGGTTGATGTGGCAGCCTGAAATGTTGCCCACTGCATATGCCATGCCTACGATGGTGAGACCGAAAGCAAAAGCGGTCAGGATATAGCCGCAGCCGCTGGCTGCGTCACAACCGACCAGCATTGCGGTGCCGCAGCCGATTGTTACCAATGTTAAAGTACCGATGAATTCTGCGATATACTTTTTCATAATATTTCTCCCTTCTTAAAGTTAAGTATATGATTCCGCCCGGGTCGTTCAACACTTTTCATTTTCCGCCCGTAGCGAAAGCTATTATAACGATATGCCTGCTGAAAATCAAGTTTTCTTTCAAATATTTGATGAATTGAGAGCTTAATTGTTCTTTCGGCGTTCTCCGATTTGATTAACGTCCGTCTCCGGGCATTTTGTGCCGTTAAGTGCGGCGGCCGCCGGCTATCCGCGTTTTAAGGCCCGCAGCAGCTCGATCACCGCCGATGAGACCAGCACGCTGAAGAGGGACCATACAATGCGGCGGGCCGGAATATAGCTCAGCGACAGCATAAGCACTGTGAAATCGCTCACCACATAAAAGCAGGATACTTTTCGCCCGGTAAGCTTATGAAACACAATGGCAAGCGCGTCATCTCCGCCGGCGGCACAGTCATAGCGCACAACCAGACCGCAGCCGACGCCGACAAATATTCCGCCAAGCAGTGCCGCGGCAAAGGGAAGTGCGGACAGATCCGGCAGGAGCGGGCCGATCTGTTCCCAGATCCGATACCAGCAGGCATACATGGCGGAGGCCGCCACTGAGTCCCGCAAAAACTTCCCGCCGATCACGCAGGTACCGATGCCGAAGGATATCATATCCAGCAGAAAGCCGCTGATGCCGGGCGAAATATTCAGCCAATGGTAGATCAGCAGGGAAAGCCCAAGCACGCCTCCTTCGGAAATTCCCGTTCTGGCGTGAATGTTGAACAGGCCAAAGGCCAGGATACCGGTACCGAGCGCGAAAGAAAGATATTTTACCGCTGTTTTTCGCTGCACAAAGTCAGCCTCTTTTCGTAAGATTTTACGCCCTTACATCAGGCGATTCAATGCTGCCTCGATATTCTCATATTTTTTATTCTTCCGGGTATAAATTTTTCCACCCGCAATCACGGCAGACGGATCTTTTAACGCGGTCAGATCCCGCAGCGGGTTCTCTTTTACGATCAGCAGATCCGCCGTTTTCCCTTCCTCGACCGTGCCGGTGACATTGTCGATGCCGAGGATCTCCGCGTTCACCGCGGTCGCCGTATGCAGAGCGAAATTATTATCCACGCCGCGAATATATTTTGCGTAATAAAAAAGCTCACGCCACATGTCATAGTGCGTCACATAAGGGCAGCCGGTATCCGTACCGAGCCCGACCGGAATGCCTTTCGCCAGGCAGGCTTCCACGGCTCCGATCATACCCTTTAAAAGCACCTCTGTGTTATATCGGCAGTCTTCCCCGTAACCCGTCTGTTCCGGGTCGATGAGAGAAAGCGGAATCGCCGGTGACAGCGTACAGATCAAAGCGCCGTTTCTGCTCTTCAGCATCTTCAGCGCCTCATCGGAAACGGGAGCGCCGTGCTCGATCGTATCCACGCCGCAGCGGGCTGCGATCTCAATGCCCTCCGGTCCTTCCACATGCGCCGCGACCTTCAGTCCCAGCTCATGGGCCTTATCGCAGCAGGCCTTCACCATTTCCGCGCTCATCTTCAGCTCACCCGGGTGCCCCTTCACCTTGCAGTCCAGCACGCCGCCGGTGATCATTAGCTTGATCAGATCCGCGCCCGCGTTTTTTGTCTCTTCCACCAGCTTCACTGCCTCCGCCACATCGGAGACCGCTTTGGATACCGTGCCCTCCATATGGCCGCCCGGTGTACAGATTGCCTCATTTGCCGCCAGAATACGGGGTCCGACCGCTCTGCCGGCAGCGATCCGTTTGGCCAGCCGTGTGTCAAAGTTTCCGACCCCGCCGACTGCGCGCAGCGTTGTGACGCCGGAGAACAATTCCGTCTTTGCGCCGGAGGCCGTGATCGCCATGCCGATCTCTTCCGAGAGCGGATTGGACTTGATGAAGCGGATCAGCCCGCTCAGATCGGCGACCTTCCTGCCGCCCACCTTGCCGGAGCCTGGCAGATGGACATGCATATTAATCAGTCCGGGTGTCACCCATGCGCCTTTATAATCCAGCGTTTTTCCCGTAAAAGGCAGCTTTTCGCCGATTTTGACGATGTGCCCGTCCTCCACCAGAATATCGCAGTCCATTCTCGGCTGCATACGGTAGCTTCCGTCCAGAAGATTGATGTTTTTAATCAGGTATGAATTCATGTAATCTGCTCCTCCGTTTCTGTGCAGGGCATGGGTCTTTCGCTCGCAACTCTTTCCGTTCCGCTGCGAATCCCCGCAGGTCCTGTATTTTTACAGCTTTCCGGCTTTACGCGTTTCCCTGCCTGAGATTGCTTTTTCCAGCAGCACAAGCTGCACGTTCGGGATTCCGTTAAACACACAGGGTACAATGCCGATCTCCCGAAAGCCCGCTTTTCGATACATCGCCCTGGCCCTGGTATTCCGCTCCTGCGTATCAATGCGCAGAGCAAGGCAGCCGGCTGCTGCCGCCTGTTGTTCATAGAAATTCACAAACTGCATGCCAAGCCCGCGTCCGGCCGCGTCGGGATCCACCGTCAGCGTATGCATGACCAGGATCCGGTCCTCCGACAGATCGATCTGCCACGCAGCGCCGGCGTAACAGTCCACCTGAGTGTGGTTTAAAACGGCAGAGCCGACGATATTTCCGTTTTCTTCTCCAACATAGAGATCGCCGCGCCGGAGTGCCGCTTCTGCCGTAGCGCGTACCGGGTACACGCCGCGCTGCCAGCCGGTGAAGCGCTCCCCCGTCTCTTCCGCCTGCAGTATTTTTTCATAAATTTCGTTCACGCGGTCAAGGTCACCGCTCTCGGCTTTTCGAAACTTCATGTTTTTCCCTCCGCATTTTCCGTCATTTCCGGCAGACTGCAGATTTTATGATGTCCCTGCCCATCGCTTTCATAGACCCGGATCTCGCAGTTATGCGGTTTCGGGCGCCATTTGATGCCGTTTTCCCGATCCTCCAGATAGCCGCAGATGGCTCGGATAATGCCGCCGTGGCAGACGATAAGGACATTTTCGTAATTTTCCGCTTCCAGTTCCTTTAAAAAAGCGTGACTGCGGGCTTTCATGCTCTCGACCGTCTCCACCGTTTTCGGTGCCGGAAACAGTTCGGGAAGCGCCCAGTACAGTGTCATAGCGGGCCCGAGGCAGAAATAGTTTCTGGCTTCATAGCTGCCGAAATCCGTCTCTATAATACGCGGTTCTGTCCGAATGGATCCCTGCGGCCAACCGGAAAGCAGGGCCGCCGTCTCAACGGCACGATCCAGCGGGCTGGCATAAACGGCATCGAATCGTATTTTCTTCAATTGCTCCGCTGCCGCGCGCGCCTGCGCTCTGCCGGTCTCGTTCAGCGGCACATTCGAGCGGCCCTGCATCCGCTTTTTCAGGTTCAGGTCGGTCTGCCCGTGCCGCGTCACCCAGATCTTCATTCCGCTTTGCCCCCTGTGATTTTTGAATTATCATAACACAGACCGGTCCGATGCTTCAAGGCGGCAAAAATAAAATGATCTCCGGCGCCCGGCGTCGGAGATCGTTTTCCATATTGTTTCAGGAAAGAAGCAGCTTATCGTCCGCTTCTTCCTTGCCGCTGGCCGCGCTGAAGCGGCTGAGCAGATCGGGAATGGTAAGTTTTTTCTTTTCTTCCCCGCTGATGTTGAGGACCACGCGGCCGGAATCCATCATGATGAGGCGATTGCCATGGCTGATGGCATCCTTCATATTATGGGTAACCATCATGGCGGTCAGACCGTTCTCGGCAATGATCTTATCCGTTGTCTCGAGAACCTTGGCTGCTGTCTTGGGGTCCAGCGCCGCGGTATGTTCATCCAGCAGCAGAAGCTTCGGCTTGCGGATGGAAGCCATCAGCAGAGTCAGCGCCTGGCGCTGACCGCCGGAGAGCAGTCCGACCTTTGCGGTCATGCGCTCTTCCAAGCCGAGATCCAGCATTTTCAGCATCTCGTGATAACGCTCGTTTTCTTCCTTTGTGATGCTCCATTTGAGAGTACGGCGCTGACCTCTGCGGGCTGCAAGCGCCATATTTTCCACAATGGACATGGAAGCCGCGGTGCCTGTCATCGGGTCCTGAAAGACGCGTCCGAGCAGAGCTGCCCGCTTATATTCCGGCAGCGGTGAAACATCCTGACCGTCGATCACGATCTTGCCGGAATCCACCGGCCATACGCCGGCCACCGCGTTCAGTGTTGTGGATTTGCCGGCCCCGTTGCCGCCGATCACCGTGCAGAAATCGCCTTCTTCCAGGGTAAAGCTAACGCCGTTGAGCGCGCGTTTTTCATTCACGGTGCCGGGATTGAAGGTCTTGTAAATATCCTGAATCTCAAGCATGTTTACTTGCCTCCCTTCCCTGCATGCGTGCTGAGATAGCGGTTTTTCCAATAGGGCACCGTGAGGAAGAGCGCCACCACGACCGCGGTGAGCAGCTTCAGGTCATCGGTGGAAAGACCCAGCTTCAGCACAAACTGAATAACAATATAATAGATGATCGCGCCGATCACGCAGGAGAAGAGCTTCAGGCCGAAATTACGGAAGGTCTTATCGAAGATCACTTCGCCGATAATGACCGCCGCAAGACCGATCACAATGGCGCCGCGGCCCATATTGATATCGGAAAAGCCCTGATACTGTGCCAGCAGGGCGCCGGAAAGGGCGACCATGGCGTTGGAGATCATCAGGCCGAGTACCTTGGTGAAATCGGTGTTGATGCCCTGGGCGCGTGCCATATTGCTGTTGGAACCGGTAGCGCGAAGCGCCGCGCCCAGCTCGGTTCCGAAGAACCAGTAGAGCAGTCCACAGCAGACCGCCACAAAGATCACCAGCACAAGGATCGGATTGTTGGCAGCCAGCTTGCGCACATAACGCGCGGAAACCAGCAGCTTATATTTATCCACACTGACCGGCAGGTTGGCCTTGGCTCCGTTATCGGTGCCGATGCCCATAATATGCAGGTTGATGGAGTAGAGAGCAAGTTGAGTGAGAATACCGGCAAGGATCGCCGGAATTCCGCAGGCAGTGTGCAGAATACCTGTTACCAGACCGGCGAGCAGTCCCGCGATCATGGCTCCCAGCAATGCCATCGGCATGGAGAAGCCATTCACGGTCATAATAACGCAGACCGCGCCGCCGGTGCAGATGGAACCGTCGACGGTAAGGTCCGCAATATTCAAAATTTTATAGGTGATATAAACACCGATCGCCATAATACCCCAAATCAGGCCCTGGGCAACTGCGCCCGGCATGGAGTTGAGGAGAGAAGTTAAAAACTGCATAAATTAAATCTCCAATCGGAAGGTTCGCCAAAGGTTGGGAATAACTGCGAAAGCGCAGAGGAAAACAGTAAACTGCTTTCCTCTGCCGTTTTAACAATTTACAGATCAGCCTGCGATCGCGACGTAATCCGCGGGAACTTCAATGCCCAGCTGTTCGCAGTTGGCTGCGTTGTATTCCTTGGTCACGTTGGGAGCATACTGAACGGCCATGGTAGAGACATCGGCGCCGTTGGCAAGGATCTCATAGGCCATCTCGCCGGTGGTATAGCCGAGGTCATAGTAGCTGATGGAGAGGGTTGCGACGCCGCAGCCGGAGCAGATGCCTTCTTCACCGGCAACAACGGGAACGCCTTCACGGAGAACAACGTTTGCAATGTTCTCGGTGTTGGAAGCGGCGGTGTTGTCCGTCGGGATGTAGAGGACGTCGCATTCGGCGCAAGCCTGCTCGGTAACGGAAGTAACATCGTTGGAGTCGTTGAAGGAATACCACTTCACTTCATAGCCGAGACCGGTGAGGCATTCTTCCATAACGTTGCACTGGTAAACGGAGTTGGCCTCGGCAGAGCAGTAAAGCAGACCGACGGTCTTTGCATCGGGGAAGAGCTCCTGCACCATAGCTGCCTGCTGATCGAGAGGAGCCAGGTCGGAGGTGCCGGAAATGTTGTTGCCGACGGTACCGGTCCAGTCGCTGATTTCAAGAGCGGTGGCATAGTCGGTGACGGAAGTGCCGAGAACCGGGATATCGGCAGTGGCGGAGGCGGCTGCCTGCAGCGGAGATGTTGCGTTGGCAAGGATCAGGTCAACGTTGTCGGAAACGAAGCCGTTGACGATCGTGGAGCAGTTTGCGGAATCGCCGGAAGCGTTCTGGTTATCGAAGGAAACCGCGTCGCCGAGCTTTTCGGTGAGAGCATCCATGAAGCCCTGGGTAGCAGCGTCGAGAGCGACATGCTGAACCAGCTGGCAGATGCCGATTTTATAGGTGACAGCTTCTGCGGGAGCTTCTTCTGCTGCGGCTTCTGCGGGAGCTTCTTCTGCAGCGGCTTCTGCGGGAGCTTCGGCTGCGCTGGAAGCAGCGCCGGTGGCTTCACTGCCGCAAGCGCAAAGAGCAAGCACCATGCACAGTGCAAGGACAAGAGCGAGAATCTTTTTCATTTTCTGATTCCTCCAAAATAATATATAAAAAGCGGCCTGTTCTCTGCAGAACCGGCCGCAATTTATCGAAATAAATTAAAATGACCCGTTAACAGAGGCTTTCAGCTTTTTCTCATGCAAAATCGGCCCGCGTAATAGCGAGCCTCGGTAAAGGAGAAAAACCGATCTTCAGAAAAGATGAATTTAACGGCTGTCGTGTTCATGGTTCTGCTCCTTTCTTCAAAGCTGATCAACCTTCGTTAACCTATGTGCGGAGTATATCGCTTTAAATGGGCAAAGTCAACTGTATTTTTTCTTTTGGTGATTTCCACAATTGTCCTTTCATATTTGCGCCCGTGTCTGTGCAATATTTTCAGTCAATTTGTAATGCGGAACGGAGCGTGCTATACTCTGATCGACGAAATTCCCGCTGCAGGTCATGTGCGGCGGCAGCACGAAAGGAGAAAAACATATGGAACTGCTCGATCAGATGACGCGGCGTCGGAGCGTCCGCTCCTATACGGAAGAGGCAGTCCCCGAAGAAGCGCTGGACCGGATCCTGAAGGCCGGGCTTCTGGCGCCCTCAGGCAAGAACAAAAGGCCCTGGGAATTTATTCTTGTACGCGGCAAAGAAACGCTTCAAAGGCTTTCCGAATGTCGTCCGGCCGGTGCGGGGATCCTCGCTCACGCGGACGCGGCCATTGTTGTTCTGGCGGATCCGCTGCTGACCGATGTGTGGACCGAAGACTGCTGCGCAGCCATGACTCAGATGCATCTGATGGCCGATGCGCTCGGCATCGGCAGCTGCTGGGTACAGGTGCGCCTGCGGCCGGCTCCCGACGGAGGAACTGCCGAAGACTTCATTAAGGCGCTGCTGCGGATTCCCGATCCGTTTAAGGTGGAGGCGATCCTTTGTCTCGGTATGCCTGCCGCTCACCCGGCTCCTCATACGGAAGACCAGCTTCCCCTGTGGAAAATTCACCGCGAAGCTTTTTGAGCAGAAAAATCTCCGACGCCTGTACGGCGCCGGAGATTTTCTTTTTACAGGATCAGAAGCAGAGCGAGGATGATCAGAACGATGCTGATGACAATGGAAAGGGAGTTGACCGCGCTGGCCATACCGAAATCGCCTCCGATATCGGCAGTGAAGGCCGGTGCGGCGCTGGCAACCGGCGCCAGGCAGCCGATCACCATTGCCTGCCGGTATTCCAGGGGGAAGGGAAACAGGAACCAGCAGCACAGCGCCATGAGAATCGCGACGCCGAAGCGTGTCACCAGAATACGCAGAACTTCCTTCAGCTGGCTGCTTTCCCCTTTCAGTTGAAAGCCGACACCGATCATCAGCATGGCCATAAAGGCGTTGGCGCTGCCCACCATATCCGCCAGCGAGACCAGCGGTCCCGGCAGACTGATGCGCAGAGCGCATAGGATCGTCATAAAGAGGTAAGTCAGCAGCGGCAGAGAATTTGCCAGCCGCTTCAGTACGAAGCGGATGGAGAATTTGTTGTTTTTATCCTTCACCAGAGCCGCCACGCTGTAGGCGCCGCCCAGGCAGATAAAGGAATTGCCCATGTCGAAAAGACTGATGGCCATCACGCCGACCGGTCCGAGAAAGCCCTGCGCAAAGGGTAGGGCTAGGCATCCGATGTTGAAGCCGGACTGATTCAGCACGGCAAAGGACTGGGCGTCTCTCCCCCGGCGGGCATTCAGCAGCATGCCGAGCAGTATGAAGATCACGCCGAACAGAAAGCCGATCACAGCCAGCAGGAACATGGAGCTTTCCATCTCCCGCCCGGTGAAATTGGAAACGATCGCCGCGGTCAGCGTGATCTTGATAACGATCTTGCTGATAACATGGAAATCCTCTTCCTTGAAAAATCCGATCCTGCGCAGGATCAGGCCGATCAGAATGCTGACAATAAAACAGCCGGCCCTTACCAGAATATCATACATAGATTGCTCTTTTGTCTCCTTTTGTTAAAACGGAATGCGGATCAGCAGCATATAGACCGCGGTCCCTGCCGCAATGC